>Ga0007859_1000420_pt1 | contig 11991 bp, 13 predicted proteins | sample CryBogCBH27Jul07_FD_71222 | JGI IMG/M metagenome (GOLD analysis project Ga0007859, IMG submission 71222) | Freshwater microbial communities from Crystal Bog, Wisconsin, USA - CBH27Jul07 | ecosystem: Environmental > Aquatic > Freshwater > Lake | place: Crystal Bog, Wisconsin, USA | collected...
ATCTCGAAGTTCCTGAATGATGACATCCGAGGGAATGTCTTTTAGCCAGGCGGTCTCCTCTTGCTGCTTCCACTGGGTGACCTCGCGCCCCATTTCGAGAAGGGACTTTCGGGTACCGGTTGCCTTGAAATGGCCATCCATTTCAGTCAGAACCCGCCTTCGGACATACCGCGTCGCACCCTCCGCCTGCGCAAAGGCCCGGCGCTGCTCTGGGGTCAGGTAGGCCCGGATTTTGAAGGCTTTTTGTACGGGATGGAGCATGGTGAATAGCGTATGCTATTCATCTAATCTCATGCAAGCGTTATGAGATTAAAAACAGATTAAAGTCATGAAAACCGAACCCGACTTCCTGAAGAATGAAATGAAGAAACAGGCCGGATGGATACCGAAGTTGCCCTCGGTCGTCCTGCGACGCACTGACTCAAAGCCTCGGGGGTCGGCGTGCATCCATGCACTTCTTCGATGCTGATGACGCTTCTCGTCATTGATGTGCTTCCTCTCCCGGTCACCGCCAGCCTGGCCCTTCCCCTGATTTTGATTCGCCCACTCTGGGTGTATCAGGTCGTTCAGGGGATCTACGCTGACGCTTAGGTTCGGAGCCGCTGGATCAGGTTGAGACGATGATCTTGCCGCGCGCCCGGCCACTTTGGCTACGATCCAAGGCTTGCCTCGCTTGCTCCAGCCGAAAACGCGAGTCCACAGCCACGGTCAAAGTCCCTTTTTCGGAAAGGGCGCGGAGATACTCAAGATCGGTGCGTCTTGGCCGGACTCCGATGATCCGAACCTTTTGAGCTGAAGACGTTTGAGTAATCCGGCTTCGAATCAGAAGTTCGAGGGTCGGAAGGGCCGAAACATAGGTGCCAGTGGCTGAAAGATGTTGCTTCCACTCCCCATAGGATTGGGAAACCACCGCATCGAGTATGACGTCAAAAGGGCCCGTGACCCTATCGCCTTCGGCGTAGTTCTGAACGTCATCCGCGCCGAGTTGCGCCACAAAGTCCACATTGGTGGGGCCCGTGATGGCCGTCACATGGGCGCCCATCGCCTTCCCGATCTGAACCGAGAGATGCCCGACACCTCCACTACCCCCAATCACCAGTAATCTTTGATGGGCTTTCAGGTGCCCCAAGTCCCGAATCGATTGCAGAGCCGTCATCCCGGCCAGGGGAAGTCCCGCGAGGGATTCGGGATCCAGAGATTGACCGGCAAAAGCGAGATCAGCGGCATCGGCGATGAGGTATTCTGCAAGGGATCCCAAGGTTCGAAAATTGAGCATTCCGAAGACGCGATCCCCCGGAACGAAATCGGCGGAATCTGTACCGGTGTCGACGATACGTCCAACGAAATCGAAGCCGGGAATGGGCGAGAGCTGCGCCCAGGGTGTCAGGCATCCCAAGACGCCCTTTCGTAGTTTCCAATCGATGGGGTTAAGCGCACTGGCTTCTGTTCGAATCAGGACTTGTCCGGGGCCAGGTTTCGGCACCCTGACCGTCTCAAGCAGAGGGGTTTTAAACCCGGGGAACCCCCGATAAACGACCGCCTGCATCACCTCAGGAAGCTTGTTCACCAGTCATCCCGAAGCGCATAGCCCGACCCCCGGTGGGTCAGGATGACCGGAGATTCGCCCATGACCTGGCCGATTTTTCGGCGCAGGGTTTTGACGTGCTGATCGATACTGCGGTCACTCGCGGTGAACGGTTCATTCCACAAGGTGTCCATCAGGTAATCACGGCTATAGACATGTCCAGGACGCTCGATCAGCGTTTTCAGGATGCCATATTCGAGCGGGGTCAGATCCAAAATCTGATCCTGAATGCGAATACGTCTTTTTTCGGGTTCGATCAAAAAGGGGGTCGTTCCGGCGGCAGGACTGGCCGGCGGCAAAGGATGTCTGGAGGCTCGTCTCAAGGCGACCCGGACCCGGGCCAATAGCTCACGATAGTCAAAGGGTTTGGGAAGGTAATCATCGGCGCCCAATTCCAGTCCAGTGACACGATCCACCACTTCCCCGCGTGCGGTCATGAAGATCACGGGCACCGGACTGATGCCCCGTATTTCATGAAAGAGCGCAAAGCCATTACAGTCCGGAAGCCCCACATCCAGAAGCACCAGATCGGCTCTTCCGGCCCGAATTTCATGGAGACCTTCACGCCCTGAAGTGACCCCTTCCACTCGATAGGCATCGAGTCTCAGGAGGGCTGCGAGCGAGTCGCGAAAAGGCACTTCATCTTCGATGATCAAAATCAGAGGCTGGATCACGTCCATGCGGAAATCAGACCTTCACGCTGTGGGTTTCTACTCACTATACCGCCAAAGATTGACATTGGGCTTAACTTGAGAAGGTTCATTTCGGCAATAGATCGCCATCATGGAGTTCTCTTTCTGCCTCGGAGTCTCCCATGCACCAGACCCCATCCGAATGGGTCCGCCCCTCACATGACACCACCATTGATCCTTTGTTGGCCTGGTTGACGGATCATTTTCATGATCTTGCCGATGAAGGTCAGGACATCGTCAACCGCTACTGGCAGGGATTGCGCGTACTTGAAGACAACCACCCTTATCAGTGGCGGGCGACCCTGGGCCTCAGAATGCGTCTTCGTGAGAACCTCGCCTTGAGCCTCGAGTGGTATCTGATGGGCACCATGGGGCGCAGTAAAAAACCGATCGCTCGCGTTCACATCGCCAAGGGCCGAAATCAGGATACCTACTCCCTCAAGGTACTGATGCGAAGGCAACCGGTGTGGCTCACCGAATTTGTCGAGGAGATCGAAAAGGAACTCACCCAGATCCGCATGCGCCAGAGCCGTTTGATCCGGATACGAGATGCCCTGGGCGAGTTCATGAAAATCGAATCGGGCAGAAGCGCCACAGGATCCCAACTCATGACCCGGTATCTCGCCCGGGATACGCATGACGTCGGTTCCCGTCTCAGGATCGGATGATGAGCGCGCTGGATCGGCATGCCGGAGGCCCGCGTCGACAGGGTGTGATCGGCGATGGCATTGCAGTGACACCGATCGCGGCCCTTCTTGCAGCGCATCAGGACAGCATCGATCGTTTGATCGATTGCATTGCTCCTGAAACCCCGGAACTTGAAAGGGCCCTGATCCGAACACTTTCCAATTTCATGGCTTGGGTGCATCAACTCCCGGCGTCTGAAACCCATCACCACAGCTACTGTGGCGGCCTTCTCGATCATAGCCTTGAAGTTGCGCTCTGGGCTTCGCAATCGGCGCGGGGACGACTGGGGGATCCGGGACAATCGGGCTGGGAGAGAAGGCGAAGCGAGCGGACTTTCGTTCTTGCTGTGGCCCTCTCGGGCCTTCTTCATGACCTTGGAAAGCCGGTCGCGGACTTAATGATCATTGATTCCGAGGGACGATTGACCTGGAATCCCTACCGGGGATCGCTCTTCGCCTGGGCCGAGTCGCATGCACTCACCCACTACCATATCCAATGGCTCCGGGGACGTGGCGCACGGCATCGGGGGTTCAGTCTGCTCATCCTTCGTCACGTGGTGGAACCTGAACTCTTTGACCGGATTCGCGAAGTCGGCCCAGAACTTGAAGCCTCGGTGCTTCGGGCCTTGACACAGGAAGGGGGCGATGAGGATCCGGCCTCCCTCCTGGTCCTGCGCGCAGATCAGGAAAGTACCGTCCGATCACTCAAGGATCCGAGGCGCGAGACGGATTATGGCGGACCATCACCCGAACGCATTCTGATTCATGCGATGCGGCATTTGATCCATCAGGCGGTCTGGCTTCCCAATGTGCCGGGGAGCCCGCTTTGGTACCTTGAACATCAGCTTTATCTGTCCTGGCCCCGCGCCGCGGGTGACATTCAGGATCTCATCCATCAGGATCGACTCAGCGGGATTCCTCTCGAGCCTGAACTGCTGATGTCCTTCATGCTGGATCGCGGGCTTCTTGCCCCGCTTCAAACTCTCGATGACATCCCGACGCCGCTTAAGACCCTCCGTCCCGAAGGGCTCGATGTCCCACTGAGGATGCTGCAACTTCGAAGTCCGCATCTCCTCTTCGACGGGGTCCTTCCTGCATCCGGGAAGATCATGCGGGATGAGACGCCATGCCCTGGAGACCCTTGTTCAGTGGACACGCTGAGTCCAGCGGCAACACCGCAATCGGCCCAAGCCCCCCTGGAAATCCATAAGCCGATCGAGTCTCCTTCGCCACAGACGATGCCATCGGGATCCTCCTTGAAGGCGGATCTTCAGCAGGCTTCAGATCGATATGATTGGCAGATCCGGGATCACCACCTTTTCATTCCCCATCCGGAAACCGCAAGAGCCCTGGGGGTGGAACCGATGGCGCTGATCGAAGCCCTTGAAACCGAGGACTGGCTGGAACCCGGTGGCGGCGGGCATCTTCGAAAAGTTCGCGTTCTGGAGGGGCGACGCGGTCTCCTTCTGACCCGGACGGTGTCGATAGAACTTCTCAAGGCCATGAAGGTTCCCAAGCGCAAAAGCCGGCGTCACGTCGAAGCCCGCGCGTGAAGGCCTTTGAACACATTCCCTTGTCAGAGCCCCCCCTTGAAGCCTCTGCGTTGATCGGCTGGGTGAGTGTGGGCCTCGTGGGGGCCCTCTATCTCGAGTTCACATCCCTCCATGAACCCCTGCTGAAGCAGTGGATTGTGATGATCACCTTTCTCTGTCTTCGAAGGATGCCAGGGACGCTGAAGCAGGGGCGACTTCATCGCCATCTTCTGCAACAAAAGATCAAAACCCTGCCCCTGAAAGCGCTTGAATCCCTTCAAAGATCGCGGCCAGAGGATCGCTATCTGGGCGATGGTTTTGACTGGCGGCCTCAGCATGCCCAATGGGCCCATGAACTTTTGGCTTCAGGGGGGCCTCGAGGGGCGAAGGGCTCAGGCTGGGTGCATCAACTGTCGTTTCAGCACCGGGCACTTTCGCAACCCTTGAGTGAAACCGAGGGTCATACCCTGATTGTCGGGACCACCGGTGCCGGTAAAACCCGGACCTTTGATCTTTTGATCGCTCAGGCCATTGCCCGGGGCGAAGCGGTGATCATTCTCGATCCCAAAGGGGATCGTGATCTTCGCGCTTCCGCCCAGCGCATGCTGAAAGCCCTGGGACGTGAGAAGGATCTGGTGATCTTTCATCCGGCCTTTCCGGACCAGAGCGTTCGACTCGATCCCCTTCGAAATTTTAATCGCCCCTCGGAACTCTCCAGCCGGATCGCAGGCGCGATTCCATCGAGCCATCCCTCTGATCCCTTCAAGGCCTTTGGCCAAAGGGCGCTGGATCAAATCATACAGGGGCTGTTATTCCTGAGTGTCAGGCCCAGCTTGATTGAGGTCCGAAGAATCCTGGAGGGGGGGCCCGAAGGACTGGTCCGGCAGGCACTCGAACATCATTTCAAAAATGTTCTCGGGGTCGGCTGGAAAGCCCGGATTCCCCAGGGGATTCGTGGCCGGACGACGTCTTCAGGGGTCAATGCTCTCGCCGCCTACTATCGCGATCAGATGGCACCCAGCCACGCGGCCCTTCCGCTCGAAGGCCTTCTTGCGCTTTATGAACACGATCGCAACCACTTTGGAAAAATGGTTGCTTCGCTGCTTCCGGTCATGAACCTTTTGACCAATGGGCCGTTGGAGCAGCTCCTCTCGCCTGATCTGCATGACCGCGACGATCTTCGGCCCATTACGGATCTTGGCCGTATCATCGAAAGAAAGCAGGTGGCCTACATCGGCCTGGATGCCCTCTCCGACGGACCGGCCGCGGCCATGGTCGGATCGCTGCTCCTTTCGGATCTGACGGCGGTGGCGGGTGAGCGCTATAACGCCGGCACAGCTAACGATCCGGTCCATGTCTTCATTGATGAGGCGGCCGAAGTCATCAATGAGCCTTGCATCCAGCTCCTCAACAAAGGCCGAGGGGCCGGTATCCGGATGACCATAGCGACCCAGACCCTGGCCGATTTCAGTGCCCGCATGGGCAGCGAAGCCCGGGCCCTTCAGGTGCTTGGGAACGTCAACAACCTGATCGCACTCAGGGTCATGGATGCCGAAACCCAAAAGTTTGTGACTCGGAACCTTCCGACCTTTCGCCGAAGAACCATTCTGCGGACGCTGGGCAATACGACCTTAGGCCCTGAACCCCACCAATTTTCAGGAAATCTGGGTGAACGGCTGATCGAGGAAGACGCCGAACTCTTTCCATCCGCCCTGCTTGGTCAGTTACCCGATCTCCACTTCCTCGGAAAGCTCGCAGGCGGTCGTATCATCAAGGGTCGGATTCCTCTTCTCGTCGAAAGTTCGGATGCCTGAGGCGCGTCTTTGGGGGATCATCCTGGTAGGGCTGATCGGCCTTTTTCTGTGCTGGGGGATCGATCCCTCATGGCGCCAAGAGATCATCCAGTTTGAATCCCGCTGGCTTATCGAAGTGCTCGATGATCGCGCCTTTGCCATCGCTCACGCGATGGATCGGACGCTCCAAAAGGTTCTGGGCGACAGCATGGCCCAACCTCGGGGGTCTTATGGTGAAGGACTGGTGATGGGGCTCCGTCAAATCCTCACTCGCATCGCGGCCCTTGAACCCCTCTCTCCACTGCTCCTATTGACCGCCCTCGGATTTTTTCACGAAGCCCGTGCACTGCGGGCGTTGAGTGCGAGCCGCTTTGTCTATATCAGCCCGCTCCTCTACCGCCGCGTCCAGGGTTTACCCAGGGCCTGTCTCATGCTCGCTTTCGCCGTGCTGGTCGCCCCCCTCCCTCTTCACCCTCTCGAACTGGGCGCCATCCTGATCAGTGCGGTCGGAACCGTGGCCTGGCGTTATGCGCGATACATGAAACAAAGCTGACATTAATAAGAGTTTTATCGATTCATGCGACGACTTATTGTTTACATAAGAAATCGCAATGGTGATTTCTGGACCTTTTGTATACATTTCGCGTCATAGTAAACGTGACCACAACAGGAGATCACGATGGAACTGGTCCTTTTAAGCACGATTTTGGTGGCCGCCATGGCAACGGTCGACATCCCTGAAACCCACGACGAGGAAGAAGGCTCATCACCTGATCTGGCTGATCGGGGTGAAAAGCCGTATGGAGTCCATGGATGATGATATCGCTTCATCCCTCGACACCCTGACTTCGGCTGAAAGGCCGAGGTCAGGGTCTCACTCCCGCCTCATGTTGGCCTGATCGTCCATCTTGCGAGGTCTCTATCCCCTCGCTCCCCTGACAGACTGTCTCCAGATTACTGGAGAAGCCCCATGCAGCCTGTCCCCATCCCGCGCGATATTGATGAACCCGTCACGCTCCTCCTCTGGCGAGCGGATGAATTTGTGCCCTTTTTCCTGGTCGTGGCCTTTGGCATGCTCCTGGGTCAACTGGTGCCTGCCCTCCTGATCTCCTGGCTGACGGTCAGGGGCTATCGCCGCTTTAGAGACCATCGTCCCGATGGTTTCGTCCTTGATGTTCTTTACTGGTATGGCCTGAGCCCTTCGCTCGGCCGATCTTTCCCCAACCCCTGGATCAGGATCTACTACCCATGAGAATCAGGGATTACCTCGCAACGCTCAAGGGGGTCCAGAGCCAAAACCTTTGGCAGCGCTACGCCATTCTTGGCCTTGGAATCACCAACAGCCTGACCGCTCTCGCGGTCCTTTTTCAGCATACCCCGGTCATCCTGGTGCCACCGACGCTTCCCGGTGAGGTTGAAATTGCCCGAAACCACGGATCGGGCACCCTCAAGGAATCCTGGGGGCTATATCTCGCGGAGCTTCTTGGGAATGTGACCCCTGGCAATGCCGCATTCATCGAACGCAGCCTCGGGCCCTTGCTGGATGCCCGAATCTACCCTGAGGTCATGGCCATTCTGGCCACGGAAGTCGAGGCCCTCAGGATGGACCGGGTCAGCGTTCGCTTCAAAAGCCGTGAAGTCCTCTATGACGCGACGATGGATCGCGTCTTCGTGAGTGGCGAACAGACCAGCCAGGGCCCGGCAAGTGCCCCGGAGTCAAGGCCCAGAACCTATGAGTTCAGGATCGGATTTCGTCATTATCGACCGGTGATCGAACACATCGATGTCTATCCCGGCGAACCCCATCTCAAGGATGCCACCCGTTCCTCGCAGCAAGAAACCCCAGATCCCAGGAGCCGCACATGAAAATTCATCTCCTCTTGTTGATGGCTCTTGTCAGCCTCCCCTTGAAGGCCAGTGAATGGAGCGCTGGAGGCGAGACTGTGTCCTTGGCCCGGAGTAAGAATGGACGCGCCGGTGGGCAGCACCTTGAGGTTCATCTGGGGGAAACCGTGCCGGCCACCATCGCTCTGGGTCAGATTAACCGCATCGTCCTTCCCTTCGATCGCCCTGAAATCAGAACCCTCAATCCCTCGACCGCCGAAATTCAGGGCCATGTCCTCTATATCGCCCCGGTGGATCCGGCCAAGGTCTATCTCTATGTCACCAACGCTGATGATCCTGACATGGCCATCGCCCTGAGCCTATCACCTCAGGAGATTCCACCCCGGGAGCTCACGCTCGATCTCATCCAGGATCCGGTATCACAGGAACCGAGGATCAGCGCCCGGCAAAATGATGCCGCCGAGATTCGTGAGGAACCGGCCGTCTCCACTGATCCCACCCGGCAGATCCTCAAGGCCCTGGCCATGGGGCAGATCCCGGAAGGCTATCGGTTTCGAAATCCGACACAGAGCGAATCCATTCGCTGCAAGCAAAAGCACATCCTCATTCAGACCCGCCAGGTGTTTGAAGGAAAGGGGCATCAGATCCGGGTGGGCGTGCTTCGAAACAATGGTCAATCCCCCCTCACCCTGGATGAGGAATCCTGCACCGCTCGCACTCCGATCCAGGCGATCGGCACCTACCCCTCAGGAGCCATCGCTCCTCGGCATGAAGCTGAAATCTTTGTCGTGATCCGTCCTGAACATCCCGTCGAAACGCGGAGTCGACCCACCCTGGTGTCCCAAAGACCGTGAAGCGCCTTCGCGACGCCTTTTTAAGACTTCCAGCCGAGCATCAACGTCGCTGGGCGCTGGGCGCAAGTGTGGTGGTGACGCTGAGCGTCATCACCCTGATTGCTGCCCTGGTGCCGGAACCTCGAAAGCTCGAACCCCGAAAGGTCATCGTCAAGAACCTTTTGACCGATGCCGATCCCAGAGCCCTCGGGCTGGATGGTCTTGCCAGTGAGCTTCGCGAAATCCGAAAGGGACAGGAGGCACTCACCTCACGTCTCAACAGCCTGGAAGAACGCCGATCCCCTGAGGATGAATCCACTGGACTTCTGCCTTCATCCCCAAGCGCTATCCAAAGCGAGATAGCGGCACTCAAATCAGAGCTTGAGGCACTTCGGAAACATCAGCCTCCCGAGGATAAAACCGTGCCGATGGGAAACCCTTCGGATCTTTTTCCTCCCCTACCCACCCCGAAACCTCCGTCGAAGCTCGCCGCCGCCGATCTTGATGCCCTGATTCCAGGATCCCCACACCGGGGGATCGCTCAAGGGACCTTACCCTCAGGATCCTCAGGGACCATCAGGGTGATTCGAAATCCTGAATCCCAATCGGCAGCGGTATCTAAAATCACCACCCCCCAATCGCCCGATGGGGTCTACATACCCGCAGGTAGCCTGATCTCAGGTTATCTTCTCAATGGACTGGATGCGCCGACCGGCACTCATGCTCGCAAGGAGCCCTTCCCGGTTCTGGTCAGAGTCAAGGAGGAAGCCATCCTGCCGAACCGCTATCGAGCCGACCTTCGGGAATGCTTCCTGATCGCTTCAGGTTATGGCGATCTCAGTGCCGAGAGGGCCTATATCCGAGCGGAAGTCTTTTCCTGCATCCGAAGTGATGGCGGCGTGATTGAAGTGCCGCTGGATGCCTATGCGGTCGGGGAAGACGGCAAGCTCGGGCTTCGGGGTCGGATTATCGACAAGCAAGGACAGCTCATGGCCGAATCGCTGGCGGCCGGGTTTGCCAAGGGCTTTTCCAACCTCTTCAGCCGGGTACAGGTCCCCGTCCTGATGGCGGGAGGTCAGGGGAGCCTTTCATCCAGCGTTCCCTTTCAAAGCGCATTCAGTGAGGCGGCTGCCGAAGGCGCCATCCTCAAGGGAACCGGGAGTGCACTCGATCGTTTGGCCAACTATTACATGGACATGGCCGAGAATCTTTTCCCGGTCGTTGAGATCGACGTCACCCGAAGAATCGAGTTCGTGGTCCAGCACGGGACCGAGCTTCGCATCGGACCGTCTAAGGAAAGCAAAACCCCAGCTTCATCTCGTCTTCGAGGTTGAGGCTGGGGCGTTATTTTTCTGCTTATGGTTTTTCGGCCAGTGCGGCTTCAATGGCGATCCGGAAAAGAGGATCATCGGGTCCGACATTGGAGGGATAGACCTTGATGATTTTGCCATCGCGGCCGATCAGGTACTTCTGGAAGTTCCACGCCGGGGTGACCCCGGAGGCTTGGGCCAGCGCCTGAAACAAGGGAGAAGCCCCACTTCCGGAGACGGCTGATCGCTCAAACAAGGGAAACGTCACGCCGTAGTCCTTTCGGGCCACCCGTTCGGTTTCGGACGGGTTGTCATGTTCCTGTCGAAAATCGTTCGAAGGAAAACCCAGCACGGTAAACCCTTGTCCCCGATACGCCTGGTACAAGGATTCAAGCCCCTTGAGCTGGCCGGTGTAACCACACTGACTGGCGGTGTTGACGATCAGAACCACCTGATTTCGGTAGCTTTGACAAAAGTTGATGGTCTCCTTGCCATCGATCGTCCGAGCCGAGAAATTCAGCAGCGGCGCACAGGCTTCCCCGGCTCCACCGGCTGAAGAAAATCCCATCATGACGGAAAGCAGGGCTGCCAACCAAAGTCTTGGGGTCTTCATGATCTTCCTCAGAATGATTTTTCAGCTGCACTGAGATGTGCGACAGCCGCATTGGCCGATTCTTCGGCCATCGGCGCGTGACCCGCTTTGGCATGCGCAATGGTTTCATTCAGATTCTTGATCCCGGCATCCAGATGCGGATTGGCTTTTTCCGCTTTCGCCGCTTCAGCATGGGTCTTGGCGACCGTTGCATGCTCGGCACAGGCTGCCGTATCGCCCTTCTTGGCACTCTCCTCGGCAGCCAGCGCATGCTGAGTCGCCTCGGCCTTGTGATTTTCGGCATACGCCAGGGTCGAAACCATCAGGGAAAGTCCAAGACCCAAGGCGGACAGGGTATTCAATCGGTTCATGATCATTCTCCTTGAGGAATCCCTCTGTCATGGATAACAGAGTGATGGGGATGGGGAGATCTGCCTTGAGAAACAGATCCCTGACTCTGCCAGTAAGACCCCGGGCAACCCCTAAGGTTCAGCCCCAAGGCTACCAATCGATGGAAAGGCCCCGATAGTCCACAAAGGCAGCTCCTGCCCCTTCGGATACAGTCTGGATCGCCTTCATCAGTCCTTGAACGGAGGTCTTGGCCTCAATGACCTCATGGCCCTGTCGCGTGAAGGGTGCCGACAAGGGCGAACGGACGGTTCCGGGCTGAAGGGCAAGCACGCGCATGCGGGGGCGGGTGCGCTGAAACTCGATGGCTGCTGTTTGGAGCAACATGTTGAGGGCGGCCTTGGAAGCCCGATAGCCATACCAGCCCCCAAGGCGGTTATCGGAAATGCTGCCCACCCGGGCAGAGAGCTTGGCATAGCAACTCGGACCTTGAGCCAGATGGGGCTCCAACGCCTGAAGGAGAAGCAGAGGACCGGTGGCGTTGATCCTGAAATATCGATCCAGCTGCTCGGGATTGAGGGCCTTGAGCGACTTTTCGGGACCCTGTCCTCCCATCACCAGAACCCCAGTGGCATCGATCACCAGATCAAACGGGGCCTTAGGAGAAAGCGCGGCCACCACGTCCTTGAAATCCTGAGGCGACTCAAGATCAAAGCCAGAATGGCTCTTTCTTGATAGCGCACTGACCGAACCGCAACGGGGATCGTTGAGGAGA
>Ga0007859_1000423_pt1 | contig 11969 bp, 11 predicted proteins | sample CryBogCBH27Jul07_FD_71222 | JGI IMG/M metagenome (GOLD analysis project Ga0007859, IMG submission 71222) | Freshwater microbial communities from Crystal Bog, Wisconsin, USA - CBH27Jul07 | ecosystem: Environmental > Aquatic > Freshwater > Lake | place: Crystal Bog, Wisconsin, USA | collected...
GCATTTGTCTCTGTGGAGAGTAACCCTCAGAGTTCGGCGAGGTTGCCCCGATCCTCGAGCCAGACCTTGCGGTCGGCGGCCCGTTTTTTTGCAAGCAACATGTCGAGTCGCTCGTTCGTCAGTTGGTGGTCGTCCAGCGTGAGTTGAATCAGACGGCGAGTATCGGGGTTCATGGTCGTTTCCCGAAGCTGGGAGGGATTCATTTCGCCAAGGCCTTTGAAGCGTTGCACATTGACCTTGCCTCGAATGTTCTCCGCTTCGATGCGATCCAGCACCCCTTTCTTTTCGGCTTCATCCAGCGCATAAAAGACCTGTTTGCCAACATCGACGCGGTAAAGGGGCGGCATGGCAACAAACACATGACCTGCGGTCACCAAGGTCCGGAAGTGTCGGACAAACAAAGCGCACAACAGGGTAGCAATGTGATTGCCGTCCGAATCGGCATCGGCGAGGATGCAAATTTTGCCGTAGCGAAGTCCGCTCAGGTCATCGGAACCCGGATCGACCCCGACCGCCACGCTGATGTCATGGACTTCCTGTGAGGCGAGGACGCCGGAGGATTCGACCTCCCACGTATTCAGGATCTTGCCTCGGAGTGGCATGATGGCCTGAAAATCCTTGTCTCGGGCTTGTTTGGCCGACCCGCCAGCTGAATCACCCTCGACCAAAAAAAGCTCAGTCAGGGCGAGATCCTGAGACGCGCAATCAGAGAGTTTGCCCGGGAGCTGGGGACCTGCCGTGATTTTCTTGCGTGTGACCTGGCGGCTGGCCTTGAGTCTTCGCTGGGCATTTTCAATGACAAACTCGGCCAAGCGCTCGCCAACCGCCGGGTGCTGATTGAGCCAAAGGCTGAACGAATCCTTGGCTACACCGGAGACGAACGCGGCGCATTCCCGAGAGCTCAGTCGCTCCTTGGTTTGTCCGGAAAACTGGGGATCCAGCATTTTGAGCGAGAGCACATAGTGGCAGGCTTCCCAGACATCTTCAGGAGCAATCTTGATCCCGCGTGGGAGGAGGTTCCGAAACTCACAGAACTCCCTGACCGCTTCGGTGAGGCCGGTGCGAAGGCCATTGACGTGCGTGCCACCCTGCGCAGTCGGAACCAGGTTCACATAGCTTTCAGCGACGGGTTCCTGAGCCGACTGGGTCCAGACCACCGCCCATTCAACCGCTTCGGTTCGACCCTCGAGTCGCCCGACGAAGGGGTCCTCAGGCAGGCACTCCGTGGTCCCGATGCGATCGATCAGGTACTGGGGTAGCCCATTCTCGAACAGCCAGGTCTCCTCCTCGCCGCTCGCTTCCTCGCGAAGGGTGATGCGAAGTCCCGGGCAGAGTACCGCTTTGGCCCTCAGGAGCGCCTTAAGCCGACTGACCGCAATCCGCGGGCTGTCGAAATAGTGCGCCTCTGGCCAAAAACGGACTTGGGTTCCGGTGTCTTTCTTGGTGGTGGTGCCCACTTCACTGAGTTCACGCACTTTTTCGCCACGGGCGAAACCGATGTCCCAGATCTTTCCCTCACGACGGATTTCGACATCCAGTCGGTCCGAAAGCGCATTGACAACAGAGACCCCAACCCCGTGGAGACCCCCGGAAAAGCCATAGCTTTTGTTGGAGAACTTTCCCCCGGCATGGAGTTTGGTCAGGATCACTTCGACACCCGAAATCCCCTCCTCGGGGTGGAGATCCACCGGCATGCCGCGACCATCATCCGAAACCTGGACGCCACCATCTGCGAGCAGCGTCACCTCAATGTTTTTGGCAAATCCAGCCAGAGCCTCGTCAACGCTGTTGTCGATGACTTCCTGAGCCAGATGATTAGGCCGGCTGGTGTCCGTGTACATCCCCGGGCGTTTTCGGACCGGCTCAAGGCCGGAGAGGACTTCGATCGATGAGGCGTCGTAGATCTGGTTCATGGAGCTTATTGGGGGCGGTCGGTGATATCAGGCAAATGCGTAAAAAGGCTCAATTGCCTTCCTGAAGTCGAACCCGGCGACGATAGAGGACGGTATAGACAAGGCCACTTACGACACACAGAGCGATAGCGCCCAGTACGGCCTGATGGGAGTACTGCACGATCAGTTCGCGTTCAGCGCCGATGAAATAGCCGATCCAGGCCAGAACGCTAACCCAGATGCCCGCGCCAATCAGGGTGTAAAGGCTGAAGCGAAGATGATTCATGCGAGCAAGGCCGGCCGGGATCGAGATGAGATGCCGGATGACGGGCAAAAGCCGACCGATGAAGGTCGAAATTTCGCCGTGCTGCTGAAAGTAGGCCTCGACTCGATTGAAGTGCTCTTCCTTGATCCAAAAATAACGGCCGTAGCGGACGAGTAGGGGACGCCCTAGCCAGAGGGCCGCAAAATAATTGAGGTAGGCACCGGCCAGACTGCCAAAGGTCCCGCTCAAAATGACCAGCGACATGTTCATTTGCCCTTGCTGTACGAGATAGCCTGCGGGGGGCATTACCAGCTCGCTCGGCACAGGAAAGATGGAACTTTCCATCGCCATCAAGAGAAAAATTCCCGGATAGCCCATGGAGCCAATGGTGTTCAGGAGCCAGCTAATGAGTTCGTGCATGCGGGTTCGATGGTTAAGCAATGATCAGTGAGAAAAACCATGTGTCATGGGGTATCGCCGGTCGCGGCCGAAGGCGCGGGGCGTCACCTTGACGCCGGGGGGGGCCTGACGACGCTTGTATTCATTTCGGTCGACCATACGGATGACGCGCCGGACGTCCTGTTCAGGCAAACCAGCCGCAATGATATCTGTGATCGACTGATCCCGCTCAATGTAGCGTTCAAGGATTTCATCAAGGACAGGGTAGGGCGGTAGCGAGTCCTCGTCGCGTTGATCGGGACGAAGCTCTGCCGAGGGGGCTCGGGTCAGGACCCGTTCCGGAATAACCGAGCTCACGGTATTGCGGTACCGCGACAGGCGGTAAACCAAAAGTTTGGGGATATCTTTGAGAGGGGCAAAGCCCCCTGCCATGTCGCCGTAAAGAGTGGCGTAGCCAACGCTCATTTCGCTTTTGTTTCCCGTCGTCAGAAGGATTTTGCCTTTCTTGTTGGAGAGCGCCATGAGAAGAATTCCGCGGCATCGCGCTTGAATGTTCTCTTCCGTCAGGTCGGCTGGTCGTCCTTCAAAGGCGGGTTCAAGCATTCCCAGGAATGTTCTGAAGGCGGGCTCAATCGGGATGGTGTGCATCTGACAGCCAAGCGCCTCGGCCTCCAGTCGGGCATCTTCATTGCTCATGTCGGCGGTATAGCGGGACGGCATGAGGATGACTTCGACCTCTTTGGATCCGAGTGCGTCGACGGCAAGTGCCAGGGTCAGAGCAGAATCAATGCCGCCGGAGAGGCCAAGTACGGCGCCCTGAAATCCATTTTTTTTAACGTAATCCCGAATCCCGGTGACCAAGGCCTCGTAAATCTGCGCGTCCTCAGAAAGGGGCGGGGTCAGTTGGCCCCTAAGGAGCTTGATGCTGGGTTGGGTTTCGATCTCGATGATTTCCAAAGACTCCTTGAATTCAGGTGCCTGAAAGCAAAGCTCCCCATTCAAATCCATGGCGAAGGAGGCGCCATCAAAGACCAGTTCGTCCTGTCCGCCGACCAGATTAAGGTAGACGATGGGTGTCTGGTGGGCTTTAGCCCGGGCCTGAATCAGCTGATGACGCTCATGCAATTTTCCAGCATGGAAGGGTGAGGCATTCAGGCTAATGATGAGATCTGCGCCGGCCGCGACGGAGGCTTCAACCGGACCTTCGTGCCAAATATCCTCACAGAGCGTGAGGCCGATATCCAAGCCGCTCATTTCGAAAACGCAGGGGGTGTTCCCCTCCTTGAAGTAGCGTTTCTCGTCAAAGACCCCGTAGTTGGGCAAAAGTCGTTTCTGGTAGGTCGAAAGTGTGTGACCATTGCTGAGAATCGCCGCACTATTGAAAAGGTGTCCGGCCTTTCGTTCCGGAAATCCGATAATCGCCGTGATTCCCTGGGTTGCCTTGGCAATGGCCTCAAGGGCTGCATCAACCCGATCCAAAAAATCCTTCCTGAGCAAGAGGTCTTCGGGTGGATAGCCGGTGAGGCAGAGCTCCGGGAAGAGCACCAGGTCCACTTGGTTCTTCTGCGCGTCCTTGATGATCTCAAGGATGCGGTCGCGATTGCCCTCGATTCGACCCACCACGAAGTCGAGCTGGGCCATGGTTATGCGAAGTTTGCTCATGCCTCGTTGGCGCTCTCTGAATAACGGATTTCGGCGATTGTGAACTGGGCGGGGCCCGAGGGGGTGGCAACAGTCACCGGGTCATCGATTTCCCGCTTGAGAATGGCGCGAGCCATGGGGGAATCGACGCTGATCCATCCCTGCTGGGTATCGATCTCATCGGCGCCCACGATGCGGTAAACCGCCAATGCACCCGCTTCATCTTCAAGGGTGACCCAAGCGCCAAAAAAAACCCGGTCTCGATTAGAGGGTAACGCGCTCACGACGGTCAACGACGGTAGCCGCTTTTGGAGGTAGCGGATTCTTCGGTCAATCTCGCGAAGTTCCTTTTTGCGGTAGATGTATTCAGCGTTTTCAGACCGATCGCCTTCGGCGGCCGCGGCCGAGAGATGCTGGGTCACATCGGCTCGTCTCTCCCACAGGGCCTTGAGCTCTGCTTCTAGGCGATGGGCGCCTGCTTGAGTGATGTAGGGTGAGGATTTTGGGGATGCGGGCCGCCAGCGCGACATGGTGGATTCCGTTCGGGTACTGACGAAGTATAGCGTGGATCAGACGTTCTAGACGCTGCCGCGATGCTCAAGGATACGACGAATCAGCTCCATCATGGAGTGTGCCTCCATCTTTCCCAGCAGGTTTTCGCGATGTTTTTCCACAGTTCGTTCGCTGATGAAAAGCCGTTCGGCGATGCCGCGGGTCGACTCTCCCGAGACCAGAAGCTCCAGAATTTCCCGCTCTCTCCGAGTCAGTTGGCTCATTTGCTCTTCAAGGACACGAGATCCCTTGTTCTTTTCGCGTGTCTCCCGGTCCAGTCGAAGCGCATCTTGAACGCGATCCAGGATGACCTGGGGGCTGGCGGGTTTCTCCAGAAAGTCGAAGGCGCCGGACTTCATGCTTTGAACCGCCATGGAAATTTCACCATGGCCGGTCAGGATGATGGCTGGAATTCGGTAACCTTGGCTTCGGAGTTGCTCGAGGAGGCGCAGGCCCCCAATGCCAGGCATTCTGACATCAAGGATCAGACATCCGGGGTGATCCAGTCGATTCGCTGAAAGGAACGCTTCTGCAGACTCGAAGAGTTCAACCTTCAGGTTGATTGATTCAAGTAGCCATTGCAGGGAAGTGCGCATATCCCGGTCATCATCAACGATGAAAACGGTTTCTTCAGTCATTTTGGCCCTCGTTACATGGGCTACAAGGGAGCTCGACGGTCAATCGAGTTCCCTCCGGACCCGAATCGGCGGAGACGATCCCATTATGGGTCTCCACGACCGATTTACAGATCGAGAGTCCAAGGCCAATGCCCGATTCCTTGGTGGTGTAGAAAGGTTCAAAGATTCGCGAGGTTTCCCCCGAGTCAAAACCACAGCCGTTATCACGAACGATGATTGTGAGCAGGTTTGGGGGCGTGGAGCGAAGCTCAACGTCTAGGCGCCGCTCTGTTATACCGCGGGCCTCCAGGGCGTCCATTGCATTCAGGATGAGATTAAGCAGAAGTTGTTGAAGCTGAATCCTTTCGCCAACGGGTTGAGGAAGATCCGGGTCGAAATGAGTTGCTAGATGAATTTCTCTTCTTGCGAGTTCCGAGTGGAGTAATAGCAAGGTTTCTTCCACCAATGCCCGAACATCGACAGGGACTGCGTCACCCGGACGCCGTCTGATGAGATTGCGAATGCCCTGAATGATTTGCGAGGTTCTCTTCGCAAGCCGGATCGTCTCCTCGATCGTGTCCTTAAGCCCAGAGTGTTGATGGAGCAGTTCTTCGTATCGGAGTGAAATCCCGCCCAGATAATTGGCAATGGCGCCCAGGGGTTGGTTGATTTCGTGGGACACCATAGCCGCAAGCTCACCCGCCGTATTTTGCCGCTGGATCATCATGAGTTGATTTTCTTGTAACTTGAGCTGAGTTTCTTTTTCACGAACCAGCTGTTCCGTTCGCCTCCGCTCAGTCATGTCTCGAACAACGCAGGTATAAAGCGGTTCGTCATCATGTCCTCGCCCAAAGATGCCGACGGAGACCTCAATCGGGAAACGGGAGCCATCTGCGAAAATTCCCCGCAGCGAAGGTCCATTCCCCTCCAAAATGAGAGGCATAGTTGGCTGACTGATGTGTTCTTCAGCTTCAATTAGTTCGCTGATGCGAGCGGAGCCATCCTCCGGAATGTTTGTGCCAAACATCTTTGAAGCAGCGTGATTGGCGAGTTCGATACAGCCTTTGGCATTAATGCTCAGAATGCCTTCAACCGTCGTATCGAGAACCGCTTGCAGACGCGCTTCATTTTGGCGGAGCCGTTCCTCGAGACGTTTTCGCTCCATGGCTTCACGTTCGAGCTGGATGACGGTTTCTTGTCTGGATTTTATTTCTCGTTGCAGTTCTGCGTTGATTCTTGCCAATTGCTTGGGGCTTGGTAGACGAAGAGCTTTGCCAATCACAGGCCAAAGCAGAATCGCGCTGGCAATTGAGATGATCGCCGTGATGGCCTTGATTACGCCCTGAAGGGCGTAATCCGGATGCCATAAGGTCCAGATATCAAGCAGATGGGTTGTGCCGCACGCCATGATGAAGCCGGCAAAAAGGATGAACATCCAGCGATATTCGAGATCCTTTCGTCGTGATACGAAATGCGCGAGACCGAATGGGATTGAAAAGTACGCGATGGCGATCAGGGAGTCTGAAAGCACGTGAAGCATGAGCAATCCCGGCTTCCATGACAAACAAATGCCATGAGGCAGGAGGCCTTGTTGCGTGAGAGCGCTTAAATCGAAAATGGCCATAAGATTTCCAAGGCCCCAGGACGTGTTTAGTGACGCCTGAAGAATACATGAGCCTAGTGTTATGGGCGAAGACGCGAAGTCTATCGGTTCACAGGGAAGTGAAATAGCGCTAGACTTCTCGCTTGACTTAATGTCTTAAAGCCGGCGTAGCTCAGTTGGTAGAGCGGCGCACTTGTAATGCGCGGGTCGAGGGTTCGAATCCTTTCGCCGGCTCCATCTTTCAAAGACCTATCCAACAGGTCGCACCCTGCTACAGATTCGTTGTAGCATGCCTTGGTCATGGTGCTAGGGCTAATCCTTAATCTCCCTACTTTGCTTACGCTTTTGAAGCTCTGCTGAGCAATCCCTGATGCTGTTCGAGCTTGTTTAGCGTTTTTTGGTTAAAACGTCATTTCATCAGATCCGAGGTCTTGTCCACGATATCCTTTCGGATTCGGTCTTCTTGATTCGGCGTCAAACTATGACTATCAACCAAGGGGCGTCCTCGAAGCTCCTCATGGAGCCCGCCTCCTGCGTTAGCCTTGCCAATCCAGCGGTTGACCGTCGGTCTCCGAAGTTCAAGCTCGGCAGTAATCCTCGCTATCGATTCGCTCTGTTTCCATGAGCTAATTTCAATATGGCCGTACCCTATTATGTGGCCGTATTAATGACTCATGCGGCGACTACATAACCACTAAAAAATATTTGTCTTAATTAGTCGCGCCGTCCAGAGGCAATTGATGGCGAGCATCCTACTGTGCTAGATTCCCAACTCCCTACGCTTGAAATAAAAAAAGGAAAAAGATTATGAAAAACATGGCACTAGTAGTGGCGCTCTTGGTCTCATTTAGCATCGAAGCAACCACGCTGAATTCTTTGGGTGGAGTGTGGAAGTTGACGCAGATTACGATGGATGGAGCTAGTATTAACTGTCCGGGACAATTTTCTTTGCCGCCCGGAGTCCCGGCGATAGTGACACAGTTTAGTAAATGTGGGGATAGCGAGACGCTCACCATCCGAGCTAAGAACGGCCGTGGCACATTCAACACTAACCTAACGGTTCTTAATGCGCTGACAAGCCCGAATGGTTTCTGGGCAAACGAGAAGATCTCCGGGATTAACTACATCACATTTGTGGATGCAGCGCTTCTCGATGACCCCAGAACCTATGAATATTCCTTATCGAAAGATAAAAAGACCCTAACAATTTCGGAGACTATGGAGGTATACAACCCCGTGACCTCAACTTTGAGAAAGTCACAAAGCTCTCTGCTTTTTGTTCGAGCTAACTAAATATTCGGATCTAGGCTAACTACATCTTGCCAACTGGCGCAATAGGGCGGGGGTCTTCCCTCCCCCGCCTTTTTTGATCGCCGCACAAGAGGCTCTTAACGCCATCTATGAGTTTTGTGTCAAATACCGAAACTAGGTGGCCATTTTCAATGGTCCATCCCAGCATAACGACAAGAAGCTCGCCGCAGAAAATACAGTTGAACCGGAAGATTACAAAGAACCGAGGGTCTTTTCCCAGTGAAGAGGCGCTAACCAAACTGTTCTATCTTGCCCTCAGGAATATCAGCGAAAGATGGAATCGACCCATCAGGGATTGGAAAGCAGCCCTGAATCGATTTAGCATTGGATTCGAGGATCGACTCTACCCGAACTGACCGAAATCCCGTTTACACAAAAATTCGGACACCCTCATTCTTGACGCTTTTCGAGGTTGTTCAGCGTTCTCTGGCAGTTTTGTAGATTAAACATTTGAAAGTACGTTGGCTCAGATTAAATGTCTTCGCCTGCTTCAGTCTCAACTTCACCAATGTCATCCGTTCTGTAGCTCTGTCGAACCAGATCAGCAGCATCGCGGAGCTCACGATCGATTCTAGATAGCGTTGTTTGATCTGATAATGACCCAGCGGCAACGACTGCCGTCAATTCATTAAGTGCCGATGATAAGCGGCTCAGGGCGTCCTTCAGGAAAAGGCTTTTATCCGGGGTCGACATGAAAAATCCTCAATGGCAGGGATCAAGGGTTGGGCTTTAAAAGCATTGGACATCCAGTCTTGTAACATGGAACTTCGTCACTCGGTCATTCGTTCTCGTTATGCTCAAGAAGCCTTCACCGTTTGTTGGGCAATACATCCGGAGAATCAAAATGGAAGAATCAAAGGTCTTGGTGCTCTGTGCAACGGGTAAAGCCGGCAGAAATGTCTGTAGGGCACTGATTGAGGCAGGATTTCAGGTGTATGGGACGACAAGGTCAAATGCCAAAAAGTTGTCGGATCAAGGTGTAACCCCTGTTCTCTCTGATTACACCAGACGCGAAGATCTTGATCGCGCTCTGATGGAGACTGGGGCAAAGAAGCTTTTTGTGATCACTGACTATTTTGGGGCGGCTAAGTCAAAAGGGGAGCTTGAAATCAGTCACGGTAAGCTCGCAATTGATGCAGCAAAGTCAGCGGGGGTCGAGCACCTTGTCTTTATGAGCGTTGCGGACGCCGAGTTCATGGACGAGCGGGTTAAGCACGTCAAAACGAAAGTGATCATAGAGGATTACTTGCGAACATCTGGAGTCAATTTTTCGATCCTAAGGCCTTGTGCGTTTTTTGAAAATTTTGATGATTCCGCGAACTGGAATCCGTTGAAAAAGGGTCGAGTGAAATTCCTCAGTGACAAGGAAATCAAGTACTGCTCAACTTACGATCTCGGGCGTGCGGCTGCGATCCTGTTACAGGATCCTGCAACGTGGCTCGGGAAGAGTCTGGATGTGATTAGCTGGAAGGGGGATTTGAGCCAAGTGGCTGCTGCGTTGGAGAAGGTGGGCGGCGTCAAAGTTAAGTTCGGTCTCGCCATGCCCATCTTTCTGAGGAAGCTGTTCCTCAAAGACTTGCACTACATGTTTGTCTACTACGAAGATCAGAGAGGCCCTAAAGGTGAGCCAGAGGAATTCAAGAAGGTTTTGCCTGACGCTTTCAATGCTGAGGACTGGTTCAGGTTCCATGGCGTATATTCAGATGGCGAGAGTATCGTAATTGAATAAATGATCTTAACCGACCTATGCATCAGGTCGCACGGTGCTACAGATCGGTTGCAGCATGCCGTGGTCTTCAAATTCCCAGTAGCCCGTTTTAGGGCTTAACACACCAATCCATTTCTGTTCACAGGGGCATGCTTTTAAGGCTGGGTCGCGCAATCCCAGGTGTAAGTTTTTTGAAAAGATGCAGCACGTTTCAATGCCAAAAACAGGATCTTACTGAGCCGCTTATAGCTGTGCGCGACTCTTTGGGTGTGGGGGTGGTTCTTGATGCCGTCACAGATTGGCTTATTGGGGGTGTGCCAGTTGGCGCTGATCCTCTTGATATGGCGATCCTGAAGGACACGCCTTGCCTAATCTGAGGGGGGGCAGGCCTTCATCGAGGCTATTTCACCAGCTCGAATGGTAATGCATTGATTAGATAAGGATATTCATAAGGTCTATCAAGGGTATAAAGTATGCACAGAGTGATTGAGAAGCAGATGCTAAAAAGAAATGTGGAGAATATCATGGGCGATTTATTTCTGCAGTGAAATACGTTAATCGCCAATAGCGTAAGGCTGCCAAAGATGTATAAGGCAAGAAGTTTGCTCCATGAGATATGGCTATCTTTGAGTTCGAGTCTCTCGTATCTGCTTTCTCGAACCTGCTCAAGGGCATCTTTGAATATATCCCTCATAATGGGATTGGGGATGAAATTAGGATCCTCGACCATTAGCCTATACAGTTTGCTTAAGGGGAAAGGTCTTTCTTTTTCTGATGGCAACATGGCCTCGGAGAACTCAACGCGGACAACCTCTTTTTTATAAAAATCCACTGAATCTGTGATTTGAATCGAACAATCGGCCAAGGAGGCTTCAGCCACTCTTAGCATGGACTGAAGGCCACTTGCCTCCTGACGAATGGCGTTATTCGCATGAACCACCTTATTCCATAGTTCGGTCGAAAGAAGGTTCGCAAACAGTGCGAAGTGCAAGGCCACAGCAAGAAAGAAGGTCGGCGCAAGTTTATCCGCACTTGCAGTGAAGAAACGGATTCGGGGGCTCAAGATGATCATGAGCATACCCAAAGCAATGGGCGAGAGAATAAATGAGAGCTGCATCATTCGGATTGTCTCTCGGAAGGTATGGAAAATAGGTTCAAGTCGGCATCGGAATTAGCGGTTAGCCGAATGATTCCATGGTTTACTAACAAAACGGCTGTTCATTGGGTTGAATTCTCTGGCTTTGCAATATAGCCCATTCAATCTTACTTTTGAGGCCTTCTGAGACGGCTGGCGGGCCCCAAGACGGAAAGCGTTGATTAGACGCCTTCGGAGCAATCGATCACGTTCCGCATCCCTGCTGGTGTCGAGACAATCCATAGTTAATTTAGCGTTGAAACATTCTGTCTGGTACCGGACTACGTCATTGCTACCAGTTTTTGCTCAGGGGGTTATTTGAGACTCTGCCCCGAAGGAGGCTCCTCTGACTCTGGGTCAAAACAACAAAGAGGATGGAAAGATGAAAGCAATGAAAGTTCTGACTTCACCTATCTCGATGATGGGGGTCGCTCTGTGTCTTCTTGGCCCTGTCGGTGCCGCACCCAACCCCGCTTACGACAGCCTGATGCAGGACATCTTGATCAATGCGGACTATTGGACGGTCAAGCCCCAGATTCTCGGTGCCGGCTTGGGATTTACTCAAATTCTTGGGGTCCCCAATTTATCAACTTCAGCGCAAGGGCAAGCAGCTAATGCTGCATTCGGTGGTGCATGGGAGGTTTTGAGTACCACGAACCCAAATCCTGCGTTGCGGGCCTATACATCTTTGTTACGTACCGAACTATCTGAGACTACCCCGGCACTTTGATTCCGGGATTTTCAAGGGCATTTTCTGCCAGACCCCCTTAATCATCGCGAGAAAACGACAGGCATAAGAAAGGCTGGTGCTCCTCTGTTATCGTGGGACTTCCTACAGTTCAACGT
>Ga0007859_1000432_pt1 | contig 11870 bp, 9 predicted proteins | sample CryBogCBH27Jul07_FD_71222 | JGI IMG/M metagenome (GOLD analysis project Ga0007859, IMG submission 71222) | Freshwater microbial communities from Crystal Bog, Wisconsin, USA - CBH27Jul07 | ecosystem: Environmental > Aquatic > Freshwater > Lake | place: Crystal Bog, Wisconsin, USA | collected...
AGCGTGCTACCAGAGCCTCCACATCGACACGTCCAAGTGGAGACTGGCCTTCGAGGACTTTCCCGTCCCCGCAGATTGGCCTGACTTCCCGCACCACAGCCAGCTTCTGAACTACTTCAAGGCCTACGTGGACCATTTCGGCCTGCGCCAACATATCCGCTTCAATACTGGCGTGACGGACGCAGAGCGAACGTCTGACGGTCAGTGGGCTGTGACGTTGTCGACGGGCGAGATCAAGCTCTATGATCTCCTGTTCGTGTGCAACGGTCACCATTGGGACCCGAGGACACCTGAATACCCCGGGCGATTTGATGGCCCGGCCTTCCATGTTCACAGCTATCGTGATCCGTTCCATCCCGTCGATCTGCGCGGCAAGACGGTCGTCGTGGTGGGCATGGGCAATTCGGCGATGGACGTCGCGTCGGAACTTTCCCAGAGACCCATCGCCGGCAAACTCATCGTATCGGCGAGGCGAGGCGTCTGGGTTCTGCCGAAATACATGGACGGCAAAGTCGCCGACAAGGCTGTGATGCCCGCCTGGATGCCCAGGTCCCTCGGCCTCAAGCTCGCCCGCCGCAAGATCAAGGCGACGGTCGGACGGATGGAGGACTACGGTCTTCCCAACCCTGATCATGAACCACTGGAGGCCCATCCGTCCGTCTCCGGCGAATTCCTCACCCGAGCAGGCTGCGGCGACATCACGTTCAAGCCGAACATCAAGGCGCTGGAGGGCGCAAATGTGCGCTTCGAGGACGATAGCGTGGAGCCTGTCGACGCCATCATCTTCGCCACGGGCTACAAGATTTCCTTCCCCTTCTTCAGTGATCCCGAACTGACGCCGGACGCTGAAAATCGGCTGCCTCTCTTCAAGAGGATGATGCGGCCCGGGATCCGCAATCTGTTTTACATGGGCCTCGCTCAACCCCTGCCGACCCTTGTCAACTTCGCTGAGCAGCAGTCGAAATTTGTCGCCGCGTATCTCACTGGTCGTTACGCCTTGCCCGACAAGGCCGAAATGGAGCGGATCATCGCCTCTGATGAGAAGCTTCACCTCGGTCCGTATTACGCCTCACCGCGTCATACGATTCAGGTCGACTTCAATCTTTATGTCCGGGATCTGATGAAGGAAATCGGTCGCGGTGAAGGTCGCGCCAAGGCGAAGGGGTTCACGCAGCCGGTAACGGCGCTTCAAACCGCCTGACCGCAGGCGTCCTGACCGCTGAAAACCGTTCGGCAGGATGGATGTCGTCCGAGCCAGTAGATGATGGGTTCGATGCGCTCCGCATCCCAGATAGCGAGATCGCACATCATCCCGACGCGGAGCTCACCGATCTGACCGGCTAGGCCTAGCGCCTTGGCGGCGTTGCGCGTCACCCCCAGGAACGCCTCTTCCGGAGACAACCCAAAGAGCGTGCATGCAAGATGCATGGCGAGCCGCAAGCTCGCCACGGGAGACGTCCCGGGATTCAAGTCGGTCGCGACGGCCATGGTCAGACCCATCCGTCGCATGACTTCGATGGGCGGCCGCTTGGTTTCCCTCAAGACGTAGTAGGCGCCGGGAAGCAGCATCGCGACAACGTCCGCCCGCTGCATTGCCTGCAGACCCGCGACGGAGGCGTGCTCAAGGTGATCCGCCGAGAGGGCGCAAAATTCCGCCGCGAGCGCCGCGCCGCCGCCGTCGCTAAGCTGATCGGCGTGCAGCTTCACGGGTAAGCCGTGCGCCCTTGCGGCTCTAAAGACTGCGCGCGTCTCATCCGCTGTGAAAGCGATCCCCTCACAAAAAGCGTCGACCGCGTCAGCAAGTCCTGCGGCCGCCACATCCGGAATGATCGAATTGATGATCTCCTGAACATAGGCGGCCCTGTCATCGCGATACTCAGGCGGCGGGGTGTGTGCAGCAAGCAGTGTCGTTCGGGCCCGCACAGGTCGAAGTCCGCCCAGTCGCCGGGCTGCGCGCAGCATCTTGGTCTCGTCCAGGAGGTTGAGACCATATCCAGACTTGATCTCCACCGTTGTCACGCCGTCTGCGAGCAGCGCATCCAGTCTCGGCAGGGACTGCGCCACCAGATCATCTTCACTGGCGGCCCGGGTCGCCTTGACGCTGGATACGATGCCGCCCCCTTGGCGCGCGATCTCCTCGTACGGCGCGCCGGAGAGTCTCAATCCCCATTCCGTGGCCCGATCTGCGCCGAACACCAGATGCGTGTGGGCGTCAATCAGTCCTGGAGTGATGAGACGCCCGTCCATCTCTTCCACGCGGGTCGCTCGTCGCAGGAGATCGGCGGGCAGTTCGTCCGAAACACCGATCCAGCAGATATGATCGCCTTCAGCGACAAGGGCCCCGTTCCTGATCAAACCCCATCCGGACAGGTCACGATCACAGGTCGCCAGCGTCGCCCCGCGCCAGATTCGCAGGTCTGTGAAAGTTGACGTCACTCTTGTCTCTCCCGCTCGGCCTCTTGGCAGCATGATCGCGATACCGCACAGTTGTCTAGACAGACGGGAGACACAACATGCCAGCCTATTGGGTTTCGAAGGCGAAATTGGCGAGCGGCTGGTGCGACCATGTTCGGATCGAATGCGACACCCGAGGCATGATCGAAAGCGTGACGCCTGGTGGAACGAAGGCGGGGGCGGAATGCTTTGACGGAGCATGCCTGCCAGCTCCGTCTAATGTGCACAGTCATGCGTTCCAGCGGGCGATGGCCGGCCTTGCCGAGCTGTCGAACGGCGGGCGCGATGATTTCTGGAGCTGGCGTGAGAGGATGTATGCGTTTCTGGCGCGCCTCGATCCTGATGACCTGCAAGCCATCGCCGCTCAAGCCTATCTCGAGATGCTCAAGGGCGGATACGGCGCTGTCGCAGAGTTTCACTACATCCATCGTTCGCCAGAGGGTGGGTGGTACGACGACAAGGCGGCCTGCGCGCTGGCGATCGCGGAAGGCGCAGCGACCGCGGGTCTTGATCTGGTTTTCGCCCCTTGCGTCTATCTTACGTCCGGCTTTGACGGCGCTCCGCTTCAACCTCAGCAAATGCGTTTCCAGGCGGCGCCAGCCGACATCGCAGACATCCGCGAGGCGCTGGAGCGAGCAGGCGTCCGAACCGCCTTGGCGCTTCACAGCCTTCGGGCCGTGCCCGCCGAGAGGATCAGCGAGGCGCTGGTCGGAACGACGGCCGGGCCCGTTCACATGCATGTCGCCGAGCAAGTTGGCGAGGTCGAGGCCTGCATCGCTGCGACCGGTCGAAGGCCGGTGGAACGGCTGCTGGACATAGCAAACGTGGATTCTCGTTGGTGTTTGGTCCACGCGACGCACATGACATCCGAAGAAACACGGCGAGTGAGCAGCAGCGGCGCGGTCGCCGGACTTTGTCCGACAACGGAAGGCAACCTGGGGGATGGATTTTTTGATTTTCCGGGGCTCGAAGCTCATTCCGGCGCATTCGGCGTCGGTACGGACAGTCACGTCAGTCTGGACGTGGCGGAGGAACTCCGCTGGCTCGACTACGGCTGGCGGCTTCAGCATAAGCGTCGTTTCGCCGAAGGGCGCGCAGGTCACCGAGGTGCAGATCTGTGGATGCGCGCCGTCCTCGGCGGAGCGCGCGCGTTGGGAGAAGCTCATTGGGGCCTGCAGACCGGCGCCAGAGCGAATTTTGTGATCCTCGATTGTGATCATCCAAGCCTTGCGGGTCGTGAAGGCGACGCGATGATCGACAGCCTCGTCTTCTGTCGACACGGCGTTTCACCCATCAAGACTGTGGTTTCAAAAGGGGTGGCGGTCGTCCGCGAAGGTCGTCACGCGGCGGAAGACCACGTCGCCGAAGCCTATCGAAGAACCATGCGCAAGCTGGTTGCCTAGACAACTGCCTCAGCCTAACCTTTGTCCGCTTCACAAGGACGACAACCAATGACCCGCCCCGACGAATTCATTCAAAATCGCCGGATTATTCGCAGTCCACGAGGATCGGAACGGACCTGCAAGACCTGGGTGGCCGAAGCGGCGCTACGAATGTTGATGAACAATCTTGACCCCGAAGTCGCCGAAAACCCGGACGCTCTGGTGGTGTATGGCGGCATCGGTAGAGCGGCGCGGAACTGGGACGCCTTCGACGCCATAGTCGCCGCCCTTCAACGCCTCGAAGCGGATGAGACGCTTTTGATCCAGTCAGGCAAGCCGGTGGCGGTCTTCCGCACACATGAGGACGCGCCTCGAGTTCTGATCGCAAACTCCAACCTGGTGCCCCGTTGGGCGACCTGGGAGCATTTCAACGAACTCGATCGCAAAGGCCTGATGATGTACGGCCAGATGACGGCCGGCTCATGGATCTACATCGGCAGCCAGGGCATCGTGCAGGGAACATACGAAACCTTCGTCGAGGCCGGGCGTCAGCACTACGGCGGCGACTGGACTGGACGTTGGATACTTACAGCGGGGCTGGGCGGCATGGGTGGCGCACAACCCCTCGCCGCCACGATGGCGGGAGCGTCCTGTCTAGCCGTGGAGTGTCGCCCCCAGAGCGTGCAGAAGCGTCTCGACACACGCTATCTGGATCGGTCGACCGACAATCTGGATCAGGCCCTGGCCTGGATGGACGAGGCAAAATCGTCCGGCAAACCCGTCTCGGTCGGCCTTCTCGGCAATGCCGCGGAGGTGTTTCCAGATCTGGTGCGGCGCGGCGTGAAGCCCGACCTCGTGACCGACCAGACTTCGGCGCACGACCCGATCAATGGCTATCTGCCCAAGGGCTGGAAACTCGGAGACTGGGACACCAAGCGCGAGACCGATCCGCAGGCGGTGGAGGCTGCGTCCCGCACGTCGATGGCCGAACATGTGAAGGCCATGCTTGATTTCCAGCGCATGGGCGTGCCAACCGTGGATTACGGCAACAACATCCGCCAGATGGCCAAGGAGGCGGGGGTCGCCGACGCCTTCGATTTCCCAGGATTCGTGCCGGCCTATGTCCGACCGTTGTTCTGTGAAGGCAAGGGTCCGTTCCGCTGGGCGGCCCTGTCCGGCGATCCCAAGGACATCGCGCGCACCGACGCCAAGGTGCGCGAACTGATGCCCCACGACGCGCATCTTCAGCGGTGGCTCGACATGGCCGCCGAGCGGATCGCGTTCCAGGGCCTTCCCGCGCGGATCTGCTGGCTGGGCCTTGGCGATCGACACCGCATCGGGCTCGCCTTCAATGAGATGGTGAGAAACGGGGAAGTGTCCGCCCCGATCGTGATCGGACGGGACCACCTGGACACCGGCTCCGTCGCCAGCCCGAACCGGGAAACCGAAGCCATGCGCGACGGTTCCGACGCCGTGTCGGACTGGCCGCTCCTGAACGCGCTCCTATCGACCGCCGGCGGCGCGAGCTGGGTGTCATTGCACCATGGCGGCGGGGTCGGCCTGGGCTTTTCACAGCATGCGGGGATGGTCATCGTGGCGGACGGGTCGGAGGCCGCAGACCGGCGCCTCGAACGCGTCCTCTGGAATGATCCGGCCATCGGCGTCATACGTCACGCCGACGCGGGCTATGAAACCGCGCAAGACTGCGCAGACCGGCACGGACTTGATCAGCCCATGCAGGGCCGGAACAAGGCATGACCTCGTCACCGGACTATCACCTGATTGAGCGGGGCGGTCCGCTCATCCTTTCTGCGCCGCATCCGGGCCGCCTGTTGCCACCTGGGCTCGCCGAGCGATTGACGACCGAAGCGCTTGCGCAGCTGGACGCCGACCACCGGGTAAACGAGCTCTATGATGTAGCGGAAGCCCTGCACGCTTCCAGCCTGACCGCGGTCTGGTCGCGATACGTGGTGGATCTCAACCGTCCGTCCGACGACACCCCGCTATATCCTGGTCAGATCGGGAGCGGCCTCGTCCCGACAGAACGGTTCGACGGCGCGCCCATCTACAGACGAGGTGAAGCGCCGGGTCGGAACGAACAGGCAGACCGGGTGAGGCGCTACTGGCGCCCATATCATCAAACGCTGGAACGCTTGATCGCGACGGCGGTCGAGCGCCATGGCTATTGTCTGCTTTGGGACTGCCATTCGATTGATCCGGTTTCCCCAAGGTTGTTCGACGGTCGCCTTCCTGATCTGAATCTCGGGTCCTTCGACGGTCGAGCCTGTCCGCCCGCGCTCGCGCAGGCGGTCCAATCTGTCGCGTCGGCAAGCTCCTCGTTCACCTCCGTGCTGGACGGCCGATTCAAGGGCGGCTTCATCACGCGCCACTATGGCCAGCCCGATCGCAAGGTCTTCGCGCTCCAGCTCGAGCTTTCCTATTCAACCTACCTGAAGGACGGAACCCCGCACGCGGATGGTCCGTCGCTCGATCCGGACCGGGTCTCTCGCCTGAAGCCCATACTCCGCTCCATGCTTGAGACCTTTTTGAACGAGGCGCCGCGCCATGTCTGAGACCTTGACGATCATCCCTGGCCAAATGCGCCTGGGCGACCTGGAAAAGGTCTATCGATCCAGCTGTCGGCTTACGCTCGCGGATGGGGTGATGGGCACAGTCGCCAAGGCGGCCGGTGTTGTCGCTCGCGCAGCGGCGGGGAACGCAGCGGTATATGGCGTCAATACAGGTTTTGGTCTGCTCGCGCGTCAGCGTATCGCCCCGGATGCGCTTCGACAGTTGCAGACCAATCTCGTGCTGAGCCACGCGGCCGGAACGGGCGAACGCTTGTCCGCTCCCATCGTTAGGCTCATTGTCGCGTTGAAAATCAACAGTCTCGCGCGTGGACACTCCGGCGTGCGACCGGACGTGATCGCCGCACTGATCGCGCTTGTGGACCACGAGATCTTTCCATGCATTCCCGGAAAAGGCAGCGTTGGCGCCTCCGGCGACCTGGCGCCGCTTGCGCATCTTGCCGCGACACTCATCGGCGTCGGCGACGCTGAGCATCAGGGCCAGCTGATGCCGGCGGCGAAGGCCCTTTCCCTGGCAGGACTGGAGCCATTGGCGCTTGAGGCCAAGGAAGGACTGGCCCTTCTCAACGGGACGCAGGTGTCGACCGCTCTGGCGCTGGCGGGACTGTTTGACACCGTCCAGGTCTTTGACGCCGCCGTTGTGTCCGGCGCCATGTCCGTCGACGCAGCAAGGGGATCAGACGCACCTTTCGACGACCGAATTCACGCCGTCCGCGGTCACAAGGGACAAAGTGATGCCGCCGCCGCCTATAGAAACCTGTTAAAGGGCAGCGCCATTCGCGCCAGCCATACCGACTGCGACCGCGTCCAGGACCCCTATTGCCTCAGGTGCCAACCTCAGGTGATGGGCGCCTGCCTCGACCTCATCCGAAATTGCGCCGCAACCCTTGAAATCGAGGCCAACGCCGTCACCGACAACCCTCTTGTCTTTCCCGAACAGGAGGAGATTCTGTCGGGAGGGAATTTCCATGCGGAGCCGGTCGCATTTGCGGCAGACCAGCTCGCTCTCGCTCTGGCCGAAATCGGCAATCTGTCTGAACGACGAATGGCGATGCTCGTCGACCCCCATCACAATGGGGGATTGCCTGCGTTTCTGGTGGAAAGGGGCGGGGAGAATTCCGGCTTCATGATCGCACAGGTCACGGCTGCAGCGCTCGCCTCGGAAAACAAGGGACTCGCTCATCCTGCAAGCATCGACACCATTCCCACCAGCGCCAATCAGGAGGATCACGTCAGCATGGCGACCTGGGCCGCCAGGCGACTTGGCGAAATGGCCGATAATGCCCGCACCATTGTCGCGCTCGAACTTCTCGCCGCGGCGCAAGGGGTGGATTTTCATCGGCCGCTGAAGAGTTCCGACATCCTTGAGAAAATCTGGTCGACCTTGCGAAACGAGGTTCCATTCTTTGACAAGGACCGATTTTTCGCGCCCGACCTCGAGAGCGCCAAGGCTCTTGTTTCGCGGGGGAACATCTCTTCCGGCCGAGCATGGCTGAGCTGACAAGGTCGCGCCTGCTCGGTCATGGCCGAGAAATGGCGCCTTTCAATTCGTAGGCAGATCCTGGATAGCGTAGCTTCACATGCGTGACGACGCTCGTTTCAATCCAGGTTGTGCGTTCAATCTCAAGGCACGGCTCCCCAGGTTTCAGACTTAGAAGTTTCACATCCGTCGCGCTGGCCTGTACGGCGCGGATCACGTGGCTTCCCTCGGGAAACGGAGCGCAACTGCTGAGGTGCGCAAACGCAGAGGCGCCGGTGAAGTCCACCTTCAAGAAGTCCGGCGCCACAGTAGGATTGACCAGTCGGTCTTCAAGCGCGACCGCGACCCCGCCGGACTTGTGAACCGCCTTCAAATGATAGATGCGGGCATGTTGCGCCATACCAAAGATGTGACGCTCCGCATCTGTGGCGTCTCTCTCCTCAAGCGTAATGAGCTCAATATTGTAGGCTCCGCCGCGCGCGCGAACATCCTCCGCAGGGTCGGTCACGTGAACGACCGTCAAATGAGACCCGGGGCGCGCAACAAACGTGCCCAGCCCCTTCACCCGGCGCAGAACGCCCTCCTTTGCCAGTTCAGCCAGCGCGGAGTGAACGGTCATCCGGCTTACGCCGAAAAGCGCCATGAGTTGATGTTCAGAGGGTATGCGGCTGCTTGGCTCCAACGCACCGCTGGTAATCCTGTCGAGCACCCAGGCGCGGATCTCGCCTTTTCTGGTGGTAGCGATGTCAGACATGGGGCTCGCGCCACTCGGTAACGGAAACCGTCCGCGAAGGATCGAGATTCCGACTCACCGAACAGACCTTCGCGTGACCCGAAGCGACAATCTCAGCTGTGAAGGGCATTTCGGGATCCAGAATCGTTTGCGGAACCGGAATCTCGCGTCGTGACGCTCACTTCTCCACCACAATTGTTGTCACCATGGTTAATTTCCGAGTCGAGAATGCTAAATACCGATTCAGTGGGTGCGCGACGATCAGGTCGTTCGAAGGCGCGGTTAAGTTGGAATTTGAAATGGCGCGTCATTTGACTCTGGGCCTTGTGCCTTTCGCTTTGGTCGCACTTGCGACTTCGACATACGCAGATGAGGCGAACCCTGAGAGAAACGTCGCTGCGTTCACACCAGGCACTGTCATTTCGGTCGGTCAAGACATCGTTGTCGGCGTGATCAGTCGAGGAACGTCAGCCGGCGACGGCGTCATCAAGGACGTCGTACTCGACCTTGAAGCCATTTCACCATCACTTCAGTCTGTTATGGGCGGGAAATCTGCACGGGTCGTGATCAACGCTGACTGTCAAAGCCGTCGCATTGCAACACAATCGATGCAGATCTTCGAACGCCCCAACGCCACGGGCGGGGCGAAACCGAAAGCCGTGATCACCGATTGGACGGCGGCTCCGGCGGGTAGCTATGGAGCGGATGTTCTCGATCTTTACTGCAAACCCGCCGCCCTTGCCTCGCTCATGGGAACGCCAAAAGGCGCAGCGAGTGGCGAAACAAGATCCGTCTCGAACGCCGCGCCGGCCCCTCAAGTCGCAAAGTCGTCCGTGAGTATGGCCTCAACGCGCTCCGCACCGGCGCCGGCTGTGGGAAATGAAGCGCCCAGCAAGCCAGCGCTCATGATGACCGCGGTCTTGGCGTCCACATCAGGAATGGACGGAAACAGCGCGCGCCAAGGCGCCTTTGGGGTTCAGCTCTTCTCGTCGGTCTCGTCTCGCGAGGCGCAAACGACACTGGCCCGGCTGAAGTCGACCTATCATTTCTGGCCAGCCGGTCGGAATGGGTTCGTAAGTCAGGCCGAGGTCAATGGAACCTCCCGCTATCGCGCCCGTCTCGGAGGTTTTTCCGGCCTGACAGAAGCAAAGTCCTTTTGTGAAAAAGTCGCCGCCGCAGGCGGCCAGTGCATCGTTGTGAAGGATCCGTCCTGACCTTGTCAGGGGTCGACTGAGCTTGAGAGCGCCGTTCGGATCTGCAGACCAATGAGCTGAAGCGCCATATCTCGAGCCTGGGTCTCGGATCTCCCCAACAGCGCGCTCAAAGTGGCCCCGAACAACCCAACGCCCAGCGCGACGCTGATACAGATCAGGATAAAGTCTTCAAGCGCCGCCGGCGCGGGTGTTTCGTCATGCGGTCTGACTGAAATGACCTGCTGGACAGCCTCTCTTACAAGAGTGAGGCGCCGAGACTCTCCGGTGAGCTCGAGCCAAGCAGCGAGTCGCGCGACGCCTCGCTCTTCAAAGGCGTCGAACAAGGCGACTGTGCTTTGATCAGCCATCTGTCCTGCGTCCTTCGCCTCCTTGGCGATTGAGACAATTCGCTCGACAAGCTGCTGAATCATTCGGGTCATGAGCGCATTCTGCAGCTCGCCGATCGAACCGAAGTGATGCAGCACGGTCGCATTGACCACGCCGGCCACCCTGGCCACTTCGACGAGCTTCAGGTTTTGCGGTCCTTCCGCCTTCAAGATCGCCTCAGCGGCCGCAAGTATGTTTTCTCGCGACGCCTCAGACGACCTGCGCAGCCGCTTCGTCGGGGATGATTTGTTTATTGACATTTTTGTCAGTACGGCTAGAGTGGAGGAAGGATCAGAAGGGACTACACCCGATGACAAGCTCGGCTCAAATGCGTTCCAGTTCGGACATTCAAGTGACGCCTCGCGACATGCGGTTCAACACGCAAGGGGATGCAAACACTGCATGGCTTGGCGGCGATGTGACGGCGACTGCGGTTTTCAATGCCCTGTCATTGACCTTTCCCATTGGTGAACGGTTGTTTATCGACTCCGTGCGCAACTATCGGGATCAGCTTTCCGGCGAGCTCCTGGCGGAGACGAAGGCCTTTATCGCCCAGGAGGCCATCCACTCGAGGGAACATGTCGGCCTGAATGCGGGCCTCGATCGTTCGCATTACCCTGTTGATGCGATCGACGCCGAGATGGCGAAGCGTTTCGACTTCCTGCGAAGCCGCGGACCCGTGGCTATGCTGGCCGTTACGATATCGCTTGAGCACTTCACTGCGATGATGGCCGATTGGTTCTTGGAGGACGAAACCTTCTGGAACGGCGCGCCTGAAGACATGACCCGGCTTTGGCAATGGCACGCCATGGAAGAAACCGAACACAAGGCGGTTTGCTTCGACGTGTTCGGCCATATATCCAGCAACTGGACGCCGTTACAGCGCTATATCGTGCGGACGCGGGCGATGGTCATCTCGACCGTCTTGTTCACGTTGAACATTACCAGGTTCGCTTCGATGTTGCTTCAGGCTGATGGTGTTCCGGCTTGGCGAGCGCGCTTGAGCGCTCTGAACTACCTGTTTGGGCGGCCCGGGCTATTTAGAAAGAGCTGGCGAAGCTATTGGGACTGGTTCAGGCCCGGCTTCCATCCTTGGGACCATGACAATCGGCGACTGCTGGAAACCTGGCGGCCTAGATTTCAGACGGTTCAGACCTCAGTCGCGGCTTGACGTGGAAGTCCCGACGATGTTCGCCTGTTGGTGAACAGACAGAACGACGCAGCGGAAGATCCGCAGTCGTCGGAACGGGAGTCGAGACAAAATGGGTCGCATCACCGGCAAAACCGTGATCATCACGGGCGCAGGCTCCGGCATCGGGCGCGCCGCGGCGCTCCTGTTCGCACGCGAAGGCGCTCGCCTTGTGATCGCCGACAGAATGGAGACGGTCCACGAGACGGCGAGCGCTGTGACGACCGCCGGCGGCCAAGCGATCGCGCTCACAGGGGACGCAGGTGACGAATCCTTCGTTGAAGGTCTGGTCCAGCGCGCCGTCGCCGAGTTCGGTCAACTCGATGGCCTCTGGGCGAACGCTGGGATCTCCGGGGGCTGGACGCCCATGGAGGAACAGGATGCGGCCTTCTGGGCGGAAGTCCTGCGCATCAATCTGATCGGTCCGTTTCTTGCGATCAAGCACGCCTCAAAGGTGATGGCGC
>Ga0007859_1000438_pt1 | contig 11819 bp, 6 predicted proteins | sample CryBogCBH27Jul07_FD_71222 | JGI IMG/M metagenome (GOLD analysis project Ga0007859, IMG submission 71222) | Freshwater microbial communities from Crystal Bog, Wisconsin, USA - CBH27Jul07 | ecosystem: Environmental > Aquatic > Freshwater > Lake | place: Crystal Bog, Wisconsin, USA | collected...
GTGTGGAGCCTCGCCTCCCACGGCGGGTCGACCACGCTCCGCCCCAAAGCTTGCGTGCATCTGACGGCGGAGGCGGTTGCGGGCCAGCCGAAGGACCTCGCCACAGGCCTTGTCGGCGATCTCTGCGAAGCGGGCGGTCCGCTGGTCCTCTGGCGAGAAGGACGCGGACGGTTGCTCGGACGGCTTGAGCGCGGCGAGGCGGGCGTCCCGACGGCCCAGGCGCGAATGACGGGACTTGCCGGCGATGTCACCGCAGGCTTCGGCGGCGCGGAAGGCGTGTCCGCCGACGTGCGCGTCACCAGCGCCGCGATCGAGGACCAGGCCTCGCCGAAGCGGTTTCGCCCAATGACCGCAGTGGGCGCCCTGTCGCTGAAGCATCAGAAGTTATCCGGCGCCTTCGTTGTCTCTGAAGCCAAGGGGCGCCGGAAAATCATGAACATCGCTCTCGCCCATGATCTTACGGCAAAGCGAGGATCGGCGGACGTGGTGGCCGACCCCATCACCTTCTCGCCGGACGGGCTGCAGCCGGGGGACCTGTCGGTGGCGGCGGCGAAGATGATCTGGAAAGCTTCGGGAACGGCCAGCTTCCACGGTCGCTATGACTGGTCGCAGGCCGCGCCCGTCCGCAGCTCCGGCGACGCGAAGGTCGATCTGACGGACTTCCAGATCTCCGCCGGCAAGGGTCACGGCCTCTCCACGACGCTTCACCTGACCAGCCTCGGCCCATTGGAGAGCGCGCCCGATCAGATCGTGACCATAGGCCGGATTGACGGGGTGGCGCCGATGACCTCCGTCCGCGCGCGCTACAGCCTCAGCGCCGACGCCCTGACGGTGGCGGAAGCGTCGACGGAGGTGCTGGGCGGGCGGGCTGCGCTCGATCCCATGCAGCTCCTGCTCGCGCCGGGGTCTTTGATCGTCGGCAAGGCGCGGGTGTTCAATCTCGACATCGGCGCGCTGCTCAAAGGCACCGACATGGCCGACAGCATCACCCTCGACACCCGCGTGTCCGGCGTGGTGCCGTTCAAGATGACGCCGGAGGGCCTGCGCGTGTCCGACGGTCGTCTCGCCTCCGTCGCCGGCGGGCGCCTGACCATCCATCGCAAGGCGCTGACCGGGCCGGTGGTGGCGGGCGCTGGCACCATGCAGGACATCGCCTGGCAGGCGCTGCAGGATCTCGCCTTCGACCAGCTTGACCTCGTGCTCGAGAGCCGTCCTGAGGGTCGCCTCGGGCTCGTCTTCCACATCCGCGGCAAGCACGACCCGAAGTCGGACGCACCCGCCGTGATCAATCTCATCGACGTGGTGCGCGGACGCGCCGCCTCCACCCCGATGACCCTGCCCAAGGGCACCGAAGTCAATCTGACCCTCGACTCCTCTATAAATTTCGACGAGCTATTGAGCGCTTTACCGCGGCCCGACACAAATCGGACAAGTCCTGACGCGAAAGTCAGTCCTTGAAGCCGGAATCCACTGCCGATGACCTTACGGAGATCTTCGCCCATGAGACGACCAGCCCTGATCGCGGCGGCGGCCCTGTTCGCCCTGACAACGGCGGCGTGCAGCTACAATGTGCACCTCGATGTGGCGCCGATCAGCATCTACGCGAAGCTCGACGCCAATGTCCGTATCCAGCTCGACAAAGAGGTCGAGTCCCTGATCACCAAGAATCCGAACCTGTTCTGAAGCCTTCGGGAGACCTGACCATGACCTTCGCATCCCGACCCGCGCGCCCGCTGACCGCCGTGGCCGCCGCCCTCGCCCTGATCGCCGCGGGGACCGCAGGGGCTCTCGCCCTCGCGCCCGCAGCCTTCGCCCAGACCGCCGCCTCGAAGGCCCTTGTCGACGCCGCCAAGGCCAAGGGCCTGATCGGCGAACAGGGGGACGGCTATCTCGGCGTGGTGGCAGCCCCGCCCCCCGCAGATGTCGCCGCCGCGATGGCCGAGATCAACACGGGCCGCGCCGCCGCCTATCACGACATCGCCGCCAAGACGGGCGCGACGCCGGAAGCTGCGGGCCAGGCCACGGCGCTCAAGCTGTTCGCCAAGCTGCCGCCGGGCCAGTTCTACAAGCCGCTCGGCGGCGCCTGGACCAAGAACTAGACGTTCAAACTCAATCGTCGAGCGGGGGCTCAAGCATGATCCGACGGACTATTGCGAGCGTGTCGGCGGCGGCGCTGGCCCTGATCGCAGCGCCCGCATTCGCCGGTTGCGCGCCGCCTGCGGCGGGCTTCACCGCTGCGACAGCGGGACTGCAGCGCAAGGACGGCCTCGTCCCGGTCTATGTCGACCACGCCTGCGGGCGGGTGTTCGTCGCTCTGCAGCCCTCCGACAGCCACGGCCTGTATGGTCGCTTCCTCTATCAGACCTACCTGCGGGGCGGTCTCGGCTCGGCGCCTGTCGGGCTTGATCGATCCGTCGCGTCCGAGACGAAGCTGATCGCCTTCCGCCGCGCGGGCGACAAGATCGTCGCCATGCTCGAAAGCACCGACTTCCGCGCGGACCGCGGCTCGGCCGATGAGGCGAAGGCGGTGGCCGAGTCCTTCGCGCCCTCCGCCATCTGGTCGGGACCGGTCGTTGCCAGCGGGCCGGATGGCGCGGTGCTGCTCGAGATCTCCGACTTCCTGGCGCAGGACCGTTTCGGCGCCGTGGATGTGCTCAAGGACACCCGCCAGGGCGAGTTCCATGTCGTCCCGGGCCTCAGCTTTGCCGACGCCGAGGGTGTGTCGGCCTTCCCCGACAATGTCGAGTTCGACGCCGATGTGACGCTGGAGAGCGCCGCGCCGGGACCGGAGCCTTCCGGGATCATGCCCGGATCCCATACGGTGACGCTCGTCGAGCACGTCTCCCTGATCCGCCTGCCCGCGCCGGGCTTCAAGCCGCTGGAGTCCGACCCCAGGGCGGGCGCCTTCTCGAGCCTGATCGCAGACTACAGCGCCCCGCTCGATCAGGCGCTGACCCTGCGCCTCGCCCATCGCTTCCGGCTGGAGAAGACCGATCCTTCCGCCGCAAGGTCGCCGGTCAGGAAGCCGATCATCTTCTATGTGGACCGCGCGGCGCCGGAGCCCGTGCGCTCGGCCCTGATGGAGGGCGCAGGCTGGTGGGCCAAGGCCTTCGACGCCGCGGGCTTCGTCAACGCCTTTCGGGTCGAGCTGCTGCCCGAGGGGATCAGTCCGCTCGACGCGCGCTACAATGTCATCAACTGGGTCCATCGCCAGACGCGCGGCTGGTCCTACGGGATGAACATCACCGACCCGCGCACGGGCGAGATCGTCAAGGGCGGCGTCCTTCTGGGCTCGCAGCGGATGCGGCAGGACCTCTTGATCTTTGAAGGGCTTGTGGGCGCGGACAAGACCGGGACCGGCGCGCCGGATGATCCGATCAAGCCGACCCTCGCGCGACTTCGCCAGCTCGCGGCGCATGAGACCGGGCACGCGATCGGCTTCGAGCACAACTTCGCCGCCAGCGCCTTCGGCGACCGGCAGTCGGTGATGGATTATCCGCCGCCGCGGGTGAAGATCGACGGCGACCGGCTCGATCTGTCACAGGCTTACAGCCCCGGCCTCGGGTCCTGGGACATGTTCGCGGTGAACTGGCTCTATGCGGACGGGCCGGACCGCCCGGCGCGGGTGAAGGCGGCCTATGATGCGGGCCTGCGCTTTGTCTCGGACCCCGACTCCCGCCCTGCGGAATCTGCGGATCCCGACGGCGCCCTGTGGGACGACGGCGCAGACTCGGTCGCCGAGCTCGCCCATGTGATGGAGGTGAGGCGCCTCGCCCTCCAGCGCTTCGGCGAGGGCAATCTGCCGAAGGGCGCGCCGGTTTCGGACCTGCGCCGCCGCATCGTTCCGATCTACCTCTTCCACCGGTATGAGCTCGCGGCGGTGGCCAAGCGCGTCGGCGGCGTGCGCTTCGGCTATCCGGTGAAGGGCGACGCGGATGCTGTGGCCAAGGTTGTCACGGCGGCCGAACAGACCCGCGCCCTGAACGCGCTGCTCGCGGCGCTGGATCCGGCGACGCTGGAGCTGCCGTCTCCGCTGATCGATCTGTTGTCGGCGGGAAGCCCGGTCACACGGGACAAGGCCTATGACATCGAGGTGTTCGGCGACTCAGCGACACCGGTCTTTGATCTCTCGACCGCAGCCGGCGCGGTGGCCGACCTCGTCTTCACCGACCTGTTTCACCCCGTCCGCCTGAACCGGGTGGTGGATCAGGGCGCGCGCGATCCAGCGCAGCCTGGCCTGTCCCGGCTGCTGTCCCGCACGTTCGAAGCGGTGTTCCCGGAGCGGAGCGAGGGCGGCGTGCGCGGCATGGTCCGTCGGCGGGAGCAGTCGCGACTGGTCGCACGGCTTGCCGTGACACTGCAGGATCCCCGGTTGTCGCCGGAGGCGGGCGCCGAAGTGCACGCCTCCCTCACCGCGCTCGCGCACCGGCTCGAGCGGGCGAAACCTACCGACCCCGCCGATCGCGCGCAGGCGGAGACCCTGGCGGCTTTGCTGTCCGATCCAGCGCGGCTGAAGGCCCTGGCGGAGCGGGAAACCGCGCGGCCGTCGACGCCGCCGCCGGGCATGCCGATCGGTTCCGGTTCGGACCCGCTATGAACGGCTGGGGCGTCGGAGGGAGCGGGTGATGAGCGCGCGCATGACGACACCCCGCCGCAGACCCTTGACGCGCACGGTCGTGCTGGCCCTGTGCGCAGGCCTTCACGCGGTCGTCTTCAGCCTGATCGCGCTCCGGCCCACCGAGCCTGCGCCGCCGGAGCCCCCGCCCGTGGTGGTGGCGCTGGTGGATGGCCAGAATCTGATCCCCAAGCCGGAAACCGCCGCCACGCCCAAGGCGTCGCCCAAGCCTCTGCCCGCCAAGGTGCGGGTGCGGCTCGCGCCGGCGCCCCCCGACGTCCGCCCGCTGCCGATCCCGCCGGTCAAGGTGGCGGCCGCCGGACAGGGTCTGAGTGAGGCGGAGATCGCGGGCGCTGCGTCCGGTGACGCTGGCTCTCCCGGCGGCGGATGCGACATGCGGCGGCGTCTGGCGGCCGCGTTGCGCAAGGATCCCATCGTCGCCGCGGCGGCTGCGCGTCTGGCGGGGAGGGCCGTGCTGGTCTGGAACGGAGACTGGGTGCGCAGCGAGGGCGAAGACGGCGCAGGCCTGTCCGCCGTGCGTGAGTCCATTCTCTGGGAAATCGGTTTTGCGCCGGAGGCGTGCCGCACAGAGCGGATCCACGGCCTCGTCCTGTTCAATCTGACCGGCGGACGGCTGGCCCTTGGCGCGCCGGACTGGCGATGGTCGGATCTTCTGAGGCCCACCGGGCGGGCGACAGGGCCGTAACCCCGCCGCCCGCCGAGAGCCGATGAACGACTAGTTCAGGACGACAACCACAACGCGGCGGTTCTGCGCCCGGCCCGCGCGGTTCTTGTTGGATGCGACGGGGCTGGTGTCGCCGTAGGAGATGGTCGACATCCGGTTGAGCGCCACGCCCTGCTGGTTCAGGTACAGGCGCACCGCGTCGGCGCGCTCTTCGCCAAGGCGCTGGTTCGCGGCCTTGGAGCCGGTGTTGTCGGAGTGACCCTGGATTTCCAGGTAGACGTTCTTGTTGTCGGTCTTCAGCTTCTGCACGAAGTCATTCAGACGGGTCTTGGCTTCTTCGGACAGGGCCGAGCTCGCCACCGGGAACTTCACCGAATCGTCCGACAGCACGACGGTGTAAAGGAACTTGCCCTCGGCCAGCTTGCCGGCGGCGGTCGCGCGCTCCAGCGCCTCGCGGGAGGTGCGGTCGATCTCGCCGATCTTGGTGTCGTGCGCGTTCAGCTTGGCGTCATGGCTCTTGACCTGTTCCTGAGTGCTGTCGACCCGGCCGTTCACGCCGGCGATCTCCTTGCGCACGAAATCGGTCGTCGCGCAGCCGCTCAGCGTTGTGGCGCCAAGGGCCAGTACGGCGGTGGCGGTTATCAGTCGGGCGAAGGGTCGCATGATGGGGTCTCCAGCTCTCTCAGGGGGATTTTTTAACTAATAACGGATTCCGAGGCCGAATTGCGGCGCCTGTAACAGTTCTGAGATGGACTCAATCCTGTCTTTCGCCTTCGTCGCGAGGACGATTGACGGCGTCGTGCGATCTGTAAGGATGTTCATCATTAATTTGGAGGGCGTCGTGGCGGGTCTTTCGGGACGTAGGACGGCGGCAGTTGTCGCAGGCGTGGTTTTGGCGGCGTTCGCCGCGGGCGTCGGCGTCGGACGATTGAGCAAGAGCGCGGCGACACCGGCCCCCTCTGCGACGGCCGCCTCGGGCGGCGACGTCTGGTCCCTCTTCGGCAAGCTTCGCCCCGCTGACGCGCCGCGCGCCGGGATCAAGAAGCCTGACGGATTTGTCGTCTGGACGAGCCGCCTCGACACCAAGGGCGCGTCTCCTGCGGCCTGCGTGCGCATGACCGAGGCGCTGGACCCGCGCAAGTCCTACGGCGATTTCGTCTCCGTCAGCCCTGTGCTGGGCCGTCCCGCCGCCGTGACGGTTTCGGGCGACGAGCTGTGCGTGGCCGATGTCGGATACGCCGGTCGTACGGTCACCCTGTTGCGCGGCCTGCCGGCGAAGTCTGGACATGTGCTGGCCGAGTCCACGGATGTCGCCTTCGCGGCGGGCTCCAAGCCCATCTATGTCGGTTTCGCCGGAGAGGGCGTGATCCTGCCGCGGGAGGATGCGGACGGGGTGGGGCTGGAGACGGTCAACGTCTCGCGCCTGCATATCGACGTGTACCGCGTCGCCGACCGTAATCTGGTGCGCAAGGCGATCAGCGCGCCCGAGCCGACGGCGGAAGGCGAATATAGCTACGATGAGGGCAATGACGGCGTCGGCGATGACGGTCGCAAGATCTGGTCCGGCGACATGCCGGTGTCGGGCGCGGCGGACCAGCGGGCGACCACGGTCTTCCCGCTCGGCGCGGTGCTCAAGACCCTGAAGGCGGGCGCCTATGTGGTCGAGGCGCGGGACGCGTCGGGCCTGCGCGGCCAGCCGAAGCGGGACGGGGAGGTCGAGGCGACGCAGCCGGCCAAGGCCCGCCGCTGGATCCTGTTCACAGACATGGCTCTGCAGGCCTATGACGCCTCCGACGCGCTGGACGTCGTGACGCGCTCTCTGAAGACCGCCAAGCCGGTCAGCGGGGTGCGTCTCGCCCTCGTCGCCAAGGATGGGGAAGACCTCGCCTCGGTCGTGACGGACGCCGAAGGTCGCGGCCATTTCGACCGGGCGCTGCTGGGCGGAGAAAGCGGCGCGCAGGCGGCGCGGGTGATGTCTTACGGCCCCAAGGGCGACTTCACCATGCTCGATCTCGACCGCTCGCCGGTGGATCTGTCCAAGCAGGACGTGGGGGGACGAACGCGTCCGGGCGCGAAACCGGAAACCGGGGCGTCGGTCGCCAAGAGCGCGGGCGTTGTCGACGGCTTTGTCTATGCCGATCGGGGAATCTATCGTCCCGGAGAGACCGCCCACGTGGTCGCGCTCGTCCGCGACCGGCTGGCCAAGACCGTGACGGACCGCAAGGGCGCCCTCGTGGTGCGCCGTCCGTCGGGCGTCGTGTTCGCGCGCTATCCTTTCGCTGGCGCGACGACCGGCGCCGCAACCGCCGACGTCGCCTTGCCCGCCGCTGCGCCGCGCGGGGTCTGGAAAGTCAGCCTCGAGATGGACGGTACGGAGACCGCGTCCGGTGGCGCGAGCTTCCAGGTCGAGGACTTTGCGCCGCAGCGGCTCGCCGTCACCCTGAACGCCAGCGCGGAACGACCAGTCGTGGCGAAGGAAACCCGCAAGTTCGGCGTCGCTGCGCGGTTCCTGTACGGCGCGCCGGCGGGCGGTCTCGCCGTCCGTTCGGACGTGCGCATCAGCGCCGACCCCGATCCCTTCCCGGCCTTCAAGGGTTATGTGTTCGGCGATCAGCAGAAGCCCTTCGATGAAAAGCTGATCGAACCCGACCCGACCCAGACCGACGGATCAGGCCAGGCGACGCAGACGCTGGATCTGAAGTCCCTCGACGCGCCGACCGAGCCCTTGCGCGCGCGCCTCACGGCCCAGGTGTTCGAGCCGGGCGGTCGTCCGGTGCCGGAGCAGGCGACGCTCAGCCTTCGTCTGCGCTCCATGTATCTTGGCGTGAAGTCGACGACGGGGGTGGGCTCTGACCCGCTGCAGACCTTCGAGGTGATCGCGCTCGATCCCTTCGGTCGCCGGATCGCCGCGCCGCATGCGCACTATCTCCTCGTCGCCGAGCGCTGGAACTACGACTGGTTCGAGCAGGGCGGGAAGTGGTCCTGGCGGCGGACGAGCCGCGACATTCCGATCGCCGAGGGCGACATCGCCATCTCCGCCGGGTCGCCGGCGCGCATCGCCCGCAAGCTGCCGTGGGGCGACTACCGCCTCGTGCTCGATGACCCTTCGAGCGGCGCGCATACGGTGATCCGACAGGCGTCGGGCTGGGGTGAGCCGACCGACGGCGCCGAGGCGCCCGACACCGCCCGCGTCTCCGCTGTGAAGACCGGCTATCGCACCGGCGATCAGGTGCAGATCCACATTCAGGCGCCCTTCGCCGGTGAGGCGCAGGTGGCCGTCGCCACCGACCGGTTGGTGACGATCAAGTCGGTGCATCTGGGCGCCGAGGGCGGGACCGTCAGCCTGCCGACCGACGCGCGCTGGGGCGGCGGGGCCTATGTGCTCGTCACCCTGATCCAGCCCCGCGATCCGGTCGCCAGCCCCAAGCCCAGACGCGCCATCGGCCTTGTCTATGTGCCGCTGGAGCCGCCGGGCCGCAAACTCAGCGTCGCCTTCTCGACGCCGCCGAAGATCCGCTCCGGCGCGCCGGTGGTGGCGCCGATCCAGGTCAAGGGTCTCGCCCCCGGCCAGACCGCCCGGGTGACCCTCGCGGCGGTGGATGAGGGCATCCTGCGTCTGACCAAGCACAAGACGCCGGATCCGGCGGCCTTCTACTTCGGCAAGCCCGCGTTCACGCTGGCCTATCGCGATGACTACGGCCGCCTGCTCGACCCCAATCTCGGGGCGGCGACGGCGGTCAGCTTCGGCGGGGACGAGGTCGGCGGGGCGGGCCTGAGCGCCACGCCGATCAAGACGGTCGCGCTGTGGTCGGGCGTGGTGAAGACCGACGCCAATGGGCGGGCGACGGTCAGGCTTCCGGCGGCGGACTATAATGGTCAGCTTCGCCTGATCGCTGTGGCCTGGACGGATCAGGCCGTGGGCTCGGGCGCCACAGAACTCACCGTGCGCGAGCCGGTGGTGGCTGAAGCGTCGCTGCCCAGGTTCCTCGCTCCCGGAGATCGCGCGCAGGCGGCGGTCGAGCTCGACAATGTCGAGGGCAAGGCGGGCGCCTACCGCATCGGTCTGACCGGTCAGGGCGGTCCGAGGGCGGACGGCGCGCGCAACTTCGACCTCAAGGTCGGCCAGCGGGTGATGACGCACCTTGATCTCTTCGGGGCGGACCGCCCGTCCGTCGGGCGGATCGATCTTGCGGCGAGCGGCCCCGGCTTCCAGACCGCGAAGTCCTTCGCCATCGAGACCCGTCCCGGCTGGGGCGTGGTGACGCGGGCGAACACCGTGTTGCAGAAGCCGGGCGAGCGGTTCACGCCGTCCGTCTCCCTGCTCGGCGGCATGGCGGGCGATGCGCAGGTGACGGTCAGCTACTCGCCCTTCGCCAATTTCGACCCGGCGCCGATTGCGGCGTCGCTCGCCAAGTACCCCTATGGCTGCAGCGAACAGCTGTCCTCCATCGGCTACGGCGCCGTGTTCGCTCTGGCCACCAACGGCTCGATGAAGAACAAGGTCGCGGCGGCGCAGGCGGTGGCCAAGCTCCTGGACCGGCAGGCCCTCGATGGTTCCTTCGGTCTGTGGCGCGTCGGCGATGGGGACGCAGATCCCTGGATCGGCGCCTATGTGACCGACTTCCTGGTCGACGCCCGCGCCGCAGGCGTCTCCGTGCCGGACGAGGCGATCGGCCGGGCGATGACCGCCATGCGCGCCATCTCACAGCCGGACGGGTATGTCTCGGTCGGCTATCGGATGGAGGCCTATGGCTGGTACGGCCGCGATCAGAAGGCGCGCAAGGCGGCGACCGACCGACTGCGCAGCCGTGCGGCGGCCTACGCCCTCTATGTGATGACCAAGGGCGGGCAGGGGGATCTCGCCCGCCTGCGCTGGTTCCACGATGTCGGCTTCGACACCGAGCCTTCGGCCCTCGCCCGCGCTCAGGTCGGCGCGGCGCTGGCGGCGATGGGGGACAAGGGCCGGGCGCATGACAGCTTCCTGCGCGCGGTCAAGGCGCTAGGCCGCAAGGACGGCGATGACGACTACCAGAGCGCGCTGCGGGACCTCGCTGGGGTCATTTCACTGGCCTATGAAGCCGGAGAGCGGGATCTGGCGCGCGGTCTTCAGAAGCGGCTGGAGAACACCACCCGCCGACCGGATTCCCTGAACACGCAGGAGCAGAGCCATCTCCTGAAAGCGGCGCGCGCCATGCTGGCGGCGGCCGGTCCGATGCGGGTGACCGCGTCAGGCGCCGACGCCACGGGCCCCGGCCGCTGGGCCGTCAGCCGCCTGTCGGGCTCGGCCTTCGTGAACGCCGGAACCGGCCCCCTGTGGCGCACCGTCACCGTCCGCGGCACGCCGCTGTCGGCGCCCGGCGCATACCAGACCGGCCTGCAGCTCGAGAAGACCCTGCTGAGCGCCACGGGCCAGCCCGTCGATCCGGCGTCGGTCAAGCAGGGCCAGCGGCTGATCATCAAGCTGTCCGGACGGCCGCAGGCCATGCGCGCCATGACGGCGGTGATCGACGACGCCCTGCCCGCGGGCTTCGAGATCGAGCAGGTGCTGACGCCCTCGGATGCGCAGGGCGTGATCGGCGACACCTCCAAGACGCCGGTCGGGCCCTTCGGCTTCCTTGGCCGTCTCTCCCAGCCTTCTGTGCAGGAGAAGCGTGACGACCGGTATGTCGCGGCCGTCGCCCTGGCGGACGGACGGCCCTTCGTGCTCGCCTATGTGGTGCGCGCGACGACGCCTGGGGACTACTTCCTGCCGGGCGCCTGGGCGAGCGACATGTACCGGCCCGCTGTGGCGGCGCGCACCTCTCACGGACGGCTGAAGATCGCCGCGGCCCCATGATGTCGCGTCTGCGGTCCGCCTTTGGACCGGTTGCGGAGCGGCTGAGGCGCCTGAAGGGCGTCCGCCCGCCCCGCTGGGCGCTGGGTCTCGCCGCCCTGGGCGCGGGTCTCGTGGGGTGCCTCATCATGGCGGGGCCGCTGCTCGATCAGGACGTGGCCTCGCCCGTCGTGCTGGACCATCGCGGCGCCTGGCTTCGGGCCCTGCCGACGCCGCAGGGGCGCTGGCGGCTGCGCGCCGACCTCGACCGAACCGATCCACAATTTGTGAAGCGCCTGATCGCGCTGGAGGATGGCCGGTTCTGGTGGCACCCGGGGGTGGATCCGGTGGCGGCGGTTCGGGCGGCGATCAGCGACGTGACGGCGGGACGCATCCGCTCCGGCGGCTCGACCCTTTCGATGCAGCTCGCCCGGCGCCTCGATCCGCACGCCAGAACCCTTCGCGCCAAGGTGCTAGAGGCCGCGCGGGCGCTGGGGCTCGAGCTTCGTCTCGGCAAACAGGGCGTCCTCGCTCACTATCTCACCTTCGCCCCTTATGGCGGCAATATCGAGGGCGTGCGCGCCGCCTCGCTCGCCTATTTCGGCCATGAGCCGACACACCTCACCGACGCCGAGCAGGCGCTGCTGATCGCCCTGCCGCAGTCCCCCGAGTCACGCCGCCCCGACCGCCACCCGGAGCGCGCCAAG
>Ga0007859_1000445_pt1 | contig 11734 bp, 10 predicted proteins | sample CryBogCBH27Jul07_FD_71222 | JGI IMG/M metagenome (GOLD analysis project Ga0007859, IMG submission 71222) | Freshwater microbial communities from Crystal Bog, Wisconsin, USA - CBH27Jul07 | ecosystem: Environmental > Aquatic > Freshwater > Lake | place: Crystal Bog, Wisconsin, USA | collected...
AGTTAGTGACAGTGTGCGTCCCAATGAACTTGGTATTAATCTTGAAGCAGAAAATGCTAAACTTAATGCTGTTGAAACACCTGTCGTTGCACCTGTATCAGCACAACCCGCTACGCCAGATATGACTGCTGTTATGATGGAAATGATGAAGACCATGCAGGGCATGCAGAAGCAGCTTAATGAACTACAAAGTGCTAAGCCAGTAGTCGTAAAGGCTACTACAAAGAAAGCAACAGCCAAGACTGCTAAGACCAAGACCAGTGTCTGATACTAATTTTAGTGATGAATTTTTTAACAGATGGGAACATTTAATTTCTTCAGTAGAAATTTCGGATGTTCCCATTCGTTTTATTAAATCAATTAACGCATCTTTTAGTGATGGTCAATCACATAGTTTTGACATTAAAGTCATGCTTGAAAAGGGTATGGAATTTCAAGAAATTGAAACACTAATTGAAGCATATCTTGAATTAAATGCCGATGACATTGATTGTGTTGATTTTCATTTGAATATTACCGCAATTGCCGAAGAAGTTGAAACAGAAACAAACAAATTATTAGACTAATGATAAAAGCCATCTTTGCAGTAGACTTAAATGGTGGAATGGGCAAAGATGGAACTCTACCATGGCCACATGATAAACAAGATATGGAGTGGTTCAGTAGCAATACACGTGGTCATGTAGTTGTAATGGGTAGTAATACTTGGCTAGACCCAAAAATGCCAAAGCCACTACCAGATCGTCATTGTGCAGTAGTAACTAATCAATCCGTAGAAAACTTCCCAAAAGCGCATGATGTAATAGCAGGTGCAGCAATTGAACAAAGTTTAGAAGTATTGCAATTACAACATCCTAAAAAAGATATATGGATAATTGGTGGTCCAAAACTAATTGAAAGTACAAGTCATCTTTTTAAGCAATTATATCTTACAACATTTTATGACGAATTTAATTGCGATGTTAGCATAGATGTGGTAGAGTTATTAAAATCTTTCAATATGCAATATGAATCATATGGAAAGAATAAAATATTTTCAGTATGGACTCGTCGTGCAAAATTACAATGAATTATGTAAAAAAATTATACTAACTGGACCGCAAGTTATAGACAGAACTGGTGTTGGAACCATTAGTTTATTTGGTGAACAGTTACGGTTTAACTTACAAGATGGTTTTCCAGCAATCACGACTAAAAAACTTGCTTGGAAAAGTGTAGTTAGTGAACTATTATGGTTTATTGAAGGCAGCGGTGATGAAAGAAGATTGGCAGAAATTCTATATGGAACACGAGATGAAAGCAAGAAAACAATCTGGACTGCAAATGCTAACGCAGATTATTGGCTTCCAAATTCTTCTTATAATGGCGATCTGGGTCGTGTATATGGTGTACAGTGGCGTCACTGGCGTAGTGCTGATGGTGTCGAAGTAGATCAATTAAAAAATCTTATTGATGGTTTGCAGAATGATCCCAACGGTCGCCGCCATATTATTACTGCATGGAATCCAGGTGAATTAAATCAGATGGCTCTGCCACCTTGCCACATGTTTGCGCAGTTTTATATTCGTAGAAATATTTTAAGTTGCCAAATGTATCAACGTAGCGCAGATTTGTTTTTGGGTGTGCCTTTTAATATTGCAAGTTATGCTCTACTCACACATCTTATTGCCAAAACAATTGGTGCAGAAGTTGGCGAACTTATTCTTACATTTGGCGATGTTCATATCTACAACAATCATGTCCCACAAGTTATAGAATTATTAGGTCGTGAACCATATCCATATCCTACATTAGATTTAAGTAATGTTGCAGATATTTGGACAGCAAAAATGGATAATATTATTTTACAAAATTATCAATCTCATTCAACAATCAAAGCAGAAATGGCGGTGTAATATGCATGTATTAGTTACAGGTGGATTTGGATTTATTGGTCATCATGTTGTAAAACGTCTAATAGATGCTAATCATCGTGTTACAATTATTGATGATTTACGATATATTACTACTGATTTATATTTGGAACGTGGTCGTTATATGGAATTTGCATATGATGATTGGATCAATGCTGATTGCAGCAAAACTGTTATTCAAGATGTCGATGTTATTATCCATCTCGCTGGTGAACCAAATCAAGCAACTTTTTCCAAAGACAACTTGTCTGCTTGGCGCAATACAGTTCAAAGCACTATTCATCTATTAACAACATACCCTAATGCAAAAATGGTTTATATAAGCAGCAGTATGGTATATGGTGACTGGAAAGACTCTATCGCAGAGGATACACCACTTAAACCTATCAATGATTATGGTAGGGCTAAAAAAATGTGCGAAGAACTTGTTAGAATTATTGCACAGAAATGGGTAATCATTCGTCCTACTGCTGTATATGGTAACCGTGATGATGGCAATCGTGTCATCTCTAAATGGATAAAAGCTGCTCTTAATCAAGAAACAATCCACGTAGATGATCCACATGCTACATTAGATTTTACATATGTAGAAGATGTAGCACAGGCTATCACAAATGCTGCACTATTTGACACACATAATTTTATAGCTAATGTAAGTTATGGAAGCGCAAGAACACTACAAGATGCTATCAATGTAATAAGAGATTGGACAAAAACACAAAGCAAAATTATATATGGTGATGGCATACCATTTGATATGCCAAAACGTGGTGCGCTTGATACTCGCCGTGCTGTGCAATATCTTGGCTACACGCCAAAGACAAGTTTAGAAGATGGCATCAATAAATTATTACAATCTTAAAGAACAATACGAAGATTGTAAAGGTTACATACTTGGTGGTATGCAATCTGCTTTTAAAAGTGGGCAATTTTATAGTGGTAATGCACACGATGCTGTTGCACGATATATTCGTGTAAAGTATAATAATGCTCATGTTGAACTTACTAATAGCGGAACCAGTTCACTTATAGCTGCACTTATGGCACTATATACAAAGTGCGGTAGTAGAGTGTTGTTGCCAGCACTAACATATGCAGCTACTGCACAAGCAGTCATGGCAGTAGGTTGTATCCCAACCTTTGTTGATATTGATAGTAGTTGGTTGTTGGATATTGAACTACTTGATGAAATGTATGCCAAGTATGGTGAAGAAATAAGCACTCTTATCACTGTTGATTTATATGGTCAAGGCGTTGATCTAACCCGTGTTCGCAAATGGTGCGATGACCATAATATAAAATGGATTATTGATGCTGCTCATAGTTTTGGATTATGTTCAAACGAATATGACCAAACTATTGCTGATGCTATTTGTTTAAGTTTTAATCCACTCAAGAATCTTGGCGGCAGTGGCGGTGGTGCTATCGTAAGTAAAACAATTCATCCATCTATATTAAATGGCACATGCACAATGGGTAAAATTGAAGGTGGTCCTTATGGTCAAATAGAATTGCCTGGTCTTAACTTTCGTATGTTATCAACACAAGCGTCTACGCTTGTAGCAAAAGTTCCTTACTATGAAGATCATTTACCAAGAAAACTTTCAATTTGCAAACGTTATTATAATGAATTTATAAATTATGCTAAAGCATTAGATTTACCATTGCGACAACAATGGGGAACATGGAATTATTATTCATTTAGCATAGCACCATTACGTCAAGATAGTGTCAAGGCAGCATTAAAGGCTGCCGACATAGAATATAGTAGCCATTATTCAAGACCACTTAATCGTGAACCATTTGTAAAATCTTATGGTTATCAATTGTGTCCACATGCAGAATATATTACTAATAACGAACGTATTATAAGTTTACCAAGTCACTGGCACTTAACTGATGAACAAGTTGACACAGTTATACAAACTGTGATAAATTCATTATAATGAGACTTGGTTATAAACACAAAGATACCACAACTGATATTATAGAAAATCATGCATTATCTGATGATGCAGAAAAAGTTATACAAATGCTTGCTGATGATCCTTTTATTAGTCAAAGAAGCATTGCTAAGTTATATAATTTTAATCTTGAATATCATAAAAAAATTAATGAGGAAATTCGCAATAGCGATGATGCTCAGCATAGAATTTTGCATAATGGGGTAGGAACAAAATATTGGACTAACACCATTATGCCATTGTTAAAAACCAACACTTTGCAATCTGCTATTGAAAGACGTTGGATGTATCCAAATCGTATTGGTTTATACACTGGTTTGAGTTGTATGTTTTATTGCGGTTTTTGTGGACGCAATCCTGTTGCAAAATATGAAAACAAATATGCAGAAATTGGTCGTGATTATTTTTATCAAATTATTGACCAAGACCCACAAACAGATGTTAATTGGCAAGATAGATTTCGCATAAGCGGCGGTCTTGAACCACTAACAAACCCATACCTTGGTGATATAATAACGCATGGTGCACAACGTGGATATAATATGCAGTTGTATACTAATGGTAATATGATGACTGCTCGTTATCTTGATAAACATCCTGGTATGTTAGATTTAGAAGCCGTTAGATTTAGTTTATATGGCGTTAGTGAAGACACTGCTTATGCTGTTACAAAGAATCGCCAGAGTTTTGCACATATTATTAATAATATTATTGAATTTAAAAAACGTGCTGCCAAAACAAAAGTTGGTATAAACTGGATTATTTTGCCAGGACATGCAAATGATGTTAAAGAACTCTTAAAAATTATAAATTATATTAACGAGCAATGCGCAACACCAATAGATTTTGTTACACTGCGTGAAGATTTTAGTCAAAATATTCGTACAATAAGTGATGCCGAGCGCGGCGAGTTAATGGATATATTCAAACTTATTGATGATTTTAAAAAAAACTGGTCTACCCATTTTGATTTAGGTTATGCGCTTGAGCCGTTAAAATATAATAAAAATGTAGGTAGTTTGCGGATGATTAATTGGGATGAAATTATTCCAGAAAGTTTTCCACAAGTTTCAGTTGCCGTAGATGTAAAAGGCAATGTTTATGTTTATCACGAAAGTGGATTTTTAGATAGACCAGGCAGTGATCGTTACATTATTGGAAATATCGCAGGTTCATCAGTTGAAGAAGTTACAAAAGTTTTCGTAAACAATAAAAAGAAAATTCGTGCATTGCCACAGGATGTTGGATTTCTTGATGCTTTTGACCATGTAATAAGTTTATTAATCAATCAAGCACGAGATGACGCAGAATATGGCATTGATTGGTCAATTGGACCAGTAAGGATACGAGGATGAAAATACCATATGCAAACTTGTATGCAGAATATAAAGAATGTCAATATGAAATAGATAATGCTATAAGAAATTGTATTGCCAATAGTAATTTTATTGGCGGAGATGCAGTTAAACAATTTGAAGTTGCATGGGCAAATTATACCGATAATAAAGATTGTGCTGGAACCAGCAGTGGAACAAGTGCACTATTTTTATCTTTGTTGAGTTTGGGGATTGGCAGCGGCGATGAAGTAATTGTGCCAGCAATGAGTTTTATGAGCACCGCAGAAGTCGTAAGCCAACTTGGTGCTACTCCAATCTTTGTTGATATAGATCAATACTATACAATTAATATTGATGCTGTTGCCACAGCAATTACAGAAAAAACAAAAGCTATAATATTTGTTGATTTATATGGGCAAACTATTGATATTGAAAAACTGCGCAGCGTAAGCGTTGGTATTCCGCTTATTCGTGATGCAGCACAAAGCGCAGTATGTTATAACACTCTAGTTGATGTCAATGATTTTGTATATGCAACTTGTTATAGTTTTTATCCTGGTAAAAATTTAAGTGCAATGGGAGACGCTGGCGCTGTTACTGGCTCCGTTGAGGTATGCGAAAAGATTAGATACTACAGAGACCATGCTCGAACAGAAAAGTATATTCATACTGGCATTGGATACAATGAACGGCTTGATGCTATGCAAGCAGCAATAGTTACTGCAAAAATTCCATTTCTTAAAAAGTGGAATAAACAACGTGATATTAATGCAAGATATTATTTGGAAAATCTTGCAGGCAGCGGAATTATATTACCTCTTACCAATCCGTATAGCGATCATGTATGGAATCAATTTGTAATTGTTTCACCTAGCAGAGATGTTTTACGTCAGTATCTAGCAGAACATGGAATTGAAACTGGACTACAATTTCCTTTAGCATTACATCAGCAACCAGTTTATAAAAGTTTATTACAATTGCCAAGTAGTGAAGAATTAGCAGCCACTTGTTTGAGTTTGCCAGTTTTTGCGCAACTTAAACAAAGTGAACTTGAATATATTGTTAGTTGTATTTGGAATTATAATAATTCTTGAGCCAATCCCAACGAAATGTTTTCTTAAGTGCTGACAAATCGTCACTATTTTCAATAAAATATTGATATCCATCATTGGCACCTCTTAAAACGTCTTCTGCATGTTCACCATGAGCATAAGTTTTCCATTGGTTAATACGATATTGAGTTTCAATGCATGATTTTTGGCTATTAAAGTATGCTAACTTACATGTTTCACGAAAAGCAGTTCTCCATGCACGATAAGGGTCAGTGGCAAATTCTCCATAGGCACTAATTTGTGGAATTACCTGAACTGGAAAACTCATAGTAAAATCTATTCCTAATTCATCGTAAGATGGCGCAGTAAGTAAGAATTTTTTGTTATACAAAACAATTCCCATTTCACCGTATACCAAATCATTTGATGTATTAATAGCATAAAAGATATAGTTGCGAGGATCACGCCAGTAATCTGGTTCGGTTGTAAAATCCCAACTTTCATATAATTTTGTTTTAGCAAAAACAGCATAAAAATAGTCAGTATTGCTACATTTAGCTGCAGCAGCCAATGCATTTTCCATTCCTTCTACACCATGCACTCGTTTGGCATGTGGATATGATTCTAATAATTTAACATAATTTTCATCTGCTTGAACTTCGTCATAACTTATAAAAACAATATCATATTGTGTTTTTATATCTTCTGATATTTTCATAAGATGCGGATACTCGTATATTTCTTTTTTTACTATACAATCACGAGGCACTAAACTTGAACTATTGGAATTGTTTAAAGATATTATAGGTCGCTTATCCCATAAACAAACATCAGGAATATTACCTATAGTCTCCTTGCAAAAAATAGTGTATATTGCACTGCTTTTGTATTGTAAGGCTTGGGCTAAATTGTCCTCTTTATAATTGACAAGTGTCCATTTTTTTCTGATAACTGCACTATGTTCAAAATTATACTTAATTTTATTAGGATTAAAACTTGGAACGTGTATTAAAAATGTATCGCCTTTTTCACAAGTTCCACTTGGCCAACAATGCACTTGTTCACGTTGATCAAGGTCTGGCAACCATGACCAATCAAAACCATCATATTCACAACAATCACTATAAAGCCATAACCATTCACGTTTACTTTTTGCAACAGCAGCTTTGATTGCTTCTTCCATTGTTGTAATTAAACGAACTTGAAAGTCTTGCGTAATAGTATTATCAAATGAGTTCGTGTTAATTAAACACATGTCAGCATGTGTATCATTGAACTGTAGCTGTGCTGTGTGATATTTGTAATCTACGAAATTTGTAATTGCATCTCTGTGAATAAGAATAGTATAACTTAATTGTTCTTTGTCTTTCATTGTAAAACAATGAATATAATTCGTATCCCATCCATCAGGTAACCAATCAAAGTCCCAATCGCTATAATCAATGCGACGATCAGCAATCCATGTCCATTCACTTCCCATTGCTAATGATTTAAACGTTTCTAAATTAAAACTATTAGTGTAATCTTGCCAATAAATGACTGGACGCACTTGTGGTAAAAATTTTAAATTACTGCTGTGATAAATTATTTTGGGATTTTTAATATTGGTGTTTATAAGTTTAGTATATCCTAGATGTTTTGTGCCAGCCATACAAAATACGTGTGTTTTATCGGCATCCCACGCATCAGGTAACCAATCAAAATCAAAATCACTATAATCTATTCTATCGTCTTTAATCCAAACCCATTCATCATTTTCAATATCACTTTTGAATCGCAAATCTGTTTTATGATATTTTGTTTCAACACTTTCAACTTTTGTATTGCGTAAAAAAGTATAGCACAACTGTTCGGTTCCATGCATAGCAAAAGCATGAGTTTTATTTGCATCCCATGCATCTGGTAACCAATCAAAATCAAAATGACTATAATCTATGCGTTCATCTGTTTCCCAAACCCATTCATCATTTTGTTTTGTAGCATCAAATTTTAAATCTGTTATATGATACTTTATTTGTTTGCTTGCATGCTTTGTATTGTGTAAAAAAGTATAGGCAAGTTGTGTTGTGCCACTCATGACAAACGCATGTGTTTTGTTAATATCCCACGCTGGCGGCAACCAATTAAAATTAAAGTTGCTATAATCTATACGCTCGTCAATAATCCAAATCCACTCGCTATCTATAGATTCTAATTGATGCAATTTAGGAATATTCTTAAAAGTAAGATATGAGGAGTGATAGACTTTTTCTTTTTTACAATTTCGACGCATTAATCGTGTATAAGATAATTGTTCCGCGCCCCACATACAAAATTCATGTATTTTATCTGCATCCCATCTATCAGGCAACCAGTTCCAATTAAAATCGGTATAGTCAATACGATTATCTGCAATCCAATTCCATTCATAAGGTGAATCATCTATAATATCTGTATCATACCAAACACCTATAGATTTAAAACGCAAGTTGCTAATATGATATTTTACTTCATTGCCATTTCCTACACTTGTGTAAGATAATTGAGTAGTGCCATCCATTGCAAAGTGATGTTGTTTATCCCAATCCCATACATCAGGGTACCAATTAAAATTAAAACCATCATATAATACTTGTTCGCTTGTTGTCCAAGTTGGTTGTTGTACAATAGGTAATATACCATCGTGATAAAATATCTCACCATAATTTTCAATTGGTATTAACCACGTTGTGTAACATTTTGGATTATCATGACTTGCCCAAGCATGCAACATGTTTGATTGATGTCGCGGTGGAATAAATCGTAAATTAAAATTAGTATAATCTACTGCACGATGACGCAGCCAAATATATTCGGTGCGACTGGAAGCAATTGCTTTGGCAATTAATTCTTTAATATCATTGCAATCTGCATAATCATACCAATAGGTATCAAACATGACTATTGTAACCAGGCATCAAATAATTAATTTGGCGTTGTTCGTGATCTTCATCACTCCAAATGTAATCGTAAACAGCGGTTTGTCCATCAACTTCAAGACTATATATGTCAAGATAGTTACCCATTATATCCCAAATCTTTGTAATATCAGTTGTTCCAAAACTTTTTTCTAAATTTATAGAACCAAGTTCCAGATAACCAAGACTTAGTGATGTATCAGTTGGATTGTAACCTTCACGCCGCAACCATTTATTAAAAGCATCAATCTCGCGTGTATGCCAATCATGTTTTCCATAACAAACATCACGACCCCACTCAATATCAAACTCTCCACTGTAATATTGCAAATGTGTGATGGCATCGCATGTAGCTTGATCTAAAATGGGAGCACCTTCATCACGGAATACCTCCATTAGCGTTTTACCAATTTGTGTCCAATGCATATAAACATGAGCAAATTTACGGTCATAACCATTAGTTATAAACCCATTGCGATGTTCATCTGTTAAATTATAACGAACGGTATTCAGAAATGTTGTTATTTGGCTTGGACGAACCCAATCTGGATTATGTTTCTGCTTTCGCAAACTTAAACATAGTGTTTCAATTTCATGGCAAAGATTGTTTAGTTGTCTTATACTATATTTGATATTTGGTGGAGCTAGTTTGTAATATGGACTTAAATTTTCAACCGTGCCTTGTAAATGTTCAAAGTAATTATGCACGATATTCATAACATCATGATTTGGACCACCACTGTTTTTTACTTCAGTTAATGGCAACATAACTGTTTCTGGTGTATAAACAGTTTCAATTTTTATATTAGCTAAACCAGCACTTTGCCATATGCCGAGTTCATTATACTTCCAAATGTTTAACGCATGACGACTTAATTCACTAGTAAGATACTCTAGGTTTCTTGCGCCATTTGGCCAACCGTGCCAACAATAATTCTTTTCTAAAATACTATTGCGCTGTAGTTCTACTTTTAATGCAGCCATCCAATCTACTGCTAACTGTGTTTCATTAGGTTCAATAATTACAGGCAATAAATCTTCTTTATTTAAAGGATTGCGAAGGGTCATTATAACAGTCATTAGTATCGGCTTCCTATTTGACCTGGCTCATTACTTCCAGTGCACGTAAAACGATGGTCGGTAGCATGTGGGCAACGCTTATTGCCACATTCCACGCAAAGTATCATGCGAGTATTAACTATAGGCATATCATAATAACTATCATCTTTAAAACGCATCTTAATCGTTTTACTTTTAAGACATTCATAGCACTTACCACAATCTTCTATCATGTTATTCACCAATAGAATTCCACCATGATAGAACAGTTGGTTCACTTGATAGAATATCTTCCATTTTTATTTTAGCATCTTTGCGAATAGATTCCAATTTTAAAAGATGCGTTTTACCACGAATTGCCTCACGTTTATAGGTATCAGAAAACTGTTCTGCAAATGTAGGACGAGTTTTAAGATGTTCTAGAACATCCCATAAACTTTGTGTGCGACGAGTAATGAGCGGTTTAATACGCTTCTGTATACCATCTAAAAGTGGTTCTAGCACCATTCTAGGTAGTGCCAAGGGGCTTATTAGTATGTCAGGCGAGAAAGCAAATACTACCTTACTTAATAATTCAACATTCAGTTCATCAGCAAGAGCGATGATATTTTCCAAATCAAATAACCCAGGGGTAGTAAGAGTAAAGTCGATACGCATCTGACGAGGATGTTTTGATTGTTCAACACCGTGTCTAAAATTTTGTAAAAACATATCATAGTCAAGGCCAGTTCTAATATATTCACCAATCGCTCCTGTTCCATCTAAACTTGCACATATTTCCCAATGCGGAAAGTGTTGCAATAAATCCCAAAGTGTTCCTTGCGAATCTTTGCAATAACTTAAATTAGTATTATATCGCACACGAACTTGATCTGCATACCCCAATTCAATTATACGGCGCATGAATGTCCAGTGCTCATCATAAAGTAGTGGTTCGCCACCTACCCAGTAAATTTCGCGCACACTTTTGTTTTCAATGGCTTGTTTAAATTCTGGTATTACAACATCACGAGTAAAATCACGGATAGCATGGCGGTTCTTTGGTTGCATCCAATAATTCTTTGGATTAGACAAATCAACCATAGAATTTTTGCGAACTTCAACTTCCCACGCGCTGCTTAACATATCGCCACACATGCGACATTTGAAGTTGCATACATTACTATAACGATAGTCCCATGAGATTGGTTCTAAAGTTGTATAACCATCAGCATCAGTATTAGCTTGTATATCTGATCTAATATGACCAAACAAGTGACCAAAGTAATCGCGATAAACAGAGGTATTAAGTAACTTCTTATCACAGACTTCACATGCAGAAGGAACTTCACCAGACAACCATTGTTTTCTAATTTCCCTAATATGTTCACCATTCCACCATTCCTTTAATGTAAGCGGATTAAATTGTCCATTACCACCAGCGGTATCAATATATTGTTTAAAGTTCTGTGCAGGTTCACGTGATGCACAGCA
>Ga0007859_1000462_pt1 | contig 11404 bp, 9 predicted proteins | sample CryBogCBH27Jul07_FD_71222 | JGI IMG/M metagenome (GOLD analysis project Ga0007859, IMG submission 71222) | Freshwater microbial communities from Crystal Bog, Wisconsin, USA - CBH27Jul07 | ecosystem: Environmental > Aquatic > Freshwater > Lake | place: Crystal Bog, Wisconsin, USA | collected...
ACCTTGGGGGCCTCGTTGTGACGCAGCACGCGATAGGTGTCGAAGTTGGTCTCCACCGGCGCGCCCTTGTTGAGCGTCACCTGACCGAACAGGGCCGCCGACAGGCCGTAATTCGTGCCGCCTTCCATCTGCGCGGCGATCTGGTCCTTGGCGATGGCGACGCCGCAATCGACGGCGACCACCACCCGGCGGACCTTGGGCTCGCCATCCACGATCTTCACTTCGCAGACATTGGCGACGACAGAGCCGAAGCTTTCGTGCACCGCGACGCCGCGGGTCCAGCCGTCCTTCAAGGGCTGATCCCAGCCTGACTTCTCGACGGCGAGATTGAGGACGGCCAGATGCCGCTCCGCCGCCTTGCCGGCCCGGCGATACATCTCCCGACGATAGGTGACAGGATCGATCTTGGCCCTGGCGGCCAGCATGTCGATGGTGTGCTCCATGACCGGCGCGGAGTGGGTCGCGCCGACCGAGCGCCACCACAGCGTGGTCACCGGGTTGTGCGGCGTGAACACCTGGGCGTCCACGGCCTGGGTCGCCTCAAGATACGGGGAGCCCGCCACGCCTTCCACCGAGGTTGCGTCGACGTTGTTCTTCACCATCATCGAGGCCAACATCGGGCTCGCCTTGCCGAAGGACTGGATGACGACGCGATGGCGCCAGGCGACAGGATAACCGTCCGCGCCGGTCTTCACCGCCACGTCATGATGCGCCATCGGGCGATAGTGACCGGCCGCCATGTCGTCTTCGCGCGTCCAGACCAGCTTCACCGGACGGAACTTGCCCACGTGCTTGGCGACCTGCACGGCTTCCACGACATAGTCGGAGTCCCAGCTCGACCGGCGGCCAAAGCTGCCGCCCGCGAACAAGGTCTCGATCTCGATCGCGCCGGGCAGGTTCAGCACCACTGTTGCGGCGGCCATCTGGTCCAGCGAGTGGCCCTGCGCGCCGTAGGTCAGCTTGCACTTCGACCCGTCCACCTGCGCGACGCAGTTCATCGGCTCCATCGTCGCGTGGGCGAGATAGGGAAAGTCGAAACCGACCTTCAGCACATCGGCGCCGTCAAGTTTGCCCACATCCCCCTTGGCGATGAAGGGCGCCCACTTGTCGTCCGACGGCGTCAGCGCGCCGCTGGCGATCTTGCGGTAGTCCTCGATCATCTCGTGCGACGAACGGGTCTCAGCCTTGCTGTCGTCCCACTCGATCTTGAGCGCGTCGCGGCCCTTGCGCGCGGCGTAGACGCCGGTCGCGACCACGGCGACGCCGGTGGCGATCTTGAACACGTCCTTGACGCCCGGAACCTTCAGGGCCTCGGCCGCGTCAAAGCTCTTCAGCTTGCCGCCGAACTTCGGCGAGTGAGCGACCACTGCGGTCAGCATGTCCGGCAGGTAGACGTCCTGGGTGTACTTCGCCTGGCCGGTTGACTTGGCGAGGCTGTCCTTGCGGCGCACGCGCTCCGAGCCGATCAGCGTGAAGTCCTTGGGATCCTTCAGGACGGGATCCTTCGGCGGCGTCACCTTGGCGGCGGCTTCCAGAAGGTCGCCGAAGTGCGCGGACTTGCCCGACGCGTGAGAGACGACGCCGTCCTTCACCTTGATCTCGGCTTCCGGAACCTTCCAGCTGTCGGCGGCGGCCTTGACGAACATGGCCCGCGCCGAGGCGCCCACTTTACGCAGCTGCATCCAGCTGTTGGCGATGGCGGTAGAGCCGCCGGTGCCCTGAACGCCCATGAGGCTGTTGGCGTAGACCTTGGCGTTGGCGGCGGACTGCTCAACCTTCACGGTCGACCAGTCGGCGTCCATCTCTTCGGCGACGATGGCGGCGAGGCCGGCGTGGTTGCCCTGCCCCATCTCCTGGTGCTTGTTCATCACCGTGACGGAGCCGTCAGCAGCCACCTTCACAAAGGGACCGAAGGGACCGAAGTCGGTCTTCGGCGCGCCCGACCCCATGATGTCCGCGGGGGAGCAGCCGACCAGGAGGGCGCCGCCCACGAGGGCCGAGCCGATGACCAGCGCCTCGCGGCGGTTCGGATGCGACGCGCCGTCGGGCGCGGTTTTGGGAGCTATGAACATGTGCAATCTCTCCCTCAGGACTTGGCGTTGACGGCCAGGGCGCCGGCGGCGTCCTTGATCGCGGTGTGGATGCGCTGATAGGCGCCGCAGCGGCAGAGGTTGCCCGCCATGGCTGCGTCGATATCCGCGTCGGAGGGCTTTGGATTGTCCGCGAGCAGCGCCGCGGCGGACATGATCTGTCCGGACTGGCAATAGCCGCACTGGGGCACGTCGTGCTTGACCCAAGCCGTCTGCAGGGGATGCGCGCCGCCGAGCCCCTCGACCGTGGTGATCTTGCCGGCGCCGACGGCGCTGATCGGGGTCTGGCAGGAGCGGACCGCCTTGCCGTCGAGATGCACCGTGCAGGCGCCGCACTGGGCGACGCCGCAGCCGTACTTGGTGCCGGTCATGTGCAGTTCGTCGCGAAGCACCCACAGGAGAGGCGTATCGGCCTCTGCGGTCACCTGACGCTTGACGCCATTGATCTCAAGCTCGATCGCCATTCCGGCCTCTCCCCCAATTATTCAAACACTGTTCACATCTTAATCGTTTACGGGCGAGTTTCCAGAGGGGCCGCCGAAATGCCGCGCATCGGACGCCGATTTTCAGGCGGAAATTGCGGTTTCCGCCGCAGTCTGCAGCCAGAGCGCCGCCAGCCCCGCCTCGATCTCGGCCGGGGACTCGAGGCCGCACAGCTTCGCCTTCGCCGCCCGACGCGCCTGAGGCGACGCAGGCCAGGGCGCCTTTTCCACATACCAGCCAAGGTGCTTGCGGAAGATCTTCACGCCCAGACGGTCGCCATAGAAAGCCAGAGCCTCGCGGAAGTGATCCAGGGCGATGGCCAGCCGCGCCTCGGGACCCGGCTCGCCAGTGCGCGTTCCGGCCCGCCCCGCCAGAGTCTTCGCGATCATCGCCGCCGCCCAGGGCCGTCCGTAGATCCCCCGCCCGATCATCACCGCATCGGCGCCCGACGTCGACAGGGCCACGCGAGCGGACTCCCCATCGATGATGTCGCCATTGACGATCAGCGGCACGCGCACCGCCTCCCGCACCGAGCGCACGGCCGCCCAGTCGGCCTGCCCCGTGTAGAACTGGGCCCGCGTGCGGCCATGCACAGTGATCGCCTGCACGCCGGCTTCCTCTGCGCGTCGGGCGAGTTCCGGCGCATTGACGCTCTGCGCGTCCCAGCCCAGACGCATCTTCAGGGTGACCGGCCGGGTCGTCGCCCCGACCGCCGCCGAGATCAGCCGCGTGGCGAGATCGAGGTCGCGCATCAGGGCCGAACCCGACAGCGCCCCGGTCACCTCCTTCGCGGGACAGCCCATGTTCAGGTCAATCAGGTCGGCGCCCGCCGCCTCTGCGAGCGCTGCGCCCTTCGCCATCGCCTCTGGATCGCGTCCGACAAGCTGGATCACCGTGAGCGGCAGCCCCTCCCCCACCGCCGCGCGGCGCACGACGTCTGGCCTTCCCCTCGCAAACTCAGCGCAGGCGACCATCTCCGTCGCGACATAGGCTGCGCCAAGGCGACTCGCCGCCCTGCGGAAAGGCAGATCGCTCACGCCGGTCATGGGCGCGATCAGGGCCCGCCCCGGAATGGTCACATCGCCGATGGAAAAGCCGTCCGCCATGGACGCGCCTTGTCATAGTCCCGCCTCGGCGCCAAGCATCAATGGCGCGCCCGCGTCGCATCAGGATTCGACATGACCCGCTTGCAAAGCATCGCCGCCGCCCTCGTCACCGTCGCAGCGATGGCCGTCAGCGCCTGCGGCGCGCACGCTGAACCCGCCCTGTGGAAAGTCACACACGGGCAGAGCACGGCCTATCTTTACGGGAGCGTTCATCTGCTCAAGCACGACGCGGTCTGGGACACCCCCAAGGTCGAGGCGGCCCTGTCGAAAGCTCAGGAGCTCTGGCTCGAGATCAAGGACGTGGATGACCCCGCGGCCATGCGTCCGCTGGTCGCCCAGCTGGGCGTTGATCCCGCGCACCCGTTGAGCGCCCAGCTTGATCCGCCTCATCAGGAGAAGCTGAAAAAAGCCCTGAAGAGCGTGGGTTACCCGGAAACGGCGCTGGAGCCGATGCGCCCCTGGCTTGCCGCTCTGACACTGAACCTCGCCCCTCTGCAGCGCGGCGGTTATGATCCCGAGGCCGGGGTGGATCGGCTGCTGAAGGGCGCCGCCAAGGCGAAGGGTCTGAACATCGAGGCGTTCGAGACGAGCGAGGCCCAGCTTCATTATCTCGCCGACCTGCCTCAGGACCTTCAGCTCCAGATGGTTCAGGAGGCTCTGGATGAGTTCGACACGGCCATCGACGAACTCAACCAACTTGAAGGGGCATGGGAGCGCGGCGACGACAAGGAGATCGACCGGCTGATGCGCAGCGACATGCCGCCGGTCCTTTACACGCGCCTGATCAAGGAGCGGAACGTCCGCTTCGCCCAGGGCCTGATCGCCCGCATGCAGAAGCCGGGCGTGATCTTCGTCGCCGTGGGCGCAGGACATCTGGCGGGCCCGGACAGCGTGCAGGCCGAACTCGCCCGGCAAGGCTATGTCGCCGTTCGTCAGTAGGATGCGCGCTCACCGGCCGTTTTCGCTGACAGATCATGTGGATACGCCGGACAGTTGACGGCGGTCGCCAAGCCGTGTGAACCGGGCTAGGCTCAAGAACGCATTCAGGAACGATCAGGAACAGGCCGTGGCGAACACACCTCAACCAAGCACCTCCAAGCGGGTCGAACTGACCGTCAGAGGCGTCCTGCTGGGCGCGGCGATCACCGTCCTGTTCACGGCGGCCAACGTGTATCTCGGACTCCAGTCGGGCCTGACCTTCGCCTCCTCCATTCCGGCGGCGGTGATCTCGATGGCCGTTTTGCGCGGGTTCAAGACCTCGACCATCTGGGAGAACAACATCGTCCAGACGGTGGCGTCGGCGGCGGGCACCTTGTCCTCGATCATCTTCGTCCTGCCGGGCCTGTTGATGATCGGCTGGTGGACGGGCTTTCCCTTCTGGCAATCGTTCCTTGTCTGCGCCGTCGGCGGCGTGCTGGGCGTGATGTACTCGATCCCGCTCCGCCGGGCGCTCGTGACCCAGTCGGACCTGCCCTATCCCGAAGGCGTCGCGGCGGCTGAGGTGCTGCTGGTCGGCGCAGGTTCACGAGACCCGTCGCAAGCCGAGGCCGCCGCCGCTGAAGGCAGGGCCGGTCTCGCCGCCGTGTTCTGGGGCTCGGTGGCCTCTGCGGTCTACGCGGCGGTCGTCGCGACCAAGGTCTTTGTCGGAGAAGCTGCAAAGTACGTGAAAGTCGGCGCCGGCGCGACGGGGCTCGGCTTTAATCTGCAGTTCGCGCTTCTGGGCGCCGGACACCTCGTCGGCCTGTCGGTCGGCGTCGCCATGGGGGTCGGCCTTCTGGTCGCCTGGGGCGTGCTGGTGCCGTATCTGACCATGTTCCCCTTTCCCACCCCCGGCGCAGCGACGCCGCATTTCGACGAAGCCGGGAAGTTCGCGCTCTATGTCTGGAAGCATCAGGTGCGCTTCATCGGCGCAGGCTGCATCGCCATGGCGGCCCTGTGGTCGCTGGCCAAGCTCGCGGTTCCCCTCTGGGGCGGCCTGACCTCGGCCCTGGCGGCCTCGGAGCGGCGCAAGTCGGGCGAGGCCCTTGAGCTTGTCGAGCAGGACATCCCCATCGGCTGGGTCGCGATCATTTCGGCCGCCTGCCTCATTCCGCTGGCGGGCCTGATCCTCAGCTTCATCTCCGGCGGACCGCTCGAGCCCTACGCCATTCCCATCGTGGCGGGCGGCCTCGTCTTCATCGTCGTGGTCGGCTTCCTGGTCGCCGCCGTGTGCGGCTACATGGCCGGGCTGATCGGTTCGTCCAACAGCCCGGTGTCAGGCCTCGGCATCCTGGGCGTCGCGTCCTCGTCCGCCCTCCTCCTCATCTTCATCAAGCCCCTGGTCGGCGAGGCGGGGGTGCAGGCGCTGATCGCGCTGGCCCTGTTCCTCACCTCGGTGGTGTTCACCGTGGCGACCATTTCCAACGATAACCTTCAGGACCTGAAGACCGGCCAACTGGTCGGCGCGACGCCCTGGCGGCAGCAGGTCGCGCTGGTGTTCGGCGTCATCGCCGGCGCCGCCGTCATTCCGCCGATCCTCGATCTCCTGAACAAGGCCTATGGCTTCACCGGCGTGCCGGGCGCAGGGGCGCACGCGCTGAACGCCCCCCAGGCCGTGCTGATCTCGACCCTGGCCAAGCAGCTGATCGGCGGACAGCCGGACTGGAGCATGCTGGGTCTCGGCTTCGCCCTCGGCGCCGTGCTTATCATTCTCGACGAGACGCTGGGACGCATGGGCCGGCTGCGCATCCCGCCGCTGGCCGTCGCGCTCGGCATCTACCTGCCGTCAGGCACCATCTCCACGGTCGTCGTCGGAGCGCTGGCGGGCTGGGCCTATGACAAGGCGATGGACAAGCGGCCCAACGGCGAAGCGGCCAAGCGGATCGGCGTGATCATGGCCTCGGGCCTGATCGTGGGCGAGAGCCTGTTCAGCGTCGCCATCGCCGGGGCCATCGCGCTGGCCAAGGCCGGCGCTTTCAAGGTGGCGGACACCGACTTCCCGATCGGCCTCGTCGGCGACGACTTCGCCCTGGCCATGCCGCTCGCTGCGGCGGCTTTCGTCGCCGGGATCGTCGGGCTCTACATGTGGGCGGGCCGCCTCATCAAGCGCTGAGCGGGCGCGTCCCTCACGGGGCGAAGTCGAGCATCTCCTTGAAGCCGGATGGCGCGTGGGGGCCAAGCACAAGCTGCTCCAGCACGCCCCGGCCGACTTCCTGCGTGCCGTCGGACGCAGTGTAGATCACCTTGGACAGCGCCTGGATGTGCAGGAGGTGCGGCATGCGCACGTCGGCGTCCGCAAGCTTCATGTCCTCCCGCTCCACCGTCACGGGCCCGTGCGCCATGCCGTGGCCCCACACCGGATGCCCATAGCCCAAGCCCACCATGAAGAAGGTCTGCTCGGGCTCGAAGCGGATGGACAAAGGTCCGCGCGGCGTCTCGATCTTCACCACGGCGGAGCTCGCATGCCGCGTCCCCTTGCGCCAGACCACCTCGCTCGTCACCCCGTGATCAAACTCCATCGCCGGACGACCGTCGGGCGCCCACACCGCGCGGCGGTTCCAAGGTTGTCCGGTCTCGTCGTCATTGGTGTGGAAGAAGAAGGCCCCATCATCGAAATTGCAGGGCGACCACAGCCAGAAGAACTGCATGGGCGCCGGCGGCACCGTCGCCTGCGGATCCCGCGTCCCGACCGGGCGCACGCCCCAGGACCGGTCACGGGTGCCGACGAAGCCGTCAATCGACTCCCGCTTGCCGTCGAGCTCCACCCAGCCCGTATAGCGGCCGTTCTGGGTCAGGCGCGTGTAGTCCATGAAGGCGCGCGGCCCCATCCTGCGGGTGAAGCGCGGCTCCTCGATCGGCGGGGATCTGCCCGTGAAGATGATCTCCGCCTTCACGCCCTGCTCCGGCGCATCAACGGTCAGCTTCAGCACGCGCAGCGGCTCGAGGATGTCGATGCGGATCGGTCCTGCGGAGATGTCCATCCGCTCCATGTTCAGCCACTTGCTGGCGTGGAGCGCGGTCTGCACCCCGTCGCGGACAAAGACGAACGACGCGTCGGCGATGTTGAGATTGGGATAGACTCCGAACGCGGCCCCGAACATCAGACCGGCGCGCGCCTCATCGCCCGCATCCGCATAACCGTTGAAGAAATAGCGGTCGTAGAAGTTCCGGTCAGTCCCGGCGAAGGCGATCGGATCCGGCGTCTGATGGATCGGATAGTCGTCTCCAAAGGTCAGGGCCATGGCATGCGTCTCCTTCGCAAGGCTGTTTTGCCGAGACTGAAGCGGCGGGGCGGTGCTGACAAGGCGCGCCCTTAGGGAAGGCTGCGAAGAAAGAGTTGCGCGACAGTCGCGTTGGGCTAAGTTCCGCATGCTTAAAGTGGAGAGAACTCCGATGTTTAAGGGCTTTGACCGTCGCGACTGGACTGTGAGGCTGTCTCTGGTGGCCCTGGGCGCCTTGTGCGCCGCGGCGGCCACGGCGGCGGCGACGGCGGATCCCAAGCCCGCACCCGTTTCGGACAAGAGCCCGGCGATCGCGACACCGGCCGTGGCTGCGAAGCGTTGCTTCCGCCTACACGACTGGAATGGCTGGCGCACACCGGACGGAAAGACGATGTACATTCGGGTCGGGATTTCCGACCTGTGGCGGATCGATATGAAGGGCGTCTGCAGCGGCCTGCGCTCTACCACTTCGCATCTGGTGACGCGGGTTCACAGCGGCGATCTCGTCTGCGACGCGCTCGACCTTGACCTGTCTGTTCAGGATACGAACGGCTTTACCGAGCCCTGCATCATCGAGTCGATCCGACCGCTCACGGACGCGGAAGCCAAGGCGCTGGACTCCAAGGACCGCCCCTGAACGGCCCGGTCGGCGCCTCAGCCCAAAATGGGCTGAGAGAATTTGAGGATTTCATCCGGCGGTGACGTCATCCGGTCAGAAGGCCTGCAACAGGCCAGCCACCGGAGACACATCATGAACGCTCGCCCCGCCCCCACCCCTTCAGATCGACGCTGCTTCTCTGCCGCTGTCGCCAGGCCATCGGACCGCGAGAGCGCATGTCTGGCCTCGGCGTTCGGACAACTCGACGCCACGGATGGCGCTCTTCTGATCCAGGTGATCGCGAAGGTCGTGGAACTCGAGCGCACCCATGGCGAGGCCGTGGCGCTGGCCATGCTCGACCGCGCGATGGCCTACGAGGGCGAAGGCCGCCGACTGCACTAGGTCGAGGCGGATGGCGTGGCCGGGGGCAGCGGCGCGGAGACCCGCAGGGCGGTGATCTGGTTGCGCTGACGTCGCAGGATCTGGAACCGGTGGCCGTGGAAGATGAAGGTCTGCCCGGGCTCCGGGATGGTCTGGGCTTCGTGGATCACAAGGCCCGCCACGGTGACCCAGTCATCGTCCGGCAGGTCCCAGTCGAGCGCCCGGTTCAGGTCGCGGATGGTCACCGAACCGTCGACATTGACCGATCCGTCGGGCTGGCGACGCACGCCTTCCACCGCAAAGTCGTGCTCGTCCTCGATCTCGCCCACGATCTCCTCGAGAATGTCCTCAAGGGTGACGAGGCCCATCAGCGCGCCGTACTCGTCCACTGTCAGGGCGAAGTGGTTCTTGCGCTTCAGGAAGGCCTGAAGCTGGTCCTTCAGGTTGGTGGTGTCGGGAATGAACCACGGCTCCTTGGCGACGGTGGCGATGTCGAAGGTGGAAAGATCGCCCTTGGACGCGGCGATGGCGCGGGCGAGGTCGCGGGCGTGCAGAACGCCGATGATGTTCTCCGGATCGCCCCGATAGATCGGCAGCCGCGTATAGGGCGCCTCGAGCGCTTCGGCGATCAGGTCCGCGGTCGGAAGATCCGCGTCGAGGGTCACGATATTCTTCCGGTGCACCATCACCTCGGTCACGTCCATGTCGGACAGATCCAGCACGCCGCCCAGCATGCGCCGGTCGCGATCCTCGACCAGACCTTCTTCATGGTGATATTCGATCGCGCCGCGGATCTCCTCCTGCGCGGCGGAAGCGTCGGCCTCCGGAGACACCTCGAAGCCGACCAGAGCGAGCGACTTCACAATCCCCCACTGAATGGCGGCGATGACCGGTCCGAACAGCCGGACGGCGATGACCGTCGGCCAGGACAGCACCCGCGCCACATCGTCGGGCCGCCCGATGGCCAGGGTCTTGGGCAGGACCTCCGCATAGACCAGCACCAGCACCGTCATCACCCCCGTCGAGACCACCACGCCCCAGGGGCTGGGCAGGCGGTGCTCCAGTTGATCCGTCACGAGGGCCGAGCAGAGGATGTTGATCACGCTGTTGCAAAGGAGCAGCGCGCCGATCATCCGCTCCTGACGCTCGATCAGATGGTTGACCCGCTTGGCGGCGCGGTCGCCCTCGCGCTCCAGTTGGTGGAGACGGGCGCGACTCGCCCCGGTCATGGCCGTCTCGGCGGCCGAAAACATCGCTGAGAGGGTCAAAAGCCCCAGGATCAGGATTGCGACAACGCCGATTGCGGCGAACATTGATGGCTCCGTCGGGCGCGGCGTTCTTGAGTCGCAGTCGAATGACTCACCGCCCCGGCGCCAGGATACAGGCGACGACGTCTCACGGCGACACGTCTCGTCGCAAAATCGGAGCAAGGGTCGAAGCCATGCCTCTGCAGTCCGCATCCGTCCTCGTCACCGGCGCTGCGTCGGGCGTGGGCGCGGCATGCGCCCGGCGGCTGATCGAGCGTGGCGCTGTGCGTCTTGCGCTGCTCGACCGCAACAGCGCCGCCCTGGCCGATCTCGCGGACGAGCTGGAGCGCCCGGGCGTGCAGATCATCCGCCTGACACACGACCTCGCAGACCCGGTGGAGTGGGCCGCCTCGGAAACAAGGATGCGCATCTCCTTCGGCGGATTGACCCATGTCGCCGCCAGGGCCGACGTCGCTGCGACAGGCGAAATCGTCACGCTCCGCTTCGACACCTGGAAGCGGGCGGTCGGCGCCAATCTCGACGGCGCCTTCCTGACTCTGCAGACGAGCCTTCGCCTGATCCGCGCCAATGGGGGGCAAGGCGGATCCATCGTGCTGATCACGCCCGACGGCGCGATGCGCCCCGCCGTCGGCGTCGCCGCTCAGGCGGCGAGCGCTGCGGGCGCGCTGCAACTTGCCCGTATCGCCGCCCTTGAAGGGGAAGCCGACAAGATCCGTGTCAATGTCGTGCGCCACCACACCGCCTCCCCCGACCGGACCGCCGCCATGGTGGCGAGTCTTCTGACCAATCCCGCCCAGATGAGCGGCCAGGCGCTGGACGCTGACGGCTGAGCGTCGCCCCCTCGCGCAATTTTTATGCGCGCTCCCCGTCCCAATCCGTCGCCAAATGGATTAGCCTCCCAGCAAAACAAGATTACGGGAGGAATTCATGTCGACCAGCTCCAAGGGACCCGATGCGGTCGCGTCGTTTGACGCCGTGATTGTCGGCGCAGGCTTTTCCGGCCTGTACATGCTGCATCGCCTGAGGGGGCTTGGCCTCACCGCCCGCGTGATCGAAGCGGGCTCGGGCGTCGGCGGCACCTGGTTCTGGAACCGATATCCCGGCGCGCGGGTCGATATCGAGAGCCAGGAATACTCCTTCGCTTTCGATGAAGCGCTGGAGCGGGAGTGGACGTGGACCGAGCGTTATGCGCCGCAGCCGGAACTTCTGAAATACGCCAATCATGTCGCGGATCGCTATGACCTGCGCCGCGACATCGACTTCAACACCCGTGTCGTCG
>Ga0007859_1000474_pt1 | contig 11266 bp, 15 predicted proteins | sample CryBogCBH27Jul07_FD_71222 | JGI IMG/M metagenome (GOLD analysis project Ga0007859, IMG submission 71222) | Freshwater microbial communities from Crystal Bog, Wisconsin, USA - CBH27Jul07 | ecosystem: Environmental > Aquatic > Freshwater > Lake | place: Crystal Bog, Wisconsin, USA | collected...
GAGCTTGTCGGAATGGCGATCCTAAACCCCAGGGGCATAATCGTGTTACGCAAGTCATAAATTCCTGATCATCCAAAATCCAGGGATTTGACATCACCAGGAACCTCCGGTATTCTTGACCAAAAGTCGAGATACCGGAGGTTTTCTGTTGCCAAACATCAATAAGCGTCCTGAAAAAGACTGTCCCACATGCGGAAAACGCTTCTTGTGCGTTAGGCCATCACAGAAATATTGCTCTAGGGATTGCATTCAGGGCAAAGGTCGAACGCACCTTGTGTGTCCCTGCGGGACAGTAACAGGAAGCTACATAAAGAAATACTGTTGCCCTGAGCACCACGAAAAATACAAGAAGCGCAAGCCTCCCCCCCGCATGGATCAGCATATCTGTGTGGGTTGTGGAGAAGGATTTGAGAGGCCACACTTCTACCCAGGGAAGAAAAAGTACTGCTCAAACAAGTGCTCCCACAAGCAAGTTAAGTCTGTGCGCGACAAGTTTATTTCAGACCTACCCGAAGGAGCAGTGGTCTTCCACTCTGGATGGGAGATTCGTTTCTGGTCAGTCTGCCTCCGGTTCGACATACCCATCCGGTCCTACGACGGCCCAGACATCCAGACCTCTGCCGGTGTCTATCGACCAGACTTCATCATCGATACCCTTGTCGGAGAACGCATCGTAGAGGTTAAGGGCCTGATCCGTCCCGAGAGCGACGTAAAGATGCAGGAGTCCAAAGACTCTGGACATAAGCTCTGGGTCATAGACGAGGACACCCTCTTGGCACTAGAAGACGGTGACCTTTCCCCGCTACTAGACACATAGGCTGTGACACTTCACCTTTCGGAACCTAATTAGTAATAGACCCCCTCCCAAGCCTCTCCACGATGCTCAAATGGGAGGGGCCTTTTTTACCTGTGGCACCTTATCTTTCGGCTCATAATTAGTGAGCGAGGGGAACAAGAGATGAGTGATGTTGTGAGCATGCAGAATTCAGTCAATACGTTACTGATCGTTTTCGTGATCTCTATCGTGGTGGTCAACTTCCTGATCCTTAGGAGCGTCAGCAAGAAGGTCATTGAGTGGTTTGACCTTACAAGCGCCCTACTCTCAGTACTGACCAACCTTGTGGCCAAGGCAGAGAAGTCCGCTAAGGAAGAGCACGAGGCAGCGAAAGAGGAGCGCCTGAAGGCGGAGACAGAGCGGGCAGAAGCTCAGGCAGAGCGGGCATCTAAGCCTGCTAGGACTCGCGCTCCAAAGAAGGCCTCCCCCATCAAGACCGACGAGAACTAGTGGCCGAAGGTAAGCTGACACATCACCTCATGAAGGCCAGAAAACTCACTGGCGTAGACCCGAAACTCGTTATGGTCAAACACTTTATCGACCTTGCGATTATGCACACTTCTGAAGATCACCACCGGAAGATGGTAGAGCCAGAGCCGGGGTCCATTGATGAGTAATGTCCATGTGCCCCATCCCAAGTCACTGATTCGACCGATTTCATGTAGCTCCAAGGCGGCAGAGAAGTTCTTCCTTCACAACAACAAGTTCTTGCAGTGGATCACCGATCATGTCCTGGCCTCTATGCTGATGTTCGACCTCGCGCTCCTGGTCCCACTCCTTGTCTTCCTACCCCCCTTCAGTGGCCTCAAGGACGTAGTAATCATCATCTCTAGCAACTGGATTCAGCTATGGGCACTCTTTGCCCTACAGAGATCCTCCTCTCGTGCAGAGATCACGAGGCAGGCCAAGGCTGATGCTGATCACGAGGCACTGACGCATATCGCCAACACAGTGGACGCAATCGATAATGCTGTGCGGGAGGGAAACCCACCCCTTAATAAATGAGGTAGAGGGGTAGGACCATGCGGCGTATCAGGGCACAGAGGGATACCTTTGCGTACCATATTGCCGCCGAGGATGATCAGTACTTTTCTGACAAGAAGAAGAACTATTTTGGCGACTCCCCTGACTCTGAAGTGAATCCCCTTGGGTCGAGTGGAACATCTAGCACTGGACTATCTGGGGATTCCCACTACGAGGAGATGGCTTCGGAAGAAGCCAATAGGGGCGGCTACAAGGCACCCAAGCAACAGGTAGTTCCTGGTGTACCTAGCGGATACAGCGGATATGGCGGTGGTAGTAGTGGGGGCGGAAGCCCTAGTAGCTATACCCCAAGTCAGGGTGTCGATCAGTGGAAGAGTCAGGTAGACGAAGGCTTGCGTCGTAACGGCCTGCCCACCACGCTAGACAGCCAAGTGCTGAAACAGATTCAGACAGAGTCTGCCGGTAACCCTACAGCGATCAACAACACTGATAGCAATGCACAGGCAGGTCATCCGTCCCAAGGACTCCTACAGACCATCCCGAGCACATTCCAGCAGTATCACTACCAAGGGGACTCTAACAGCATCACTGATCCGCAGGCCAATATTGACTCGGCAATCGGGTATGCCAAATCTCGTTACGGACCAACACTTATGGATAGTAGCGGAAACGGCATGGGTTCAGGGCACGGCTACTGATGAGAATCATGCTACAGAGAGAGACATTCGCCTTCCGCATCGCTGCTGATGAATCTGATCCAGACTACAGGAGGAGGCTGTCTCCTGACTCTGAGGTAAATCCTCTTGATGGAGACCACTCACTGGATAACACTGGCCTGGCGAGTGATTCGCATTACGAGCAGATGGCACAGGCAGAGGAGAACAGGGGAGGATATAAGGCCCCCAAGCAACAGGTAAAGCCTGGTGTACCTTCCGGATACGGAGGCGGAGGCGGAGGAGGCACCGCAGGATCTGCCACCTCTTCATTCGACCCCAAGCAGTGGAAGAGTGCAGACGATTACGCAAAGTCCATGAGTGGCAAGCCATATGAGTATGGTGGTGGTCACCCAGGTGGTCCTACCGACAGTGTTGACTGCTCAGGGTTCATGGGTAACCTATATTCGATCTACACCGGCAAACCTACTGCATTCAGCACCGATAGCGACTTCTCCAAACTAGGCTTTGAGCCAGGTTACGCCCCTGGGCTATTTAATATCGGAACCAACGGCGGTTCGGGCGAAAATGGTCATATGGCAGGCACTTTGCCAGACGGTACGCACGTTGAGTCTAATGGAACCAACGGTGTTCAGTACGGTGGAAATGCTGCCGGTGCCACTGACCCTCAGTTCAATTCGGTATGGCACCTACCTGCATCAGCGACATCAGCACCAAGTACCCCGACCATCCCATCGAACTCTCCTGGGACGACACCGATGGCAAGCCCAAGAACGAGTAGAAATATGAGGAGAAGATAGATGACCAGGCAACAGGTTACGTCCTATATCTTTGACCCGGTGGGGGCAACGGTTACCTTTAGTAGCCTGACCAACATCGACCCTACCCAGGTGGTGTGCATTTACGATGCCACACTTGCCAATTCGCCCTACATCAAGCACAGCACCAGTAAGGGTGTTCCTCTGTACTTTGCTGTCAATGCCCAGACCACTTCGGTGACCGGCACCAGTAACAATGTCCTGCATATCCCGAAGCAGAATATCCCACCGCAGGCGAAATCGACTGACACGCTCACGATCTACTACGGATTTAACACCACCCCAACTATCGTCCATATCGACTAGGAGTAGAGAAATGACGGATCAGTCCAAGGCACGGCCCTTCTTCGCCGCCTATCAGACCAAGCAGAGTGATGTTGGTATTGCTGGCAAGACCAGTAAGAATATCTTTACCTCTTTCTCCGACACGACTGCGAGTGCCACTACGGCACTTGCGGTTACGGTTGCCGAAGAGCGTGCTGAAGACCTCAGTCCTAGCACTCGATCCACGCAGTTCCCCGGCCTCACAACTACTTAATCGAAGGAATATCATGTCTGATGCTCAGTCCATCTCAAATGACAATAACGGCATCGATGCCAACGGGAAGTCATTGCCCTGGAGGCTAGTTCACCTCCTGCGTGCTGCCCAGATCGGTGACATCTCTAGCCAGACTGACGGTGATGCCGAAGCAAGCAACATCAGTTCTTCGGTCTTCGACCAGGTTGTCACCCTATCCAAGATCCTGACCCGTACCTACAAGGGTCACGATATCTGGGACGCTGTCATGCTCCTGGCAGACCACTTCCAGTTGCTTGACCCGCCGACGAACAGCACCAAATCGTCATGAGCTTCGACTGGCTACAACTCCAGTGTGAATACGCTGGGGTGCCAGTACCTCCTCGCCACGTCATCTTCACGGTGCAGGGCACGGGGCAGCCAGATCCGGAAGGACCAGGTTACCCAGCAGACCTGGCGAGGACACTGGATGACGAGAAGTGGTTCTGGCAGCCGGTAGGGAACTACATGGCTAGTGCATTCCCCATGCAGCCCTCTATCAATAGTGGTGATGAGGAATTCGCCCGCCTACTGCGCCTCCAGTCTCCTACTCAGACATGGGGATTCATAGGATACTCGCAGGGAGCTATCGTCACTAGCGACATCCTTGACCGTTGCGGCATTACGAAGAACCCCAATGTGACACCAGACCTCGCTGACTATGCCGATTCATTTATCGGCGGAGTGACGTGGGGAAATCCGAGACGTGAAGCAGGACATACGATTCCGAACGGCATTGATCCGAGCGGTCACGGAATCGTTACCCCCAACCTTGTTGGAACACCGGTATCTGTATGGGACTTCGCTGTTGGTAAGAAGATGGTGAACTCTCCAGGACAGGACCTCTACACCACCTGTGGGTATGACGGCAGCACAACTAGTGTCACCGACGAGCAGGCAGTCTGGGGGATCGTAGACAAGGGAACCATCACTAGCTTTGGAAACTTCATCGACCAGGTACTGAAGATCGTCGGTAATCCCGTGAAGGGTACGGTAGCTGCTATCGTAGCCATCCTGGATGCCCTGAACTTCTTTGTCCTAGAGGGCATTACCCCGCATACCTCATACGGCGTCACTCAGCCCATTGCTGGTGACCCCAGGGACTGCTGGCGTATTGCCGGGGACTATCTGAACTGGATCGGTGAGAACGTCCCTGCGAGGTCATAGTTGTGAAGAGGCGCATAGTAACCGCGAGGGAGCAGGCAGAGATGCTTGCCCCCTGGCGTACTGCTGCGACCGAACTACTTCCCGATAACTGGGAGAGGCTAATGATGCCTTCTCCGGACAAGGCTGCCGAAGAACAATTACCCTCAGTTCCCCCAAAGGAAGATTCTCCTCAGGTAGCTAGCCCTGAAACCGATACAGACACTTGCCTGAGGTGTAATGGTGCAGGCAGGAAGAAGTTTCATGTCTGTAATGGTTGCTTTGGTACCGGGAGCACCAAGGACCAGGACCCGCTAGAGAGAAGGCTCTACGACGAGTTCATGAAGTGGTGGCCTACTTCATTGGCCTCAAAGTGTCGTTCGCCAGGAAACGTCACGACCAACTGGTCAGATCATCCCAATGAGCCACTGACACACTGGCTTAACGCCGAAGACTTCATGAAGGAAAAGTATCCGGACTCTGCGACCGGAGGCTCTTACGGGTACGAAGATGCTGGCAGGGCACTAAGTCAGGCAGTAGACCCTAAATCTTTTCATCCGGAAGAGTGGGAAAGGTCTGGATACACCGGGACCGGGAATGTCATTACTCAAGCACTTCTAAACCTGCACAACAAGTTACAGGGCAGGACGTGGGCGAGTGATTTCGACAAGCAGCGGTATATGGAACTGATGCTCAAGCACTTTGGTCCAGGTGCCAAGAGGCTTGCGAGGCTTGTGATGGCCAACCGTCGATTGTCATCAGTCATCAAGACCTCTATGCCTGCACCGTCACCAGAGGGTCTTCGCTTCCAGCCTGGGACAGGGAGGTCTGAAGGTCTTGGTAGGACCGATGCCTATGTCGGAGAAGATCCTGTCGGCTACCTGGAGTGGCTAGACGACAATAATCCCTGGAGCATGGTCACTAGCCGTAAGCCTGGCGAGGTGGCCCATATCTTCGTCAATCCCAATTCTCGTCGGCAGAACATAGCGACAGAGATGTTCGACTGGACGAAGAACAACCTCCGTCCGGACCTTCATCATTCAGAGCGCCGTACCAGCCTGGGAGATAGCTGGGTAAACCACGAGCAGAGCAGGGCCTTTACTGGACGTAGGTTCTGGGCAGACTCATACCGTCCTGTCACCATAGCCGACTTCTTCCAGTGGTGTGGTGAGAAGCACCTGAGGCCGAATCGTGCTGCACTAGAAGCATTCTCGCAACAGCAGAGTATGGGCGTAGAGGAGTTCCTCAACCTCTCACAGCTACTGGAAAGCATGGGACTCGACGGCAAGTACCTAGAGATCCTCCGCAATGCAGCAACTGACCATGGACTCAGTAGTCAGATTTTTAACGGAGAGGGTGAGCCAAACGAGGCACATCGTGGAGGATGGGCAGAGCAGGCTATTAGTCAGGCAGGCATGGACGGAAAGATGTTCAGGGTGCCTAGTGCCTACAAGGACGTTAGCCAAGACGATCCAAACAGATGGGCAAAGATACAACAGCTTCAGCGCCAATACTCTTCTGAGGCAGAGACATACGCGAACAATGTCCTTACCAAGAACGGTTGGGATCGCGGACCTATCACCATTGAGCCGGAAGACTGGGACACCCGCGAGGGCGGCGGAGTAGCTGCATATAAGCGTGGCCGGTATCAGATCGGCCTAGCCGGTAACCACATCACCGAACTCACGCTCCTGCATGAATTATCTCATGCCCTGCTAGACACCAAGCATGTGAACTACCATGGTCACGAATTCAAGAGCCAGCTACATGACCTGATTCACCAGAACCTTGGCAAGGATGCTGGCGACATGTATGGGGAGATTGGCTTCAAGGACATTAGCCCTAATCAGCTATCCCTGCCACTATTCAATCGCAATGCCTCACGTCGATTCTGGGCCATGGCCGACACCAGCAAGTGGCACCCCATGATAAAACTCCCTCCCCGAACAGCTATGCCTGCCAAAGATGCCTATGACCAGAACCCTAACGAAGACCATATCCGACAGACAGAAATGCCCTTGCGGGAGAACACATCTGGCAAGTGGTACCACGTCAGCCCACACAAGATGGAGCCTGACACCATCATCAGCCCCGGCGGAGGAACTAGCCCCTATAGCAATGGCCCAGAACCCACACAGAGGCAGAGGGACTGGGTATGGATGGATAGGCCAGAGGCTGTCAAGCAGTGGTACTACGGGACACTGCTAGGTCAGGTTCACCAGGGCCACGAAAGCCCTTGGGCGCACATCTATGAGGTAGAGCCTAGCGAGGGACCGTACCCCTGGAACGGTTCTGGGGAAGATGGCCATGTCTCACCTTCAGCCAGGGTCATCCGCGAGATCCCTACAGACAAGTACAACAACTTCCCAGAACGCTTGGGGCGCTTCTGGAAAAGCCCTACAAGGTGAAACCCTAAATCCCAGTTCATAATTGGTAAGGACAAGTAGGAGATACGATGAGGCGAGTACTAGGCGCAAGGGAGCAGTTCGATCTGCTCTCTCCTTGGCTCGTCACTGCTGCACCGCAAGGAGAACTTTTCGGACTTGGAAATCCCTCAATGGACTTTTCTCCCAAGGATGTTGGGCCTAGAGAAGCTCCAGCAGAGCGTGTTCCGGCAGAAAAAAAGAAGCCGGTCAAGAACCCTAGTGCCAGCCCTGATGGTGCTCAGCTTGAAATCCCTTTCTGGCAGGCCAATGATTGGCGCACTGGAGACGGCGGCAAGTACATCTCAGACGTAAGGCCGCAAATACCTGAGGTTGATGTCCCGCACCCCAAGGACTACATGTCCCCTGAGCAATGGGAAAGAACGAAAGCTGGCTTAAAGGACCCAGAGTACGACCCGCACGGTGTTCTCCCTGATGATATTTGGTTTGAGGACCTTGTCAGGGGTGAGATGTCTCATCAGCTAAACATGAGTCCAGAAGATTCCTTTGAGGGGCGATGGTGGTATCCAGGTGCCCATGAGTCGAGCAGGTATGTTGCAGAGAAAACCAGCGGAGACCATGAAAGAACTGTGGCCGAGTGGTCAGCCTTTTCTCCGAAAAACAAGTGGGACAACAACATAGAAAACGGTATTCAGTTCTCCATGCTGTACCCAGGGAGGCCAGGAAAGCCTTACGAAAGATCGATGGAGCTTCATGGAGATCCAGCACTAGAGCCTCCAAAGAATCCAGGCGGCCCAGAGACCTTCTCTATGCCCGCAATGAACACTGATGACGCTATGAAGATTCGCCATGCACCAGGAGACAGCTTTAAGAAGTTCCTCACCGGACCCAAGAGACAAGCTTTTTTCCGAAACATCATGGACAATAGCAAGATTCGTCCTCCCCGTCCTGGAAAAAATCCGGTAGATGATTCTGGATATTACGAAATGCCAATCAATCCCTATACGGGAGAACCTGATTGGCGCATGCACCCTCAGCAGCTTTCCACCATGGACACACAGCATGTCAGGATGGCACTTACTCCTCATGGGACTGCCTCAGACGAACAACTGGCAAACCTGGAGTACAAAACTCCTCCGTACTTCTCCAAGAAGCGTGTCATCAATGGCAAGGTGCATGAGGTTGGTTACGAGCTTCAGCACCGGGCACACTGGGAAGCAACACGGCGTCTCAATGCGCTTCAGCATGATGTCCAAAAGCACGTCGTACCAATGCAAAGTCAAGCAGGACCCTGGCTCAAGTTCCGTAAAGAGCTAGACAATGCCGCACTCAGGGTGAGGGGAGAGGTCCCCAAGGAGCCAGGAGACCTTCCTCAGGGCATAGAGCCTGGTAGGCAGCCACGCCGACGTATGGATCATCGTCCTGGAATAGGACAAGAAGGTCCACGCACCGAGTATGACGTGACTGGAATCGACAGTCCGACAATGGAAAACAACAAGAAGCATCACCTTCCTCGCTTCCAAGTAGATCACGGAAGCCAAGGAGATCCCGACTACTCCCGACCACCCGAAAGTCATGGGCCAGAAAGACACCTGGAGGTATCTGATAGGTATGACACCCATCACCCGCAGAAGAAACTGCCGCCGGGGAGAAGGCACCTGATCCCAGAAACGGGATGGGCACCGACACCGCGAGACCCTCGCAACAGGGTCGAAGACATGCGGCAGATGAGAAACTGGAACCGCAAAGCAAAGAGGTTCTGGTCTGGTATCCAGGATGACAAGTATCCCCAGCACTGGATGGATAAGGCCGAGCAACTGGCAAGGGAGACTGGTGGTTTCAGTATCCATGATGATCCCAACCTCCCCGGTGACGCTCCTACCTCCGGATACCAGGTAGCCATTCCCGGCCACGAGGACGACACCATCTCCACCGGTAGGGGATGGGCAGACTGGGCACACAACAACCAGGACGTGCTCAGGGGCAACTACATGGGCACCTGGAATGACGGGGACAGGTTCATCACCGAGCCTTCTGAACGGTTCCCTGACTACGACGAAGCGGCACGGGCCACCCTGGACCGCAACCAGTGGGCCATGTGGGATAATGGGGCCTTCCGTACCGACTCCAACGGCAAGAAGAACTACCTGCCCCAGGCAGAGATCCCCAGGACAGACATTGCCCAGCAGGGGTTCGCGGGAGCCACAGGGTTCAATTTAGCCAGAAGGCACGGAATAAATTATACTTCCTCTGCGTTTCACCAGGTGAAACGATTCTGGGAAGGATGAGTCATGGGCAAAACTACGGCTGAGCAAATCGAAGCCAATAAGGCCAGGGCAGTGGGGGGATGGATTGCTGATCCGGCACCTAAGACCGAAGAACCGCTGCCCGCATATCACGAGGGCAAATGGCGTAAGATCATGGACGAGAAGCAGTCCTGAGCAGGAGGCTGAATTGTCCCTTTCTGATGACCTGAGAGAAGAAGAGCAGGCCAAGCGTTGCCCGGTCTGTACCTGGCTTGAGGGCCAGCCGGTGGAGAATCAGGAGGTCTTCAACAAGTGGCTCAGTTCCGGCAAGCCACTAGCCATGCTCCACCGGGCAAGTAAGAAACAAGATCCACCGGTCCCGGTGGAACGGTACTCCTTTGAGCGCCATTGCCGGGAATGCCCATGAGTCTTGCAGATGACCTGGCGGCAGAATATACCGCAGACGAACCAGACCACCACCGGCCACGCATTGAGTTCGATGGCGGTAGGGGGACCTTCGATACCGGAGTCATCAAGGGGACAATCCCTGAAGACTTCTCCACTATCTTCCGATCCTGCCTAGAGTCAGCCGGTTATGATCCGGACAAGGTCAGGCTAGGAAAGCCACTCAAGGAAAGTCACTGGCAGCAACGGGGCCGTGATGATGAGGAGCCGATCTGGCTCCATGCCTTCAAATTTGAAGCACTACAGGATATGTCCAGTGTCCTGGACCTAGAGTCCATCGTCAAGGCATCTCAGGAAAGACCAGAGACGGGAAAGCCTGGTCACTGGTTCGTCTTTCAGGCAGCCGATACCCAGATCGGGAAACGCTCAAGAGACGGATCTACAAAAGAGATCGTTGAAAGTTATTGTGCCTCTGTAGAAGAGGCCAAGAAATACTTTAAGAGGATGTCCTGGGCAGGCATTGAGGGTATCCAGATCTCTGTACCGGGTGATTGTATTGAAGGTGTAGTTAGTCAAAACGGGAAGAATTTATGGTTAACTCAGGAGAGTATTACTGAGCAGGTCCGTATCCTCCGCAGGCTCCTGATGTTCTCTGTGGAAAGCTTTGCCCCACTGGTAGATAGGGTCTATCTCGACGTTGTCGGAGGAAATCATGACGAGGCTCAGCGGGAACTGAACTACTATCCCGGCAATAACTGGGCTACTGAGAGTGCTATCGCTGTAGGTGATGCACTGAAGATGAATACCCTTGCCTACGGCCATGTTCAAGTGCGAATTCCAGAAAAATGGTCAGGCATGATGACTGTGCCCGTAGGGGATTCAGTAGTCACTATCGCACACGGTCATCAGTGGCGAAAGAATGGCGCTATGCAGTGGTGGGCCGATCAGGCCGTCAATATGCAGCCTGCGGGTGCCTCTCAGATCCTCCAACATGGACACTGGCACCAGTTCCAGTTGGGGAGCAATAAGCACCGTACCGTGATCGGTTCACCCACATTCGACATGGGTTCTGACTGGTTACGGAATAAGTGCGGTGCTACGGCCAAGCAGGGGGCATTGGCCTATCTCCTCTCCGGAGGAGAAATCTCTTACCTCAGTCTAGTCTAAGGAGCGAAACATGTTCTTGCAGCTTAAATTTAACCTTTTCGGTCGAGAGATCTG
>Ga0007859_1000478_pt1 | contig 11210 bp, 10 predicted proteins | sample CryBogCBH27Jul07_FD_71222 | JGI IMG/M metagenome (GOLD analysis project Ga0007859, IMG submission 71222) | Freshwater microbial communities from Crystal Bog, Wisconsin, USA - CBH27Jul07 | ecosystem: Environmental > Aquatic > Freshwater > Lake | place: Crystal Bog, Wisconsin, USA | collected...
GTTGCCTTTTCTTCGATAGGGGTCTTGGGTGTTTCTTCAGCAGCACGACGCTTAAGATTCTTTTGTAGCTTGGTGCCTTCAAGAAGCGAACCGCTTTCTTGCTGGGCAACCAAATTTTGTGGGGCTTTGGTGGCAGTTTCCTTGGCAACTTTACGAGGCTTGGCCGTAGGCGATGGTTGTGCGGCCATTGTTTCGTCTGGCTTGGTTTTGGTGTCAAGACCTTCAGCGACCAAATCTGACAAAGGACGGTCAGGGTTGATGTCTGTGCCAAGACCAGCAAGACCGTCAGGGCCAAGGCGTCGTTGAATAGCGCGCATGGCTTTGCGCTCGGAACGAATCATGTTTTCCGCTACAAATCCTGAAAGCACCGTAGAAGGGCCTAAACGGGCCGTGTTCAGCCCCAATTCGGAAACTGATACTCGGATAGCCCAACCACCCGTAAGAAGCGCCAGAGGCTTAAATAGCTGGTCGTTGATGAACCAGTTAATTGCATCGACGGTGCGGAAACTGTTGCGGGCCAAAGCCACGTCAGCGGCCCTGTAAAAACTTTTATCAACATTCTTGAGTTCGTTTTTGAGAAGGTCGTTGAAAGTGCGGCGAATATCTTGGCTGGACGGGATTGACAGTTTGCCAATTTGCTTAGAAGTAAGGGCTTGGTTGATTGGTTCGCCGTTTTCCCTGACTTGCACGGCGCTGATATCGGCAGGGCCACCGTGAGGGTAGCCAGCAGGGTCACGTCGATAAGCAAACGGGGAATCTGATTTAGCGCCAAAATCGCCTACAAGGTTCTTGGCTGATTCGTCAATGGCTTTGTAGACGTTACGGATTAGACGTTCGTGCGGCCCAAGGATTGCTTCTTTTTCTGCAATCCATTGCTTCAACGCTGCTTCTTGCTCAGGCGTAGCCTCGGCCTTACCTTCCGCAATTTTCTTCAATTCTTCGCGGTCAGTCTTAAGAGCTTTAAGCAATTCTTCAAAATGAATTTGGGACTCAGAACCAAGGGCGTGATTGAAAGCAACTTCCATTTCAACACCCATGACTTCGCGCACAACCGTGTACGCAGCACGTTGCACAACCCGAGCGTCGTTAGGGTTCTCAAGGATGGTGCGTACAACTTCGTCGATGAACGTGTTGGGCAAACCGGCTTGTCGGGCATTGGCGATCAAAACATTGACAGCAGCAGGGTCGCTGTAATCAAAAATTTTGGCTGAGATTTTGCCGTCTTGGGTAATAGCCCAACCTGCTTTTGAAAACACGCGAGACAACCGCGTCATAGCCCATTGGTCAGACAGTTTGATTTCGTTACGGATAGCGCCGTAAATGCCAAGGCGAGGCAAGTTAAACCCGTTAGCAAATTGACCAGCCTCAAGCAGATTACGCATACGGGCGTAGGTTTCAGCACGGGTGCCAAACACATCGGCAGCAGCGGCGACTACGGCGTGGTGGGCTGCTTTGGCTTCAGACGCGGATGCGCCATCTTCAAGTGCTTTAACGGCTGCATCAACAGCGGCTTTAAGGGTAGCGTCAAGATCGGGTACGGTAAGAAGCAAAGCCAAGAAATAACCTTCGGAACCCTTGGTCGCAAGTTGTGGGAACAACGTAAGGGCTGTTTCCGCAGATTTGCCTTTTAACGAATCAAGCGCACGCTGGAATCGCTTGTCAGTCCTAAACGCTTTGTCCAACCCGTCAATGCCGGTTGCGGCGGCGTCACCAGTTTTAAACATTTCGCCAATCCCAACGGGCGGCTCAAACATGGCAACGATGCTATCAACCACACCGCTTTGCCAGCCATTGCCACCAGTCAAAAATTGACCAATTGTGACACCGTGTTTTTGCGAATAATTCCATAGCTCAGGGTCAAGCTGAGGATCAACGGTCATACCAAGAATGTTTCCAACGTCAGCAGCAGCCCAATATTTTTTGACATCGTGGCTGTTTAGGAATTCCATTCCCTTGCCAACTGATTTGACTAAGGCGCTTCCGACCTTAACTGCATGGCGTCCGCCGGCTTGTACCCAACGACCGGCTACTTGGTTGTTTGAGTATTCTTCAAACCAAGTGTTCATTTGTTTGCTAATGGTGTCAGCACCAGCCCTAAACGCCGCGTCCAATTCCCCTTGGTCAATGGCTTGCGCGCTGTTTTGCAACGTGTCCATAGCGGCTGAGTAGACGTTGTTGGCCATAGTTTCAAGCGTAAAATGGCTTATGTCACCGGCAAGCGTTCCGTTCAATACTCGCTTGTCAATGGTAGACCAAACATATTCAAGGGCTGAATTGACAGCCTGAGAAACCTTTGTAGCCGTTTCAGATGAAATGCTTACAGCCCCATCTTCAGCGGTAGCGCCAGCATCTTGAATGGTTGTGCCGGTTACTGCACGTTCCGAAGGAAGGGTGGGTGTACCAAAATCTGTAAGTTTAATTTTGCCGGTAACTTGTTGAGTCCGGGGTGGAGCGTTCAACGGTTGTTGTTCGGTGGAAGCAGTTGGCTCAGTTTCAGCAGGTGGGGCACCTTCAGAAGTTTGCAGCCCTTCAGCTTCAAGCACGCTTTTTTCTGCATCGGCAACGGGCATACCCGTTTGTTTCGACAACACAACTGAAGCCTTAGCCAATGATTCGCCGGTTGAAGTTAATCCCTTGGCGACAAGTGCGGCGTCTGCTGCTGACATGCCGCCTTGGATCAATTCTGATTTGATGGCAGATTCGGTAGTTACGCTAAGAGCAGTTTCAGCGGCACCGCCAATCAAGTATCCGATAACTGTTGGAAGCATGGCTTGGGTTAATCCAGCTACACCATTTTTTTGTCCGGCAGCCACCCAATACTTAAATTGGTCTTGGATGCTTTGCAAAATTTGCAATGGGTTAAGTGTCTGTGCAACGCCCTGACCACCAGAACCAACCGTTGCTATCGTTCCAACATTGCCAAAAATTTGGTTGCCAATTGAAGAAGCATTATCATTAGTAACAAAACCAAATTTTTGACTAGCTATTTCTTGTGGAACTAGGTGCGTTAGGTTTTTAGAAGCATCGCCAATGTTGCTTATTGCTTGCTTAATTCCTTCGCCCATGCTGCCAAGGAACCGATCAAGATGCGTACCGGCGTTTTGATCCATGTACCATTCGCCGTAAGATGGCGCACCAGCTTCTTGCCAAAGCACATAGCTTCGAGGGCCTTTGCCATACATCAATTGAATAATTTGTTCCTGCGTATGGTTCTTGGCCATGTAGGAATTCAACGCGTTGATAAGGGCTTCTCTGGCTTTGGGGTGATCGTAGAAAGCGCCTTGGACGGTGTTGGGGTCGTGGACTGGATCGGAAATCCAACTCCAAGCAGCATTTGTTAAATTATTGACACCCTTGTAAAAACCAATTGGCCACTTAACTATGTTTACTTCGCTGTCATTTGCCATTGCCTGTGCTTCTTGCCTGACAGGACTTTCCGGGGCATAGTTGGCAGGTTCGGATCGGGGGCCGCCGCTTGCGGCTTCAGCAAACTGTCCTTGGGCTGGTTCAGACAAAGCGCCAGTATCAACAGGTGGTTTTAATATTGAAACACCGTTAGGCCGGAAATCTTTGCCTTCATTCCAAAACGCGCTGTTGGGATCTATTTTCCCAAGCGCGCTGTTGGGATTAACGTAATTGCCACCTTGCATTTCATCTTGTGTAAATGCTTTACCAAAAGTTTGTGTATCTGCCGCGCCAATAGAAGCAGCTTGAGCGCGAGTTTCTTGAGAACGCAACAAACGCATGTGTTCGTTGCGAAGGTGCCATGACAAAGCATCGCCGTAGGTGTTGGCGGCGTGTTGCACAAACGCGTTGGTTGCGTGAAGCCAAGAGATTGCTTGGGCGTTGCCAATGTGGTCGCCACCAGCGATTACGGCAGCGTGAGCAAGGTCTGGTTTGTCAGCCAAATATCCGCTTGAACCAATAACTGCTTCGTGCAGTTTCTTGGCCATTGACCCTGTGTAATCTTGCTGAGCCGTAATCTCCGGTTTGGCAGGGTCACGAAAATCAAGGTTTTCGCTTGGGTTGGGTGCAGATTCAGGAATGTAAGCAGGACTCACAACTTACCTGCCCTTGCAACTTCAGCAAGATGTTTGACAAGATTGGATGCGGCTGGATGTTTAGCAGCGGCTCCAAGGATTTCAGCCAAAGTGTTGTGGCGAACGTAGGACAACGCTTCGGGGCCGGGGCCTGCACCACGCGACAAACCAGCCGTAACGGGTTCATCAGAATTACCCGGCTCAAGGAACGGTATGGTTCCGGGTTCCGGGTGAGGCAATGGGCCATTGTTGGTTGCTGCTGATTGTGGCTGAGGCGCTGGGGCAGCCGGAGATGCGCCCATAGGGACAGCACGTTGGGCTTCGCGTTGGAACTCGGCTTCACCATAAGCTTGACCGGGCGCAGTAGTAATTGGCTCTGGCCCACGGTTATTCAAATCAGTTCGGTTGGCGTAACTTGTCTGGCTTGCGCCTTGACGCTTGCCACCTTTACCCGTTCTTGGCATGGAACTCCTTTAGGTAAACGCGGTAGCCATACGACACCAACTTACGAACAGCAGCGCAATTTTCGCACACGCTGGGAAATGGGTCTTGGCGATTCATAGGATCAACAACAAGGATCGAAAAACCATCTTCACACCGCCAGCAAGTCCCGATCATTGAAGCGCCGGGGTTTGCCCCCCTGCATGGAACGCTCCAAGCAGATCCTTAAGGTTTGATACTCCTGCTGGTGGTTGTGCGACAGATGCCATTCCTTGATCTGGGCTTTGTCCAGCCATCGCTGCTGCCAGACCGGGCTGATCTTCTGGCTGTGCTTCCTGCGGTTGGGCTTCCATGCCCGGTTGCATTTGTTGTTGCTGAGCGTTTTGCTGATCTGCTTGTTTCTTTTGCACATCTTCGTGAACTGCCATCACCGCTTCTTCCAACGTTGTTTTGCCATCACTAATTTTCTTGGCAATTTTAGCAATGGTGGCAGGGTCGAGTTGGCCTTGTACGGCTTGTTGTTCTAGGCCGGTAAGCAAAGCTTTGCGAATACCCTCAACGTGGATGCGCGCAATTTCAGTTTCAGGGTCTTTAATGAGCGGATCAAGTTCCATCGCTGACTCAATGGACATTTCGCCTACGCCGACCTTTTGCCCAATCATCACCGTCATTTGGTTGGCGTCAGAACCGGGCAACGGGTAAGTAACTTTAAGCATGTCGGTTTCAAATGTTTCGTTGGGCGTGTAATCCGGGTACTTGCCAACGTTGTTGTCCATACCAAGAACAAACAACGTAGGCTTGTTGCCGTAATACGCTTTTTGAATTGCAATGGCACGACGCATTTCAGCTTCCATCGAAGCAGCAAAAATTTCCTGTGTTTCTTGAATTTCAGGGTCTACGGCTGCCGACATAACGGAATCGCCACGACGGGCGGTGCGAATGTTGGAACCTGATTCGCCACCCCATTCTGACGGAATACCTGCGCTCAATCGGGCGCTACGCTCAAGGCGGTCAAGCGTGGATTCAGAATGGGAACCCGGCTGTGGGTTCATAGCAATAATCTGGCCGTTCTTGACAATACCGCGAACACCCATTTTGCCATCGGCGTTCTGAACAATCCTTGGTTCTTGGCCGGTGGCGTTGGGATGCGGAATCAACCACTCGTCGGGAAACACGTTACGTTGGACTGAAATGGTGTTCAAGGCATCCAATTTGGCCTGACGGTGGAACATGCCCATCATGGCCTCAAACTTAGACATAACGCGGTCTAAGCCAATTCTAGTGGGTACTACAACAGGGCAAATGCCAGCACGGTTAGGAACCCGAGCTAAAACGATTTGATCAACACCGGGCTGAATTTCTCCGGCCATAAAATTTTTGGATTCGCGTTTTGCGCCCATAGCGACCAGCACCGTTTCCTCGGCGTCCACGTATTCCAAAACAGTAAATAACGTGCTGTCGTTTGCCTTGCCAGTAAAAAGAACGCTGGCAGATTCGGGGTAATTTTGCTTTATCCATCGAAGGGTACGGGCATCCTCAAAAATGCAATTGTCCGGTTCCATGTTGTCAGGGTCTACAACATCAGACGGGAAAGTGTGCAATGGGTTACGAATACGCCAAAACGGAATCTCACGTTTGTCGTTGGGGTTCAAACTTACGGGGGAAATGGAAACGGGTGATGAAGCATAAGCCACTTGGTAACGCGCACGGCGGCGCAGCTTCATGTTCATGGAATTCATATCCATCCAACCCATAGTGGCCAAACGCCGCTGACGAGCTTTTTCGACGGAATCTTTAATGGAACCGCGAAGGGGTGGATAATCAATATCCGGCATAACCGAAGCAACGCGAAGGGAAAATTGATCAATACCTTGAGCAAGCAAATTGGCTACGGCAGGCTTTTCGTTTGCATCCAATTCAGGAAGTGGTACAGTTACTTCGTTGTTGTAATGACGGGAAATTTCTCCCATGCGCTTAAGGTAATCTCCACGATCCATTACGCGGATGCGGTATAGTCGAGCGATATCTTCGGCGTTAATCACGATGCAATCCAAGAAGGACGCCACGATGCCACGGGAGTCATGGCATTGGGAGCATTAAGATTAGGTAAATTCCATTCAAAAAACCATTCAGCCATAACGCAGTCGTCCGTTCGCCCATGAGGATATTTAGTAACTTCATCAATCAGGCGCATTGACACAACTTTTCCGTCGCCGTTGCCGGGAAGCCGCACTCGCCCAAACCGCCAATGTGGAGCTAGGGTTTCCACACCAAAATCAGGGTCACTCTTGTTTCGTGATGTCGTGTGCGGCAAGATGTCCACATCGTTCAGTGAACGCCAACGACGCACATGGTCATATTGTAACATAAATCGTTGTGCTGCGTTAGCTTCTACAATCCATGTGGTAATAGGAAAGTTTAAAATGCGGCTGGCTTTTTGCCAATCTTGCATTACGCCTTCAAATTTATTTTCTTGAGAATTCCAATCCAAGAAATCCGGCGCATCCATTTTTTTGCGAAGAAGGTCAATTAAATATCGTTTTTCGGAGGCTGGGTCGTAGATCCACCATTGGACAGACCAGAAGTTTGTGGGGCTTGGGTCAGCAGTTGCGACAGATATACATGAATTAGGATCAAGTCCCGCAGGAATTTCCAATCTGTTTCGGTACTTGTCAATACATCCGACAAACTCATCGTGGCCGTAGACCCACGCGTTCGGCACCAATACTTCTGTTGGATCAACGTCTTGCTGTTGGTATAGGACGGTAAAACGCTCACCACGGTTGGACATGAGGGTTGAAACCTTCTGCCATGGGATGCGGCGAGGTACGAGAAGGCAACCTTCGGGATAGGGCTTCGACGACTTCTTGTGTTGAGTCTCATCGCAATTGTCCTCGTAGTGCGCCTTGAAGATGATGTGGTGGTATTTCTTGCCCTCTCGGCCCTCTCCAATTCGCGGGGTGTATTCGCTTGGATCAATGTCAAAATCATCATCTTCCTCCGGCATTGGGGCGGTCATGTCTAGCGCAAATCGGTACAGGTCGTCAGAGCTAATGCGCTGTCCCTGCAAAATTAGCAATCCACCCGGTTCAAGTCGAGTCTCGCAAACGTCTTGGTAAACGTCTTGCAACGCTTCCTTCTGCTCGAGGGTACGCATTTTACGGGGGTCCACAAGGTCGTCCCACATAACAAAGTCGTAGCGTCCACCGATAAACGAGGTGTCAATACCGTAGGCAGACCAAGTAGGTTCCTTCTCGGAAATGGCACCCTTGTCGGCATCTTGCATGACGATGAACGCTTCCTTGGTCCATAGTTCTTTGTCTATGGGCTTAAATCGTCCGTAGTCGCCAGCCAGTGTTGCAAGGGCGTCTTTAGCGTCACCCCTACGAATATCAATGGAGTTAGCCTTTTCCGGTTCCACGCGCTCAAGAGAACGGCGCAGGCGGTTGGTGTTTCGCAAGGCAAGTTGCATGGTGGCCGAGCCGATCATGCCACGAATAGCCCGGTTACGACAAGTTAGCCAAGCAGGGATGTCGTGGACAAAAGTAACGGTCTTACCCGAACCCGGAGGGGCATTGACAACCACATATTCTTCATTGGGCGTGTCAAGCAGTTTGGCAATGTTGTCTGCCGCTTCCTTCTGCCAAGGCATAGCGATACGGCCAAAGTAACGCTCTTGGAAATACGAAAAGTCCTCCAAAGCTCTAGCGGCTTCGGGGCTAAGTTCGTTTGGTTTCTTGGGGTCTGGCAGTTCGTCTTGACTTCGCGCAAGCCTAAGTTCTATACCCTTAGCGTCACCAACCGACCGTTGTTCCAAGCGTTGAGCGGTGGCAAGTGAAAAACCAGCAGCAGTAGCAGAGTCCTTTTGGGTAAAACCTGCCTGACGCATCGACCAATATTTTGCTTTTTGCTGCGGTGTCGTTGCCATTACTTACCTGCTTTGGTACACTGGATAGACCAACGCCTCCCTGTTGGGTGGGTCGCAGGCGCCTGTTTTCCTTTCCGGGCGCCTCCCCACGTCCCAACACGGGCCGAAGGCTTAAAAAAATTTTTACGCACCGAGGTGCTTATTCGGACAAAATCCAAATAACGCCAGCGCCGATCAAGCAGATGCCGAACACTACGGCCAGTGCGACGATCACTTCTTGGCAACCAAGCGGCGAGTAGCAAAGTGGACAATCTGCGTCAAGATCGCGCCAGATGCAGCAGCAGTAGACAGGGCGGTTTGCACAGCCACAGGCTCCTTAAAGCCGGGGTGGAACAAAGCAACGATGGCAGTAAGCGCGGCGACCACAGTGGTTGCGTTGGCTACAACGGTGTTGGGGTGCTTAATAATCTGCTCGGTTGCGGCAATCGCGGTTTCAGCTTGTGCGGCGACAGTAGTAGCTGCGTCAGTCATCTTCTTCGTCCTCATCTTCCTCGACTTCCCATTCCGGGACGCCAGTAGTCTTTTCCAGCGGTGGTGCCAGAGTCATATTCAGTTCCTCCAATGCTACTAGAGAATCAATCAGTTCGTCCAGATGCTCGGACGTAGCGTATTCAGTGTCCACCATCATTTCAGCAAGATCTTCGGCGGCATCGACAATCCTAGCCAAGGTAATCATCATGTCATTGGGAACTTCCATTAATCCTCAATTGCGTCCAAAGCTTCAATAGCGGCGTCCCATTCGTCGGCAGGAGTGAAATTACCGCTGCCGCTGTGGTGGGCTATGTAGTCGCGCCGAGCGTTTTCGGCAATCATCTGCAACGCTAGGTACTCAGTCGTCTTGATCGTTGTAGTATTGGGGGTCGTCATCTTCATCTCCGGGGCAGTAAATGGCTTCGTTATGGATTCTGTAGCCGTCAATCAAATTCTCAATCGTGGTGGCTTCTACAACTGTACCGCAATACTCGCATGTCCATGATTGAGACATCTCCGCTTCTGCTTCCGCGTAATCCTCTTGCCGCCAGCGCCAAAGGGTAAGGCCGGACAGGATGACTACGGCAAAAAACGTGGCGATGACGACGATTTCAATGGCAGCTTCCATAGGTAATGCTTACCACAAAATCTGTCTACCAAATGGTAAATTGCAGATGCTTGAGAAGGTGGTATTCTGTACCCAATGGTCTTGAGCCAGAAGGGAAAGAAAGCTCAAGCGGTTGAGTTTTCTAGGCGTTTCGCCCCCGCGTTCCGATCCGGCTAATCCCCGGTTTGATCCCCGTTGCAGGGTTACAGTCCTCATGCCCTTGGACAGGGCCATAGCTCATGGTTGGTGATTCTTCCTTGTCGAGCGGAGGTGAGATGAACTGCATGTCCAGCAATAACACTGGGGATTCTCACGGCGGGTGGATGCGCCTTTTTAAAAAGGTTGGTGATGGCCGGGGAAATACTAACTAAATGCGGCTACCGCCTCGCTTTGCTCGTTGCTCTACGCGTCGCCTTCGGCTCCTTGTGCAGGTGAAGGTGTGCGAGTCGTGCGAGTGCCGCCGCCACCCCTTCTCTGCTTCTTTTCATTCAATCCTCTTTTAAGTCTGAAAGAATTTTCTTTGAAGCAAGAATGAGGTATCTATGTCTAGCTGATATCCCGGGTTTTTTCCGGCGCGCCCGAGGCACTTCCCCGGTCAATTCATGATAATGATTCGATTCATTAGCCTAGTTGGTGTGAATCGGTGAGAGTTGAGCGGCTATGGATGGTAAGAGTGTGAGCATAGATGGAATAGCGCCCCCTACGATCACGCCCAAGCGCCGCAAATGAGAAGCATGGCTACTAGTACCGGGCAAGATGCGCGCCCCTCAGATCGAAGCACAGCGCCAGCGCCCTCGAACCGTGGAGTTCTCGAGTCGAGTCCTCGAGCAGACCACCAGCAGCGCCCGTCCTCGAGAAAGCAAAAGACCCGGAGCCAAAGCCCCGGGCCTAATGCCTTACCCCTCCCCTCTCAGTCTGGCGGCCCATGCTTCAGGAGAAACACGAGCAGCAGCGCCAGCAGTAACGCCCAGCCGGTCACCCCCTGCCCACTCGATAGAGAACCTGAGCGAGCGACACAGTGCAGAACACCGAGACCCAGACCGCGACCGCGTACTCAAGCAGCACAATGGGATCAGGAGTAGCCGAGCAGACCAGCAGCACGCCGAACGCCGCAGCCGTGGCCACTCGCGCCGATGCTCGAGGACGGAGCAAATCGCGCAGCACTCGACGACGACCCCAAGCCCGGCGAAGATCGCGACGAGATCGACCTGGACTATCTGATAGCAAACGCACCCGGCGACTCACAAGATCACCTCCCCACACCTCGAGCAGCACCAGCCCCGGAAGTCCTCAGACCACGGAGGCACAGCGCCGATTAGGTTGCCCTCGAAGTCTCGAGCCGTGGCCAGATCCGAGCCGAACTCGAGCCGGGTACAGCCGGGACAGAACAGATCAGCCGCCCAGACATACGCGACAGGATCGAGCCGCGCCATCACAGCCCCCCCTCAAGTTCAGCCAGCAGCCCAAGACCCCGAGCGCGGTCGCGAAGGATTAACGCGAGCCGCTGCCGGGTGATGTCCTCAAAGTCTGACCCCTTAACCAATTCAGGCCGCGCCCAGATCAGCCGCTCGTTAGGTGAGAGCAGCCGAAGCAGCGCCTCGGGGATAATGACCAGATCATCGAGCAGGCCGATGCGATCCTCAGCGTCGATATAAATCCTCATGACCGCACCCCCTCGAACGACCAACACTGCGAACACTCAGACCCAGACGGAACCAGCCCG
>Ga0007859_1000479_pt1 | contig 11204 bp, 8 predicted proteins | sample CryBogCBH27Jul07_FD_71222 | JGI IMG/M metagenome (GOLD analysis project Ga0007859, IMG submission 71222) | Freshwater microbial communities from Crystal Bog, Wisconsin, USA - CBH27Jul07 | ecosystem: Environmental > Aquatic > Freshwater > Lake | place: Crystal Bog, Wisconsin, USA | collected...
GAACTGGCCTCTGCTTCCTGTTTTGGGGTTTCCTCCCTAACCACAATCACTGGGGACACCTCCGAAGTCACCGTGTTTGGAGTGTCTGGTGGAGGGTCTGCGGCACATCCTGCGGCTTCCTCTAGCTTCTCCTCAAGAGCCTTCTTCTGAGAGAGATCGGTCTCACCGTTCTCTTCCTTCTTCTCCTGGCAAGGAAGCAACGGAGCAACGGCCACCATCGGCTCTTCCTCCGGGGATCTTGAGGTTGCCTCCTTCCTCTTCTTTTCTTTCTTGTCCTTCTTTTCTTTCTTGTCCTTCTTGTGTTTTTTCTCCTTCTTTTGCTTCTTTTCCACCTCTGGAGTTGGCGCTTCGACCTCTGGCTCCTTCCCCGAAACGGCGATTACTTCAGCATCGTCATCTCCTCCGAAATCGGCTTCCATGGGGTCCCAGGCTGCCATGAGAAATGCTGCAGGAGGAATATACTGTTTTTGAAAGTTCCCGGTTTGATGCTAAAAATGGCTGCGAACGGAATAAAAAAAATCATCATCTCAGGCTATCGTTTGCATAACTCAGGCTTACATCTTGTCACATTGTCATGTTAGTGCAAGGATATATTAGAGCGTCTGAAAAGTCATAATATTCAGCGGCATTTCATCTTTCTAAACTTGATCTCAACAACCTTCATGATCGCACATATGATACATCATTGACCCTCCAAAGTATTCTTCCATGCGCGAATGGCACTTGTCGTGCTTCTACTCGTGAAACGCTACGAGTCATTAAATAGCCTGGATCCGCTAATCTTCATACGACCTTCAGTGGGCCACGCGCTCCTCGACCATTTTTGGTGAAACTGGCATTTTTCTTGTATTGTCTTTGCACTCCAGGTGCAAATGTATAAATGGTCTTTGAGATTGAGGAGCCTTTGTGCCAAAGATGGAGCCGCAACGATGCCATGATGAAGTTCGACGGTGTGCATGAGGCGATGGAAATCTGCCCCCCAAATCACATGGTTGGCCATGGCTTCGAAAATGCCCAAATAAGCGGCCGCATTCTCATCCTTCGGCGGACATCTTTTTAGGGCGGCTGTGCTTTGCAAAGGACGGATCAGCTGGCTATAACCCGAGCCGGCAATGGGTTGAAGGGTTTGAAACTTGGTGACTCGATTCTCTATGTGCAATTCATGTAACCAGGTAAACGTCCGATTGAACTCCCCATTCTGATACATGATGGGCGACGCTTCACACTCCGTCTCCGTCGTGAGTCCATATCCAAACACCCCTGCTATCTTAACCTGGTGGAGTAGCACGATGCCGGCAGGGGGGAGTGAATCAGAAACTGCTTCATGAGCGACCTCAAGCGGAATGGCCGCCGCAGGCAGAACAGCTGCATCTGCAACAAGCGGAATCATCGGAGGAACTGCGACCGCAGCCCGATCGTCTCCAGCCACGCTCACTTTCCTCACCATGTTCATCAGGTCTTTCTCGATGCCCCAGGTGGGCGCATCCCGTGCTGAAAGAAAGTAGAGAGGATCTCGGTGAATCTGAACCATTGTATCTTCCACGACTCTGTAGAGGTTGCGGCTGCAGTCATCACTGGCTTCCTGTATCTCCCGAAAAGCCACGATCAAGCTCAAGACGGGAGCTGCCAGTTCGCGCAGATCGACTTTGTAAATATTTTTCACACCCGTGCTGCTACGAAAGACCCATGGGTTATCGGTAAGCGTTTTAATGACATCATCCACAAAGTCTTCAAGCTCTTCTTGTGTGCAATCGTCGTCAGCATACTGAATCGCCTTCCGCTGCATGCGTGACAATGCCTCTCGCATATAGATGTTCAGCAACTGCAGCGATGAAGCCAGGACCAGCCGTGTCGGCTCTAAGTACAGGCGAATCGTCTTGCCAGTCTGGACAAGATGGCCGAAATCCTCATAGTCCAGAAAATCTGCAAAGATTGCTAATACAGCCGGGGGTTGCTTCTGTAGACAGGCCATCGAAAATTAAACTATGTTTTCTAATCTAACTTCTTTGATTTGAGAACTTCTAATCTATAAGCAAGACGAAGGAAATGGTCGGGAAAAGAGTGCGCGACATATTTTAATTACGATCACGAAAGGGAAATGAGAGTTGCTGCATCATAGAACTTGGCAAATCGAACAAAACAAAGAAAAACAAGTAGTGAAAATGTTGCCGTTTACATATGATCACAAACCTGATACATCATCATTGACCTGTCAAAATATTCTTCCGTGCTGCATTTTTCCTGCTGGACGCGAATGGCACTTGTCTTGCTTCTACTCGTGAAACGCTACCGTAATAATTTATTAGCCACCCTCTCTCTCACTCCAAAGGCCACCTGGGGGCGACGAGCACGGGGATCGTCACGTGCTCCGCATGGCGAAAGTCCGCTTTGCCCAAGTCGAAGCTTCTGGGCATCTTCCGCGACGTCTCCGCGTCCTGAATCCTGAGGATGAGGTCCAGAGCTTCCCGACGAAACTGCCGACTCACACCGTTCAGGAGCTGAAAGTATTTTCCTAGCTCCTCAAGGTCAACTCTGCCCTGAGGAAGGTGCATGTGTTCGACGGACCACCGGCACGCCGTCAACAACGCCGTCGACCACCATGTGCTGCTGGTGTCGAACGTAGCCGAAATCAGCTTCTGCACGGCTTCCTTCAAGGGCTCCAGGAAACAGCATCCGGCCAGGTCGGCGTTGCCCTCCGAGAACCTGTGGAGATCCGACCAGCGGAGCATCGGCATGTGGTAGCCGTAGCAGTCCGAGTAGGTGTTGTGCACCCAAGACTTCGGGAGCTCCTTCAGGCACGATTTGAACAGCTCGACGTGAGGCTGCTCCAACGCCGACAGCCACCATGCCCAGGCAGCCAGCCGCTCCACCGCCGCACTCTCCAGGGGCACCGCACTCAAAGTGGCAAAGTCGGCGGAACGGAGCCTCACGGGAGCCGGCGAGAACCCGTTGAAGACGGTCTGGATGTCCGCGCGGCTGAAGGAGGCCAAGGTCTCGTGAGAAAAACCGTAGGTCTGCAGAGGCTGGATGCCGCAGTCGCGCAGGCCCTCCTCCAGCATCCGTCCAAAGCTGCCGTCGTCCTTCAGATGCGGCAGACAGTCCCAGACAATGCCCGACATGCGCTCCTGAAACATCTCAAGGTATCCCACGGCGGCGACGCCGTGCGTCTCCAAGATCTTCCGCAGGTCCACCAGAGGCTTGAGGCGCACGTCGGCGGCTGCCTCGCCGTACACGTGAGGCACCGCATGCGTAAGATGCCGGAACTTTCCGGGACAGCAGGGTACATAAGATGGCATCATGGGCGGTGGTGGCGGAGGAGGAGGTGCACACCGAGCTCGGCTCCTCTTCCAATCCTCTGATCCTCCCCAGCTCCGACTGTTCCAGGAGGAATTTCTCTTCCAGTCCCATCCGCCACTGTGCCACTGCTCTTCATGGACCCTCTTGACGCCACGAGTCAAATCCTCCTCGCATTTCTCAGCCTTGGGTGTCTCTTCGACCTTCTCTATCACGGGCTTCTCCGTGCCTTTGAGCCTGCTCAACTGCTCCTGGCAGACCTCGGCATAGGGATCCAAGAATTCCGGCGTCGCCTGGACCCTGTGGACGACTCTGCTTTGAGTCTGCTGCTCCTTCAGCCGCTCTTTGAGCACCTCGCTCTTCACACGGCTCTTCACCGGCTGCTGCATGCCACGCAAGGTGCCTTCTATGATGGCAGAAACGTCCACGTCATCTTCGTCGAGGATTTGGATGGTTTCCGACGTCGAGCAGAGGTGCTCCCCCCAATGTCGCTGATGAGTCAGATCAGTCTTCAGATCCTCAGTCCTCCAGAGCTCCGCCCAACGACCCGAGCCCCCTTGAAAGAGATCCAGCTGCAGTTTGGAACCATTGCCGAGTTGAGTGGCGAGCAAAGGCACAAAGCACTGAGGATCAACCTTTTCATCCACCCGCAGAACGTGGTGACGGATGGAGCCGACCTGGTCCCATTCCGCGAATAACTGCCCGCGGACTCTGTCTTCGGGGGCGAGGTCCCATAGGAGAGTCTGCCCCGGCACCGGATTGTAGGTGTGCCGCACGCGAAGGCTCCAAATCTTTCCGGGCTCCTGGTCGAAGTGGCAGAAGGCCACGAAGGTCAGCTGCACCGCATAGGGCTCGGGCTCCTGCTTCCTGCAAAACTTCCAAATGGTCCTTTTCTGCACCACCATGGCGTTCTGAATGTCGCAAACGCCCAATTTCGGAAAGGCATGGGAGCGCCCGGTCAGAGCGATCTCCACCTTTTCCGACCAGGGGGTGCCAAGGGAAAGGCCGAAATCCTTGAGGCATCGGGACTGAATTTCGGCCCATTTGAGCTCGACGTGCTCAATGATGAAGCCCTTCTCCTCATCATTCCAGTTCATCCCGACTTTCATCTGTTGGCTAGGGCGGAGCTGCGGAAGCAATGAGTCGTACTCCTGCATACCCACCTTCACCGTTTTGCTTTCGAAAAAGCCGTCACACCCCTTCACGACAAGGGGCACTTCGGAGAGGTCCATGTGCAATATCATCCACTCCTTCACGGAATCATTGGTGTCGGACTCAATGTGCACAGCCACTAGAAGGATGCCTGCATAGCAGCAGCTGTAAGCGAATGCCTCCTGGGACTTCACTACGCCATGTTCCGGAACGTATTTTGCGTAGCCATCCCAACACTGTTGAGTGTCCATATTCACGAAGGACGCATTTGGTGCGCCATAGCCGAGATAAGGCGCCGCCGAGGCCTGCACGAAAAACGCGTGCTTGCCGTCTCTGTGATGAATACCATCATAAATGGAAGGCATCTTGCCTGCTGCTGCCATGACTAAGGAAGAAGCTAAGGGGTAGAGATCGAACACCCAACCTTGTCTGAACCAAAATGCTGCATCCGGACAAAATTAAAAAATTACATTATCAGACGGTTGCTAGAAATGATGTTACAACGCAATCTAAACCGGTGTCAATTGTTTTAATGTGTCTCTCCAGAGACGTGGCGGCAAACGCATGCTCACAATTGTCAAACCACCATCATTTTTTTGAGAGATCGTGCAGTCATCACATCAAGTCTTCGATATCAAACTACTGAGTGATACATAATCTTATTTTACAAAACATCTGCAAAACTGGCGAACGCGAATCCAGCAGCAATCGGTCCGTCTTCAGATTCAAACCACCCCATGTACATCATGGTATCCTCATCGTACATTTCCATGTGAAATAATAGCCCATCAACGGTTAGCATCCTCACCTCGGAGCTTTGATCGTCACCATCGGACTCATCGTCATTGTCCACAACCTCTTCTTCATGGTGGACCTTCGTCGCAAGCATGAATCAATGCATCACATCATTTTCATGTCCAGCTAATTCACCCCACAAGAATCCGGCCTCCGGCCAAGGGTTCGCAAGAGTAACTCCCATTTGATGACGTCACAGAACATCAAGCACAACAAACCCCACTAAAAGAGCCAAATGGTTGCAAGGTTCAATTGTTGCCTCAAATGTCATCTCACTCACCACAATCATATTTCATGAGGTGCATCAGATCCTCTATGTTAACAGAACATTACGATGAATCAAAGAAATTTAGGATGTAGGACCCATGTACTATTCATATGCATCCAGTTTTCATGTTCATGCTCCTCTATCTTTATACATGTTTAATTTCAAGAACCACTGAGACCTCAAAACACTAAAACACCAATCACTGATTTGATTTTTCTGGGTAGATGCGGATACTCCTAGAATACAAGGCCACTCTCAGAAAATGCTCATGACGATGCTCATGGAAAAGCGACTGTCAACCTCCAACAGATCGCTCTTTTTCAGAGTCATCCTCGAAGAAACATAGACATGATGCCTGAAATCGTGGTGCACCGGAGGAGTGTCGACTATGTCGAAAGAGATCATGACCGCCTGGTTAGAGGAGTCCTGGATGCGTTTCAAGGCCGCATGGAAGTGCACGATGGTATCGTCCTTGTCCGAAGGTTCCAAGCAAGTGGTCACGTCGAGGCTGTATTGTTGACCCTGAAAAGTTGCCACTCCTAGATGCATCGTCGGAGGACCGCCTTTCAAGAAATGTTTGACATCTCGTGCAGAAACGCTCCATGTCAACCTCTGAGAACACTTGGGTCCCTCGATAGGAGCAGGGTGCTGCACGGCCGGGAAGTTCGTCTGACCCGGCATGTATGCCAAATAGCCTTGAAAGGTGTAGCCGACATACGCACCCTCTGGTGTGTACCAACTGTAAAACACAGGCACAGGGCTGTAGGAGAGTTCCCCCGATGTCTGAACTGTGGACTCGGCCGGCTTCTGCAGAGTCTGCTCTATCTCCTTAGAAAGGCTGGCCTGAACAGCTGCATAAAGGACTTGTCCTTGCTTGTTGATGTCCTTCAGGGCCTCGAAATCCGAGCGAGCAGCCAGCGCCTTGAAATGGCAGGGCTTCAGCTTGCCCATGTCGGCGGCGCAGGCGAGCACGGCTAGGGCGATGGTTTTCCCCCAAGGCCTCAGGAAAATGAGGGATCGAGAGTTTCAGGGTTTTTGGGAAACATCAAAAAATCGAAAAACAAGTGATATTGACAACAAGTAATCCCCGGACCTCTCAGCACACGTCTGCAACGCCGCGTCCATGCCCGGGAAGTTCTCGAAGTTTTCCAAAATTTTGGTCAGCACGAAGTTGCTGTAGCGATGTTCGATGTGCTCGGAGATGTCGCTGGCCAGCTCGGAGAGGAGCCGGAATGCAGCCTCCGAATGTTTGCCTTGTTCAGCGATGCGACAAAGCACGCGACAACCGATGCGGTGTCGGGAGAGATCCACGACGTGGCCCGTCAATTGGACGCAAAACAGGTCCAACTGCCGAGCGTCGCAGAGAGTCACGATGTGCTGTAGGAGAAAGTTCCAATTAGGATCCGTCGCCATTGCAAAAACGTGCTCGGAAAAGAGCAGCACCTCATCGGACCAGTCATTGTTCTGCGCCACATTCCAGAGGAGCTGCTGACACTGACAGGAGTTGGCCTTCTGCTCGACGGAGCTCAAACCCAAAGAAGAGTGGTACAGCTGCACGACGTCGGAGATGTTACCCTCCACGCGGCTCTGGTTCTTGAAGAACTGCTGCATGACATCGCCCCTGCGTGGACGAGATCTGCGAAGCGCTGAGAGGATCCGGCGACCCCCTTCCTTGCTTTTGGCGACCACGTCAGCATGAGCGCCTCCTTTCAAGGAGGACAGCAGCACCTCACCAATAGAAGCCATGGCAAAAGTTTTCGAAGAAATTGCTACCCTACACAAACCCGACTGAGCCTGAAAAAAAGGGGCAGGTGTCATGCGATGAAGCTCACATGCGAGCCGCAAGAAAGCAGGAAGGAATCAACAGAGACACACTCGTGTACGTCCTACGTGCATTTTTACGTGCGATGGAGCTGCGGGAAGCAGAGCCGCACAAAACAACATTTTCACAGTGAAATTTGGTCAAAGCTAGCCTAACCCCCGCAATGCGATGGTGCAACTGATTGCCGCATTGGCTTTTCTTTAACACTCTCTGCGGAGACCGTCTGTTGAACGCACGCCAAAGAAGTTCAGACCCGGTGCATGACCATGCTCGGCACGAATTCCGGAGGGGTGTTTTTTGCACGGATCTCATCTGCCACGCTACGGACGCGGGCGCAGGGAGCTCCAAACGCGGCTCCGGCCTTTGCGGAGAGGATGGTGTTCACCATGCGGCTGCTGTTCAGAGCCGACAGAGCGTTGGCAGTCGACCCCGACGTGACGCCCACACGTTGATACTTACTGCTTGAGCAAGTATCGCACCCTGCGCTGAGGGGGGGGATGCAGGGAGGAGGCGCTGCGGCGGCGAGCGCGTCTGCGGCGTCCAGCACGGCGGTGAGGTCGGCGGGACATCGGTACTCGTAGAGTCTGTTGTAATCGACAGGCCAAAGCGACATAGCTTTACATTTCACTCAAGATTCAAGCAAAAGACTTTTTTTTCAGAAGGTTGCGCGGGCTCTCCGTCGCTCCCTCAGGGCATCCTGGAAGGCGTCGTGCAGTGCCTCTGCAGCTGCATCGTGAGCATCTGTTCCCCTAGAGCCGCCCGAGCATGCGGCTTCTCGCAGTCCTCCATGGCCGTCCGAACCCGCTGCAGCTCCGGGGCGTAGCGCTCGACGAGCCCGGGCAGCCTCAGGAGCTTCTGTTCTTGAACCTTCAGGGCAGCCCTGGCCGCCTCGCTCGATCCGGCGTCGCTGGCCGCCCGCAGCACCTCAGCGACGTCCTTCATGATTATCTTCATGGAGACGTCCGCGTCTGGCTCTTCGTCCGGCTGCTCTGCATCGCGGCAGGACACCTCCAACGTCTCGTCGGAGCCACGCACGCGGACTTCCCGCCGGGCGTCGGTGTAGACCAGACTGCAGCAAAGCAGCTGCACCTCCCCCGATAGATCGGACTGCAGTTTCAAGCGGAGCAGCACCGTCTTCTCTTCGCCGGCCATGACGTCCGGAATCTCAATGAGGAGCTCTCCCTCCTCTGGGCGGTCCACCTTGAAAGGCGTGTGCACCTCCTGGAGAGAGCAAGCGGACAAGCGCACTCTCATTTGGACCCTTTGCGCCACGATATTGAAGATGCCCTCCAGAAGACCTTGGAAAGCCGGCTTCATGTCGCTCGGCGTCCTGAGAAACGTGTATGGAGAGCGGGCCATCTCCCCCAAATTCCTCATCAGGCCTGAGTCATGGTCTTCACCCAGGCCGAAGCCGTAGATGGCACAGCCTTCCGAAGAGGCCGCTTGCATAAGCGCCGGGAGAGCTGCCCGGGCCTCTGAGTCTTGGCCGTCCGTGAGTAGCAGTAGCGCCGTCACCGAATTCCTGCACCGCCGCTGCCTGAGTACTCTCAATGCCAGCTCCAGCCCTGCCCCGATGTCGGTGCCGCCCCCGGCGAACATGCCCAGCAGCGCCATCTCGACGCGTTTCTTACCCTCCTCCGACATGGCCATCAGGGGCGTGTCTCTGGTGGCTCTGTCGCTGAATGTGACAATGCTCAAACGGTCCCCGCCCCCCAGTTCCTGGACGACGCCTTTCAGCGCCGACTTCATGTCCTCCAGCTTGCATCCTATCATGGACCCGGATCGGTCCAGCACGCACACGAGGTCCACGGCCTTCCGTGGGGCTGCCTCCGACGGCTCATCTTCTGCGGCAACCGTCACGGTCGCATATGCTTCTCCTTTGCCCCCCGGGGCGAAACAGGTGTACTCCGACCTCAGTGTGAGATGGAGGGGGCCTTTTTCTTGTTGATCAGGCTCCGGTTGGTCGTCGAGAACCCTCAGAGGGAGAACTTCGTCGTCGGCAAAGGTCGCAGCAGCGCCGTCCATGGCTGGGATTTGGGGGCGTGGGGCCCGACGAGACTGCTTGTGAACCAGGAAAGAACTCCAGATGAGAAGACTTTCACATGAAAAAATACATGAAATGGAAAGACATCAGCAGTCAAGCAGGCTCGTAGCAAGTCATCATGCGTCGCACGTCTCATATGTCATTTTGACCGTAGCAGAGTTTTCAGACGCTCTGTTAAAAACATCAAATCTCTATGCACATATGCTAGTTGAAAACCCCTTCCAGGGTGCGGTCCCTGACCGCGTGGGTGAAAAACAAGTCACACTGCGACAGCTGCAAAGAAGAACTCCTCCGGCGTCGCCAGGCCTCCGCACTCGACGAGGCCGGGCAAATGAGCAGGAATGTTGAACACGTCGACGTCGCACTCCGGAATCTCCGCTGTGGTCTGCCAAACAGCCGGCTCGGTCCAGGCGAAAGAGGCCCTCCAGAAATATTCATCCGGCGTCGAAAGACCTGACGAGCTCTCTTCGGGGCCTTCCACGACTCCGGCGTCGTAAAAAAACAGTTCTGAAACGGTCGAGGCATCAGGACACACCCACACATAGAACATTTCTTCGGTGCCCCAAGCGGATTCCTCGAAGGGGATCTCCTCGGCCTCCAAGGGCATCCAATAGAACGCTGGAAAGTCTCCGTGATAATCCTGAAACTCCCATGAAGCCGTCGACGACGAAGCCCAATATTCCACATCGTAGTGCGCCTCTTCCTCGTCTGCAGCCGGAACGGCCAGCTGCAAAAAAGTGGAAAGGTCCATTTGCTCAAGATCGCAAAGAGACATGGATCCCTAAAAGGCTTGAAGGGGAATCTGCGCTAGGGGCTTGAGCTTCAAATGCAACAACACGTATATCCACAGTTCTTGTCTTTTCCGGTGCATATATGCAGCGTCTGAAAAGTTTGACCTCAACGCAACTGTAGTTTTGAAATCTTGTTGCTGCAACGTGTGTATGTTTTCATCCTATAATAACTTGGGTCAAAGATGAACGCCTCACTCAGTTCAGCCTGGCCCTCTTCCTCTCAGAAGAAAACCGCACCTCTCCCAAGGTCAGCAACATAGTCTTCATGCTGTACTCCTCCGGCCTCAACGAAAACTTCTCCGGACCATCTCTGGTGCGGGAACGGACGGAGGCCTCGCAGTCCAGGACCACCTTCATGTTGTGAGCCGTCGCGTCCTTCACAGAATGGATGAAAGAATGGAACAAGGTATGAAAAAAACACAGGCAACGACATGCTTCATTCCCACAACTGAAATTTCCTACGAGTGCCTCTGCCTGCATGCGTCCGAGACCGAACCGAGCTCCCAGCAGGGCTCCAAGGATGCAACCGTTGGTGTCCGTGTCTCCACCGAGCCCCACCACGGACTTCATGCCATCCGCAAAGGTGACGGCGGTCCTAGCAAAGTAGAGAGCCGCGCTCAAACTGTTCAGAGTCCAACCCTTGTCCTTCCCCGTCATCTTCCGAGGAAAGCGGCCGGGGCACAGTCCATCCAGCAAAGCCTGCTTCAAAGGCCCGTGGGCCTCGGCCGCACGTTGTGCGACGAGGCTCTCAATGACCGCAGCGTCCGAACCAGTCGATCGCAGCAGAGCCCTCAGGACGTCCAAGTAGATGACCGTGGCCCTGAGGCACACCGAGGAAGGGTTGGTGATGCCGCAGTCGAAGTGGATCGCCGCCTCGCGTTCCACCGGGTCGTCGATGAGTGCCAGCGGGCAGCACCTCATCAAGTGCCCATTGGACTGCTGCCCTTCTCTGGCCGCTTCGTCGCCAAACACCGTGGCGAAGCGTTTCTTGTAGGTCTCCAGGCCCTTGAAGCCGTGCAACAATCGCCGGGTGTTGCT
>Ga0007859_1000480_pt1 | contig 11195 bp, 12 predicted proteins | sample CryBogCBH27Jul07_FD_71222 | JGI IMG/M metagenome (GOLD analysis project Ga0007859, IMG submission 71222) | Freshwater microbial communities from Crystal Bog, Wisconsin, USA - CBH27Jul07 | ecosystem: Environmental > Aquatic > Freshwater > Lake | place: Crystal Bog, Wisconsin, USA | collected...
CAGATCGAAGACGGAGTTCTTCGATCGCCCGAGGAATTCGTGGTCGTCCGTGTCCACCGAGACCGAGAGTGGTTCGCCCGGGTCCTCCCCGTGCTCGAGAGGGTCTGGCAACGTGTCCTGAAAGGACGAGTCCAAGGACTTTGTGAGATTCTGGACGAGCCTCCGAGGGACCAGTTTAAGAAACAAATTGCTTGTGAGGTACTATAGGAGGGGATGAAACCTGAGGTTTCATCCTTTGCCCAGGTTTCATCCGCCCCGGACCCGGACCTCGACTCGTACAACCAAGTCTTTGGGAAGAAACCAGAGTGTAAACACAAGAACAGGTTTCTGACGTGTCGTGAGTGTTCTGGGTCTTTCTGTTGTAAGTGCATTCAACTCGAGGTACACTGCTGCCCCAAGTTGGATTCACGGTCCAAAATTGAAAAAGAGAATTTATCAAAGAAATTAGTCAAGGTGGTGGCCTCGAAGGTTGCTACTTTTTGAGACGGCTCAAAATGTAAAACACGAGTACCAAAACCATCAAAATAAACAAGGGGCTCTTGGTGATTCTGAACGGCCCGCTCTTTTGGTCCCCTCCATTCATCCAGCACCACGGGAGCAGAGGGCGGTACCACGTCACTGTACCGTCCGAGTACTCCATCTTCCGGGTCGGGAACGCCCCGTGTGGCGCATAGTTTGGACTGGTCGTCTTGAGGTACACGTTCCCTGAGAGGTCCCGGGGCTTGAGGTTCGGGTCGAGCGTGTCGCTATAATCTACTGGCTCTTCATCAATGGCTCTTGTGTACGAGCCATCGATAAAGAGATCCTTACGGAACCCGTCTTTGTTGACACCAAAGTCACCCGTCCACGTGGTCGGGTTGAACCGGTCAATCTGCAGACGGTCATCTATCATAAGATTTGATGCCATTGTTCTAGAATACGCTTACATTATTTTTGTTCACCGAGTAGACTTTGGTCTTGACCTTCTGCTGATGGAGCTGCCACATTTCGTCTAGGTCTATGTCAAGCATGGCGGCCAACTGAAACAGATAACTAAACACGTCGCCCATTTCCATCATAATATCCGTACCTCTGTCCTTCTTGAGTCCAGTCTTTTTGTAAATTTGTTTCTTCTGCCTGATACTCGAGGCTAGTTCCCCCATTTCTTCGTTCAAAAGCATCCAAACTATACTTATTGGTGCTTTGTCCCACCCCTTTTGATGACACATCAACGCAGTTTCATCACGAAACTTATTCATTGAGTACAAAACGCTCAAGTCTTTTAAGTGATGAGCCGAGCCAGAGGCTTCCTGAAGTAGACGACGAGGAAACACGCGGCAACGAGCAACGCAAACTCGGCACCGAGCTTCCAGTTTTCAACCACATTCTCGTTGTCTGTACGTTTCTCGGCCCAGGGCTCGATGATGGCGTTACTGGTGAGACGAATGAGACGTTCTATGGCGAAGAATATCAAGAAACCTAGCAAGAGGTCGTCGAGGGCTCGCATATCTACTAAAGGAAAACATATGTTTTCCGTCGGGCCGAAGGCCCTCCTTCACAGAACTTATTTGCGGCGGAGCCGGAGGGAGTTGTTACACAACTCCCCCTAGAAAATTCCAAACTTGAAATTGCTGGGAATCTTGTTACCGTACGTGCTGGTATTCACGGGAATCTCAAGAGGGACCGGGTTCTCGGTGATGTCACGCAAGTACACGAGCTGTTGAAGCATACCGGTCGAAATGGTCTGGGTTGCCCGCTTGATAACCTCCTTATTCATACGAGACACTTGGTTCTTGACATCCGTGTATGGATCGGCCGCCAGGTCCGTGTACACGACGCGCATCAGGGACTGAAGGTCGCCATCATCCTGACGGTCAAGGTCGTAGCCCGTCTGGGACTTGATGGTATCTGTGATGGACTTGTGAATACCCTCGCGGTTAAACTCAGAAAAGAAGGCGTTTCCAAGGGGCGTGAAGACGGACAGACGAATCGGCTTGAGGTCATACGTCTCGAGCGTACTCATTATTGTTAGTCAAGTTAAAAAAATACGACGCTAAAAATACAATGAAGGTCATCAAGCGCAATGGTGACTCTGTCGAGATGCTCTTTGACAAAGTGACTCAGCGAATTTCAAAACTAAATATGGCACCCGAGTTTGAGGTCCTGAATGTCCAGCCGGACAAGGTGGCCCAGAAGGTGTTCACAAGTATGTATGATGGTATCTCGACCAGTGAGATTGATACTCTGAGTGCTGAAGTGGCCATCGGTATGATCACGGAACACCCTGACTATGAGACCCTTGCTATGCGTATCACCGTCTCGAACCTCCAGAAGACCTGCCCCAAGACGTTTAGTGACTGTGCTCTGGCCCTGCACGCCAAGGGTATCCTGTCTGACGAGTTTATGAAGTCCGTCCATCTCGATATGGATGCGTGGATCCAGCCGACGCGCGACTATGACTTTGGGTACTTTGGCGTCAAGACGCTTCAGAAGGGCTATCTGCTTCCTGGAGAGACGCCTCAGTACATGTTTATGCGCGTGGCCCTGGCGATTCACGGGGAGGACTTTGAAAGCGCTCGAAAAAGCTACGACCTCATGTCCCAGAAATACTTTACACACGCGACCCCGACACTGTTCAACGCGGGTACCAAGCGCCCACAGATGTCGAGCTGCTTCATAGAGGGCACTCCCGTTTTCACGACGAATCGTGGCCCAGTACCTATTGAGCAGGTGAAGGTTGGAGACAAGGTCGTTACTCACACTGGAAATGTACAGCCCGTTGTTCAAACACACAAAAATTTACTCACGAGTCGGACCCTATTTGATGTCAAAGTGTATAAGACACCGGGAATCAAGGTGACCGGGAACCACCGTTTCTGGTCTATAACGAAGGAGCAACTGGGCTGGAACGAAAAGCCTCATTGGAACAGTATCGAACACCTTCGTGTTGGAGACTGGATCGCTATTCCCAAGTCGAGTGTTCCATATACTGCACAAGTCATAGACATGTACGAAGTGCTTCGGGACAAAAAAGGTGAACAACACTGGACATACTCTTTCGAGTTTAACGGGACAAAAATGCGTCGAAACACATTTTTCACGAGTGAGTATAGACCAAACGGTATCACTAAAAATGGAGAATGGTTCGAGAGGTATGTACCTGTCGATGAACACTTTGCGTGGTTCATCGGGTCGTGGTACGGAGACGGATGCATCCTGTATCAAAAGTCGAGCAAGCGCACACCGACGCACAGGGGTATTGCTTTTGCACAGAATCCAAATAATACAACATTTATTGAAGAAATCGTGAGAATCGGTCAGAAGTACCTAGGGGTACACGCATGCGTTTCGCAGGCCAAAAATCAAAACTGCCTGTCGATCAGTTTCAGTAATTCGGCTCTCGGCAACGCTTTCAACATACTTTTTGGTCGCTGGTCAAGTGAAAAGTTTCTTTGGCCTGAAATGTTCAAATGGAACCGTGAAATGGTAGTTGCTTTCATTGGTGGTCTCGTGAGCACGGATGGTTGTTGTACATTGAATGGTGGAATTGTGCTCCAGTTGACAAATCAGCCACTTATTCAATCAATTTTTCATATCACGCGTTCAGTAGGACTTGATACTTCTATGACAATCATGACGAAGCCGTACAATGGACGGGATACTCATGTTGGGCGTATGCAGATTCCTTGGATCCCCGAAATTATGAAATGGGTCCGAAAGCACTACGATGATGAACGACTCGTGAAGGAAGAGCGAGCGAATACTACTCTTGAAATTGATGGACGCATTTTCCTTCGCATCAACTCGAAGATGAAAGTCACTGATAATCTCCCGGAATATGTGTATACTCTGGGGGTAGAGGTTGATCACTCATATTCAGTCCAAGGACTCATCGCCGAGAATTGCTTCCTGGTTGCTGCCAAGTCCGACTCCATAGAGGGCATTTACGATACCCTGAAGGAGTGTGCCCAAATCTCCAAGTGGTCGGGCGGTATCGGTCTCCACATCAGCAACATCCGCGCGAACGGCACGCCCATCAAGGGGACCAACGGCGTGGCGGACGGTATCGTGCCTATGCTTCGGGTCTTCAACAACACGGCCCGGTACGTCAACCAGGGCGGCGGAAAGCGCAAGGGCTCGTTCGCAGTGTACTTGGAGCCTTGGCACGCCGATATTATGGAGTTTCTGGAGTTGCGCTTGAACCAAGGTGACGAGGAGGCTCGGTGTCGCGACCTGTTCACGGGGCTTTGGATTCCAGACCTGTTTATGGAAAAGGTCGAGTCGGACGGTGACTGGTACTTGATGTGCCCCCACGAGTCCCCGAAACTCCAGAACGTATACGGCGAAGAGTTCAACGAGATGTACCGCGAGTACGTAGCCCAAGGCCGGTACAAACGTAAAGTCCGGGCTCGTGAGGTCTGGGACGCCATCCTCAAGAGCCAGGTCGAGACGGGTACGCCCTATATGTGCTACAAGGACAGTGTCAACAAAAAGTCGAACCAGAAGAACGTAGGAACCATCAAGTCCTCCAATTTGTGTACGGAAATCATGGAGGTTTCTACACCGGACGAGACGGCCGTGTGTAATCTGGCGAGCATGTGTTTGCCGGCCTTTGTCAAGGAGAGATCGTGGGGTGCGGCCGATGGAACCTCTGGGACTGAAAAGTACTTTGACTTGAGTGATTTTTACGAATGTGTTCAAATCGTTATTGAGAATCTTAACAAGGTCATAGACGAGAATTACTACCCGACACGGCCAGCACAACTAAGCAACTTGCGTCACCGACCTGTCGGGCTTGGTGTCCAGGGTCTGGCTGACGTGTTTCAGGTGCTTGGTCTGCCCTTTGATGCCCCCGAGGCTCGCAAACTGAACAAGGACATCTTTGAATACATGTATCATGCAGCACTCACGGAATCGTGTGCTCTCGCGAAAAAGAAAGGCCGGTACGAGACGTTTACAGGTTCGCCCGCGTCCGAGGGTCTCCTTCAGTTTGACTTGTGGGGCGTCACTCCATCAAACGTTTTTGATTGGAACATCATCAAGGAGAATATCAAAAAGTACGGACTACGCAACTCTCTTTTGATAGCCCCTATGCCGACCGCGTCCACGTCCCAGATTATGGGGAACAACGAGTGTTTCGAGCCGTACACGACCAACATCTACCTGCGCCGAACCCTCGCCGGTGAGTTTGTCATGGTCAACAAACACCTGATTCGGGACTTACAGGCTATCGGCAAGTGGAGCCCAGAAACCAAGACGGAGATTATCCGAAACGGAGGCTCGGTCCAAGCCCTCGACATTCCAGACAAATTGAAGTCCGTGTACCGGACCGTCTGGGAGATTCCTCAAAAGAGTCTGATTGAGATGGCGGCTGACCGCGGGCCCTACATAGACCAGTCTCAGAGTCTGAACATCTTCATGGAGGACCCGACGAGTGCTAAGCTCACGAGTATGCACTTTCACGGGTGGCGCAAGGGACTCAAAACAGGGAGCTACTACATTCGAACCCGCCCGAAGGCTCGACCAATTCAGATTACTGTACCTGTTATACAAGCAGAACCTACGGAGGACCAGAAACTCGCGTGCTCGCGTGAAAACCCAGAGGGGTGTCTGATGTGTTCCAGCTGAGGGTGCGTTCCAGTTAATTTCCAAGTGAAATGTAAGGATGGTCAAGTCCTGTTGCAAAGCCGGCCCCAAGAACAAGGTGTGTATTCGATTCACAAATAAGAAACTTTTTACCCTGCCCCGAAAGTTCCCCAAAAACAAGTGTCTTACAGGACCAATTAAGGGGTTCACAATGCGAGCAAGTTGTGCACCATATAAAAACTGCAAAAGAAAGTAAATAATGGACATTCAGATTTGGAAAAGACTTCCCACAGACCTTATCAGGTGGATAATCGAACACTCGGAACCATCCATCGATGTTCAATTATGTTTTAAAATTAAGCCCAAGAGACTGGACGAGGCAAAGAGTTGGAGACTCTGGTACCTTCTCAAGTCCCATGACGGGATAGTATACAATATGGAAACGGAAACGCTACACATTCTGAGAATACCTGGGTGTCATATCATTCGGAGACCTATCAAACTCAGTTACCATACGGCTGGTCTGAACGTCTTTAACGACGCTGAGGAAGACCACTTGGTCGAATACACCTGTCCGTGCGGGTCCTTCGTCGCCATCAAGCAAAGTGACGCATGGGTCACGGAGATGCGTATCCTCTTCAAAGGAGCCAGACCTTCACGGGAACTTACCGTCGCTGACGCTGTGGCGATGCTAGCCCCCTAATAGACCGAGTCACGCGACCTATAGCCCGTGTGTTTCCAGCTTCGCTGGCTCTCCTGTACTCGCGACTGAGCTTGATCCTCAAGTTGTTGCGCAACTGGGCGAGGCCGGCAAGAGCGTTCGCAGATGGCCTCAGCTTTTGCTGATTCTTTTTGATACTTTTTGTGAGTTGAGCCACCATCTGTTTCAGCTGGTTGTTGGCACGCCGTGCATTCTCCTCGGCCTTCCGAGCCGCGGCCGCCTTGGCACGCACTTCCTTTAGGGCCCTCTGAAAGTTATTGAACTCGGCACGGTCTCTCGCCTCGATGTTCGCGTATTCTGCATTGAAATTACTCTTGATGTTGTTCTCACTTTTCCTGTTGTTGTTTTCCTCGCTTTTCCTCGCGTGGTGCCGTATGATATTAGCATATTTGTCTATTAATTTAGACAATTCCTGAGACCCACGTTCTGTGAGCAAGGAGATGCCGTAAGAATAAGTGTTGTTATTTTGTTTCTGACTGGACTTGTGTTTAGCAAATTTCCAGGCACTATTTCTCATTTAAAAGAGAGCGAGACTTTTATTTTAAAGATGGTCTTTTGGTTCGACATTGATACGAGCCAAATAGAGATGGTCACCACGACCAAAGACCGAACGCGGTTCAGGTATAAGGGTGGCCCTCTGAGGTTCCAGGTCCCACGGGGTCTATGTACCTGGGGTGTCAACGGGTACAAGAGCTTTCAGGTGAGTGTTACCGACCCGGACTTTATCCAGTGGTGGAGGGCTCTTGAGACGCAGTTGTGTCCCGTAGCAGCGAGTGGAGACCCACTCTCGCGCCCTTTCAACTCTAACCTCAAAGACTCATTGAGGATCAAAATTGATGATGCCGTCTATATTTTTGATCAAAATTCGAAACAGATCAACCCTGAGGTTCGGGAGGGTCTGTTTCGGGGTCAAGAGCTTTCATGTCTCATAGACGTGGACTCGACGTATTTTTATAATGAAAATTGGGGGCTGACGATCCGGGCCTACCAAGTCAAGACCTTGACCGAGGGGATCCCCGAGGGGAACCCCGACGCACCGTCGCCCGCCGCCGAGGACTCGCCCGTCGCGCTGACGCCCGGGGTGTGTGCCTTTTTACCGATTTCTTGAGTATCTTGTTGACGAGTGACTCACTCGTTGCGTATTTGAGGCCAAGAAGCGCTGGCATTACTTACTATACTGCCTTGACAAAATTTACAGCCGTCTCGGCACCTTCAAGAGCGGCAAAGGTTGGTGACGCCATAGTGAGCTTATAGAACCCATATGCTATGAGTGGAACAAAGAAACCCATACATATAAAGCAATATCCCAGTCCGGCTGGAGGTGCCTGATTTGGAGGCTGACCTTTTGGTGCTGGAGGTGGCGGTTTTTTCGACGCCTGGATAACAAAGAAACCGATACAACAGAATATAAGGGCTATTATAGGGGACGCGTAAAGTCCTATAGTAGCTTTTATGTCGCCAATTTGTTGAAGACCTCCTACGATTCCTGACATATATAGTTTACTTGGAATAAATCTCACGGGCACGCTTCAGAAGCTCGCCCTGGACCAACGCAAAGCCCGTGATGCCCAGCTCCTTCTTGGCCTTTGCGACCGCCTTTATCCAAGGGTTGGACTTGGAGCCCTTGGCCTTTTTCTTGGACACGAGCTCACCATCCTTCATCTTGAGGTCTTTCTTAGTCAGACCTCCGGCCGTATGGGTCGCGTTACCGTGGTAGACCTGAGCGCGGCTCCCTATCGTCATTTACTTCTTGTGTTTATTTTTTTTCGAGGGAGACTTGAGATGGGCTGGGAGGGCGTTGTGCATGGCGGCGAGGAGTACCTGATTGACGAGGGCTATGTAGCGCTTTTTTTCGATACGGCGCTTGTTCGCTGCGTTTCTGGCGAGGGACAGGGACCGGTTGCGATTGGGGGTACGGCGCATGTTCGCTGCGTTTCTGGCGAGGGACAGGGACCGGATGCGGTTGGGGGTGCGGGGCATCTCTACTACATTACACTGCGAAAATACGCTTGAGCGCTTGGATATTCATCTTGGTCGACTTGGGAACTTGGGCCATAACGCGGGGGTCTCCGAGCACGTCCGCGCACACCTTGGCTTTACCCTCCTGAAGCTGCAGGATGCTCTCCTCGACCGAGCGGAGTGGGGGAGTGGAGGGGGACTCCTCCACTCCGGCGTACACGAGGCGCCGAACCACCACCTTGCGAGTCTGGCCTGTGCGGTGGGCGCGGCCGATCGCCTGGAGCTCCGTAGCGGGATTCCACGTTGGCGCCGTGATATACACGCGGGTCGCCTCCTGTAAGTTGAGGCCGACACCGCCCGCCTTGACCTGGATGAGGAACACGGGGGCGGGCGCTGACGTGGCCGCCTTGAACGCGGCAATACGCTCCTCCCGGAGCTCCTTGGAGACAGACCCGTCTATTCTGTGGACTGGAATACCAGCCTCGGTCAGGAGCTCTTGAATCCGGTCCATCTCACCCATAAACTGCGTGAAGACCAGCGTCTTTTCCTTGGGGTGGAGCTTGATCAGGTCCAAGAGCGTCTCCATCTTGCGTGACCGGCCCACCCACGGCTCGGGGTCCAGCTCGTTTTTGACCGCGATTCCGTCCAGGTACATCTGGGGCCACGTCATCACCTGACGCACGCGCAGGAGGCACTCGAGCAGCTCCATCTGGTGCATAGCCACGTTTCCCGCCTTGAATATGGAGCGGACGATACCCTGACCTTGGTCGAACACGTCACGGTACAGGTCCGCCTCCTCGGGGTACATTTCGAGCTCCAGGTTCTCAAAGTCGCACGGCGGCAGCTCGAGGCGCGCGTTTCCAGGGACGATGCATCGTCCCGCGGCGTCGTAGACGCCTTTTGCCACGTCAGCTTTGGTGCGGCGGAGCACGTACGTCTCGCGCACGCGGTCCGTGTACCCCTGTGCCACGTCCTTGGGGATACCCACAAAGGCACACAGAGCCACAAAGTCGCGGATCGAGTTGAAGATGGGCGTACCTGACACGACCCAGCGGATGGGCGCGCGGAGCTCCAGAGCCGCCACGTGCGTCTTGCTTTTGCGGTTTCGAATCTCGTGACCCTCGTCCAGGATGATACGATCCCACCTGATGGCAAGGAGGGGGCACCGCGTACCGCCCTTCCGCTCGGCTAAGACCGAGTACGGCGCGACCGTGACGTTAGGCAAGGCACCATCCGGCAAGGCACGTTTGGGCCCGTCGAAGGTGCCTACACTCAGGCTCGGCGCAAACCGCTTGAGCTCATCGCACCACTGACCCACCACGGACTTGGGCACAATCACGAGCGTGCGCGGCTTAGGGTTAATGAGCATAGTGGCGATAAGCTGAACAGTCTTACCTAGACCCATTTCGTCACACAGGAAACCGCCGGGGTTCAACTCAGCCGTCTCGCGAGCCACGAGCCACTTGACACCATCGTGCTGATACGGTGAGATGAGGCGGGTCTTGAGGAGCGCTCCGTTGGAGCGCGGCGGAGGCGCAGCATCCTTAGAGGCCATCTTTGTCGTTGTCTGGTACATGGGGTACCCCTCTAAGCCATGGGCTGTACAGGACACGTTTTCTTGACAAGGTCTCGTAGAGACCGCCCCCGCCCCCGGCGAACAGCCCCTAAAGGGCCTGTCTTTTTGTCTCTGCTCCTAGTAGGTCATGTCGAACAACGACGCACTTGTTCAGCGAATTGTCGAGATTATTCGAACACATGCCAACCCCAAACAGGGCCTTTCAAATTTGAAACAAAATCAGAATATCGTGCCTGGTATCGTGGCAATCATCAAGAAATCTGTCGGTACAAATGCGGTAAAAGTTATAAACTCCGCACCGACAAATGACGTTGCCAAGGCCATCACAAAATTGATCCAAAATAGCGTCAAGGTTCCATCAAACGTGAGTCAGGCTGCTATTGCTAAACTCGAAACGGGTGGTCAAGAACAAGTGGCGGCCCAGGTTGTTGCTCAAGCAAACGCGGGTAATGTCGCCAAGGCCATCACAAAATTGATCCAAAATAGCGTAAAGCTTTCAAGCCCCGTAGTAGTCGCGGCCATCCCACCCCTCGTGACAGGCGGTCAGACTCCTGTTGCCGTTCAGGTCATCAAGCAGGCAAACGCACGTGATGTTGCTGCGGCCATCACAAAATTGATCCAAAATAGCGTCCGTGTTCCTCGGCCAGTCGCCGGCGCGGCAATTAACACATTGAAAACTGAACCAACTCCAGAGCACTTGAGTCTCATCAACAAACTCAGAGGATTTTTCGGTGGAATTTTCTCACGTAAAGGTAAGATGCCTACGTACGGGCCGAACGTGCAGCCTAACTTTGTTCCACCCGTAAAAACAGGCGTCAATAATCAGGGCCGAAACACATATAATCAAAAGCCCCCAGCACCCGGGTACATTCTGACGACCCGTAACGGCAAGACGGGGTGGTACCGAAACAAGGGGGCCGCCCCACCTCCCCCTACGGGGCCTACGGGGCCTACGGGGCCTACGGGGCCAGTGGGACCCACGCAGCCACGCAATTACACGAAGATGGGTATCCGTGAGCTCTTGGATGCTTTGCGCAAGTACCCAGAGAACCGACCAGTCATCTCAGAGGCTCTCCGAAAGGCCCTTGAAAAGGAACTCAAGGATATCAAGTACGAATATAGTAAGTCCCGGCGGGCACGTAAGCTCGGGGACCTTTTGCGCCTCTTGCCCCGGAACTACGGGAACCGTCGGAACGCATCGACTATGGTCGTGGATGATATACGTGATACCCGTAACGGACGTGAGCTTTCTAATTTGCGATCAAATTTGGGACGGGTTCCGAACGAGAATATTCGCCGGGCCTTTGAGGAACAGAGTCAGCGGTTCAAGCGCAACAAGGAGCGTGAAAGGCCACGGGGGAGGTCGAACAGCGG
>Ga0007859_1000494_pt1 | contig 10908 bp, 13 predicted proteins | sample CryBogCBH27Jul07_FD_71222 | JGI IMG/M metagenome (GOLD analysis project Ga0007859, IMG submission 71222) | Freshwater microbial communities from Crystal Bog, Wisconsin, USA - CBH27Jul07 | ecosystem: Environmental > Aquatic > Freshwater > Lake | place: Crystal Bog, Wisconsin, USA | collected...
CGGCTCTGGTCGTCGTGAGCGCCAAGGGGGCTGCCGCAGCCTCGACCCCCACTTCCGCCGAACACGCGTCGCCCTATGGCGCCGCACCTTTGGAGTCTCGAGGCGGTGAGCTCGACACGAAGGCCTGACTGTCCTCAGTTTCGTTTTCGGTCAGGAGGCGCCGGGTGACTGCGTTCAACACGCGCCTTCCCGACTCCGTCGCGATCAGGCGGTGCTGACGGTGGGTCAGCAATCCGAGCTCGATCAGTTCGCGCAGCACGTCTGACCTGAGGCCCAATTTGAGTGGCGCAAGGTCGTCCAGCGATACGCCCTCCGTCGTGCGCAGGCCCATAATGGCTCTCTCCTCCGCGCGCTCCACTGGAGACAGCAGCGTCGGCGGCGCATGGCCAAACCCCTGTCGACCGACAAGCGACACATAGTCGACCGGGCGCAAGGCCGCTTCGGTCGCGACCCAGCCTTGGGCGGTGGGCAATCGACCATGCGCGCCGGGCCCGACACCCACATAGGCGTCTCCGCGCCAGTAGGAGAGATTATGCCTCGAACGCGCGCTCTCCCCTCGTGCATGGTTCGAGATCTCGTAGGCTTCGAAACCCATGTCGCAAAGCACAAGCTGAGTTTCCTCAAACAGGTCCGCGCATGCCTCTTCCTCTGGAGGCGACAGTTGGCCGCGCAGCACTGCGCGTTCGAACGCGGTACCCGTCTCGATGGTGAGTTGGTATGGCGAAATGTGATCGGGGCTCAATGCGTCCACCGAGCGCCTGAGGGCCTCGCGCCAGTCCTCGACCGTCTGGCCAGGCAGTGCGTAGATCAGATCGACAGACAGGGATGGGAAGGTGCGGCGGGCGAGCATCGCAGCCATGCGCGCTTCGCCACCGCCATGATTTCGGCCGAGCATCTGCAGCGCCGCATCATCTAGGCTCTGCAAGCCAAGTGACAATCGGTTGACGCCTGAGGCGGCAAAGTCTTCGAACCGGCCCGACTCGGCGTCGGTCGGATTGGCTTCCAACGTGATCTCAACGGCGCCTGAAGCGGGCCACAGGGCGCGACAGGCGTTGATGATCCTGGCCACATCCGCGGGCGCCATCAGCGACGGCGTCCCACCTCCGAAATAGATGGACGTCAGTCGATGACCCACCGTGAGCGCTGCTTGAGCCGACAGATCGGAAAGAATCGCTTCGACGAGGACGGCTTCGGTGTCGGTGCGTCCGCGATGTCGATAGACGTTGAAGTCGCAATACGGGCAGATCCGCGCGCAATAAGGCCAGTGGACATAGACGCCGAGCGCCGGCGACGTCGTCACCACAGAGCCGCCTTGAGCTTTGCGAAGGCCCTCGCCCGGTGGCTGTCTGCATCCTTCTGTTCCGCGGGCGTCTCACCAAACGTTTGCTGCGCGCCGATGGGCCGGAATACGGGATCGTAGCCAAATCCGAAGGTTCCCCGCGGTGGAAAGACAATCTCACCATCGACACGGCCTTCAACCGCCACGACCGGCCCCATCGGCCAGGCGACCGCCAGGGCGCAAGTGAACCAGGCGCCGGCGTCAGCGGAGCCGGATTCTCTCATGGCGACTTCCAGCCGCTGCATCGCAAACCCGAAGTCCCGCCCCGTCCCGGTCTCGGCCCAGCGCGCAGACAAGACACCGGGGGCGCCATCGAGCGCAGCGACGGAAAGACCGGAATCGTCAGCGATGGCGGCCAATCCTGAGGCGTCGGCGGCGGCGCGGGCTTTCAAAACTGCATTTCCGATGAAGGTGGATTCCGTCTCTTCCGGCTCAGGCAGGCCGAGCTCGCCAGCCGCGATCAGCTCAAAACGTCCTTCCAGCAGCGCCGCGATCTCCCGAGCCTTGCCTGGATTGTGGGTGGCGGCGATCAGGCGCTGACCTGGATGTAGCGAGAGCATAGTCTGTCCTAAGATTCACGTGACGACGGCGACGTCTGGCCGTATCGCCAATGGGCCTCGACCTTTCGTGGCTCTTGCCTTGACCAGTTGCGCCTGTCCAGAGCGCTGCGCGCGTCTGACGTCGGTATGGGAGATGAACATGCGGGCGCTTGGGCCGCAATCGGTGTCGAGTTTCCTGAAGATCGCCCTCGACGTCGTTTATGTCGCCGCTGTCGGTGTGGCGGCGGTCGTCGGGCCGATGATCATCGCGCTGCTGATCGCAACACCGTTCACGCATTCGCCGCTTGAATTCAAGCTCAGCGGCCAGGTCTGGGTCTCTCCGTTCTCCAATGCGACCCTGATCGCCCTCATGATCGGGGTCGAGACCTACATCGTTTGCCTTGTGGTCGTCCTCAACAGGATCCGGCGCATTGTGGACACGCTCATCATGGGAGATCCGTTCCGTCCGGAAAACGTCGGTCGGCTGAGGTGGATCGGAACGGGCCTGATCGTGCTGGAAATAGCAACCGACGGACTTCGGTGGCTGGTTGCGCATCTGCCGCAAGCTCACCCGACGCCCCGCGCGGGGGAAAGCTGGTTCAACCCCACGGCATGGTTCGCCGTGCTTGTCGTGTTTGTTCTGGCCGAAGTGTTTCGCGAAGGGGCGCGGCTACGACAAGAAGCCGAACTGACGATCTGAACAGAACAAGGACTCCTATCGGATGACCGTCAAGATACGACTTGACCGCATGCTCTTTGAGCGCCGCATGTCCTTGAGTGAACTTGCCGACCGGGTTGGCGTCACCACTGCCAACCTTTCGATTCTCAAGACAGGCCGCGCCCGAGCGATCAGATTTTCGACCCTTGACGCCCTCTGCGTCGCGCTGGATTGCCAGCCCGGCGATCTTTTGGAGTTCGTCCCAGGTCGTTTGGATGATCTGAACGATACCGAGTCATGAGATGATGGGATAAGTTCTATTTCGGCGTGCCGTCTTCCCAGAAATACTGCTTTTTGACAGGGTCGAAGTAGTAGTATCTGCGGCGCTTCTGGTCATAATACTGCCTTCGGGGGGAGGCGACTTCACTCAATCCTGGCGGGGCCGGAGGCGGTCCGGACAGGGGCACGGCGACTGGACGGTCCGTCGGGGGCGCTGCAGCGCCGGTATTCTGCGGCAGGCGGGGAGCGGCGCTGAATGGCGCGGTCACCGAACAACCGCTCAACAGGACAGCCGCAGAAACTCCAATCCACGTGCGAAACGACCATGCGTTTTGCTCGCCTAGATCGAATTTCAAAGCCACGTTTGATCTCCAAAGTTCGGCCTTAGTCCCATGTTGAATGGCGCAGGAATGTCCCCGTGGCAAGCGGATTGGATATAGAACGCGGATCGCCCCTTGGATCCTTCACGTCGCAGCAGGTACCCATGTCAAAATTCTCACTCTTGTCGCCTCAGGACGCCGCAGCTCAGGCCTCAGGCTGGACCGCCGACGAAACGCGCCCGTCGATCCGCCGCACATTTGAGTTCAAGGACTTCTCCGAAGCCTTCGGCTTCATGTCTCGCGTGGCTCTAGCGGCGGAGACGGCAGACCACCATCCCGAATGGTCCAACGTGTACAATCGGGTGGACGTCGTCCTGACATCTCACGACGTGGGCGGAGTGACCCATCGAGATGTCGCTCTGGCGAACCGGATGAACCGGATCTATGGCGACCCGGTTAGTTGACGATCACAGATCCGACGAGAAAGATCGCGCCTGGACGGCCGAGGACGCGATTTGTCACGCCTTGCAAAGACCTGGACACAAGATCGAGGTCAGGCTCGGAGCCCGGATGCACGCCGGGTCCAATGCCCGCCATGGCGCGTGTGTAGGCGTCCATGAGAACCGGAATCGACTTCTGAACACGAATGCGAAGTTTTTCGTCCTGGATGTCCAGCCCGGCCTCGATTGTCACCACGCCCCATTTGCCGTTGGAGCGCAGAACATTGGTGGTCAGGCCCGGGAGATGCACATAGGTGATTGGTCCGCCACGGTGTTCGGGCGCCTTGGCGCCGGCGAACGCCGAAGTCGCCATAGCGCTCACGGCGAGGGCGAGGAACCCGGCTCGCAGTGCGGTTGACAGAGTCGACCTGATGGGACGGCGCATGCAGAAATGTCCTGTCGAAATTCAGGAGACAGATTAGCCCGGACTGGTGAATTCTTCGTCGAGACGAGCTATGCCTGACCCAATAAGGTGGGCGTGGGTTCGAGCGGGAGATCAGGACTGTGACGACGGCTCCGCCCTTTCTGCCCTACGGCCGCCAATGGATCGACGCCCAGGACGAAGCCGCTGTTCTCGAGGCGCTCCGAAGTCCGCTGATCGCGCACGGACCGCGTATCGAAGCCTTCGAGGCCGCGTTCGCCGAGACGGTTGGGGCGAAGCAGGCCGTGGCCTGTTCCAGTGGCACCGCTGCGCTGCACCTCAGTCTGGCGACCCTTGATCCAAGGCCGGGCGATGTTGCGATCATTCCAGCGGTGACCTTCCTCGCTACAGCGACGGCCGCGGTCATGGCGGGATTTTCGCCGCGGTTCTGCGATGTCGATCCTGACAGTGGACTCATCACGCCGGATACGCTGTCACAGGCGCTCGAAGGTCCGGAACAGATCCGCGTGGCCCTTCCGGTCCATCTTGGCGGCGCAATCTGCGACATGGATGGCCTGCGCGCGGTCGCAAAGGCGCACGATTTCGATCTGATCGAAGATGGCTGTCACGCCATCGGGGGATCGGACGCGGGGGGGCGCAAGGTGGGGTCTGCAGACCTCAGCCTCGCAACGACGTTTTCCCTGCACCCGGTCAAGACGTTGACATCCGGAGAAGGCGGGGTTGCGACGCTCAAGGACCCTCAACGCGCGGAGCGAATGCGGCGGCTTCGTAATCATGGCGTCACTCGCGACCCGGCCCTGATGACCTCACCTCACGCATTCTCGCGCGATGGAGCGGTCAATCCATGGGCATACGAACAGTTAGAGCTTGGCTTCAACTACCGCATGAATGAGCTTGAGGCTGCGCTGGGGCTGAGCCAGCTGCGGAAATTGCCCGCGTTTGCTGCACGCCGCCGCGCCCTTTGCCTGGCCTATGATCTGGCGCTTATGCCTTTCGCGCCTCGGATACGCCCGGCCGCCTCGCCGCCAGGGCAAACGCTTTGCCGGCACCTCTATCAGGTGCTGATCGATTTTCGCGCTCTGGACATCGACCGGGCGGACGCGATGCGACGTCTCCAGTCCCTCGGCGTCGGGACGCAGGTGCATTATATCCCGTTGTATCGTCAGCCCTATTTCCAGAAACGTCAGGGCGACGTCCGCATGCCGGGCGCAGAAGCCTGGTATGAACGTGTCTTGGCCCTGCCACTCTTTCCCCAGATGGCGGACGACGATGTGCCGCGCGTGGTCGATGCGCTCGTGAAGTGCCTTTCGCTCTGATTTCGGATCCCGCCGGATCTTCTACTGACCGGCCGCGTGCAGCTCAGCGCCATGCCGCTTCAGCCAGTCCCGGGCTTCCCTCACCTGCGGATGCAGCTGTCGATTGACGGCCCAGAAGTTCGGGCCGTGATTGGCTTCGATAAGATGGGCGCATTCATGCGCGGCGACGTAATCCAGCACCCAGGGCGGCGCGAGGATGAGTCGCCAGTTGTAGCGGATCTGCGCGTTCACGCCGCCATGCGCTTGCCGACAGGATCCCCATCGCGCCTTGGCGTCCGTGACGAAGATGTCCGGCATGGGACGGTCAAGCGCGGTGGCGTGAAGTCGGGTTCGCGCGGCCAGGCGCTCAGCCGCGGTCGCCTTGAGACACCGCACGACGGCGCGCGAAAACGCCTCTTCCGTCCCGTAAGCCAGAAGCCGCGCCGGCTCTTCGCCATTCGCGGGCTTCAAGACGGGACTGATCCGCATGGCCGCACGTTCCAACCTGCACGGCGCGCCTTCGACAGCGATCACACGACCTGGCGCAAACGGGACAGCTGCGGGTAGCTTGCGCATCTGCGCGTCGATCCATTCCGCCCGGCTCTGGGCGAACGCAACGGCTTCCTTCAAGCGCCTGCGATCGGGCGCCGTTGCGACGATCACCTGATCCCTCGGGTCAATCCGCAGACTTATGCGGCGGGCGCCGGCATGCACCCGCAGTCGCACCGATCGACCGGCGATCTCGATGAAGTCGCCATGGTCGAGCCCCTGGCGCGGGTTATCAACGGCGCGAAACAGCATCGCGACAGTCTAGCTATCCCTCACGGGATTGGCAGCCCCGATACAGGCCGAAGACGATATTATCGCGGACCGGAATAGGACCTAGGCCCTGGAGTCGACGTCGTTGGCCTGGATGAAATCCCGCACCTTCGGATAAATCTCTTCGCGGAACCTGCGACCATTGAACACGCCGTAATGTCCGACCTTGGACTGCACGTGCAGCACACGCTTGTCCTCCGGGATGTTGGGACACAGGACGTGCGCCGCCTGGGTCTGCCCGACGCCGGAAATGTCGTCCAGCTCACCCTCGACCGTCATGAGGGCGACATCCTTGATGGCTTCCGGCTTCACCGGTCGGCCACGATGGGTCAACAGGCCGCGAGGCAGCAGGTAGGTCTGGAACACGATGTCGATGGTCTGCAGGTAGAACTCTTCGGTCAGGTCCAGCACCGACAGATATTCGTCGTAGAACTCAAGATGCTTGGCGGCCTGATCGCCGTCTCCGGTGACCAGATGCTCGAAATAGGCCTTGTGAGCGTCCTGGTGCCGCTGAGCGTTCATGCTCATGAAACTGTAAAGCTGCACGAAGCCGGGATATACGCGGCGCCCAGCTCCTGGATGAGGCGCTGGCACGGTATAGATCATGTTCGACTTGAACCAGGCGAAGGGCCGTTCTTCAGCAAGGCGGTTCGTGACCGTCGGCGATAGCCTGGCGTCGATCGGCGATCCCATAAAGGTCATGCTGGCCGGGCGAGAAGCGTCGCCGTCTTCCGCCATCAAGGTTGTCGCCGCAAGAACCGGTGGGCCGGGCTGGCACACAGCGACGACGTGCGGCCGAGGGCCTACGGCGCGCAGCATCTCGCGAACGTGGTCGACATAATCGTAGAAGTCGAAACGCCCCTCGAGCACGCCGACCTGGCGCGCATTCACCCAATCGGTCACATAGACATCATGGTCGGGCAAAAAGGCTTCGACTGTACCGCGCAGCAAGGTCGCGTAGTGTCCGGAGAGGGGCGCCACGATCAGGACGGCCGGATCCATGGTCCTGCGACCCGCGCGCCGCAGATCCGACGTGTCTCGATTGAAATGCACCAGATCGACCCAAGGCGAAGACCAAGCCGTATTGCGCCGGACCCGAACCTTGTGGCCATCGACGATGGTCTCGTCGATCATCCATTCCGGCTTTCCATACCGGCGCGTCACTGTTGCGAACAGGTCGGCTCCTGCGCTGATGTTTCGGGCAAACGCCGATTCAGAAGCAGGGTTGTAAGGCGCGCTCCAGAAGTCTCGCGTCGCCCGCGCCACGCGCCGCAGGGGCGTCGCCGCGTGGTAACCCAGCTCATTCAATGCGTACAACATGGCGAAACCGCGCCTCCAAAGCTCTGCTCAAGCTCACAGAACACACTTACCATGCTGCACTTGCGAAAAAGAAAATGTCGACCGAATTCCCCAGTTGTTCGCCAAAAGTTGAAACGGGAGCCCCGTTCAAGAGCCGTGCATCGCTACGGAAAGATCGTGCGCGACCTTGTCTGGCCCCTGTTCGTAGGACAACGGCGCCACAAATCGGCCTTCCGGATTCATGAGGTAAATCGCGGCGCTGTGCGCCACCTGGTAGTCGATCTGTCGATTTTCCTTGGCGAAATAGACGCGATACGCCCTGGCTGCGACGGCGACCTGCTCTTGAGTCCCGGTGAGGGCGCGAACGGGTCTGGGAAATCCCGCCTGCCCTGACCAGGCCTTGAGCTGAGCCGGCGTGTCTCGGGCTGGATCGACCGAAATAAAGACGATCTGCAGTCGGGCGGCATCCGCGCCGAGGCGGCTTTGCGCGGCGGCGAGCGTCTGCATGGTGGCCGGGCAGATGTCAGGGCACGACACGTACCCGAAGAAGACCGCACTCCAGCGCCCCTTGAGGATGGATTGATCCACCGTTCGGCCATCCTGGTCGATTAATTGAAAGGCGCCGCCGATGTCGGCCGTTCCACGGCTTGCTGGCCCTTGTGTCAGGGTCAGCCAACCCAGAAGCAGCGCCACGGCGGCGGCGACTGCGAGCAGGACCGCCAGTCCCGGACCGGACTTCAGTCCACGATCCGCTTGCGACCCGGTCTTGGAAGATGAATTGGGGCCGCTGTAACGTTTCATAACCCATTCTCCCGCAAGACTGCGCGCATCATGGCCTTTTACGTTTCCAGCGAAGATCGACCGGAACCGCCCCCGTCACGCGGCGAGAAGACCGTTAGGCCCACGCTTGCGTCACTGCAAGAGCTTGGTCCGCTTGACGAAAACGGTGCGCCGGCCGCCGCGTCCGAGGGTCGACTTTGGGACTGGGCCTATGCGAGGCGCGGCCTGCGGCTACGAACCTTGGTATTGCTCCGCTGGATTTCGATCCTTGGGCAGTTGCTTACCGTTCTGTACGTCCACTTCGGGCTCCACTTCCATTTGCCGCTGGCTCCCTGCCTGGTGGTCATCGCCATCGCCGCGTGGATGAACCTGTCGTACGGTCTGGCCTGGCCGGGCAGCCGACTGACCGGTCGCTGGGAAGCCGTGTTCCAGTTGAGCTTTGATCTTCTGGAAATGTCGGTCCTGATCGGGCTGACCGGCGGTTTGTCGAATCCGTTCATTCTGTTGCTGGTCGCACCGGTCACCGTGGCCGCGGCGACCTTGCCGGCCGCCAACGCCGCCGCACTGGCGCTGTTGTCCGTCATCAGCGTCACGATCCTGTTCTTCTTCGCACTGCCCTTGCCCTGGGCGGCGGGAGAGGTTTTCGAGACGCCTTGGCTCTACCGGTTCGGCATGTGGGCCGCCGCCATCGCTGGAATTGGTTTCAATGCGGCCTATGCCTGGCAGGCCTCTGCGGAGGCCTCACGAATGGAGCTCGCGCTGGCCACCACGCAGGCCGTGCTCGCCCGTGAGCAGCGGTTGTCCGCGCTCGGAGGACTGGCCGCGGCGGCGGCGCATGAACTCGGCACGCCCCTCGCGACCATTCAGGTTGTGACCAAGGAGATGCTGAGGAACAACGAACCCGGCTCGGATCTCTATGACGACATCCAGCTCCTGTCGACGCAAGCCGAGCGATGCCGCGATATATTGCGTCGCCTGTCCCACTCGCCGGAAGCAGGTGATGAACATCACTCACGTCTGGGCGTAAGCCAGCTCCTCGAAGAAGTCGCAGACCCTTATCGGGGCGAGGAAATCACGATCACGAGCGAAGTCGCCGGTTCGCCTGGCGCGCCTCTCCTGGAGGTCAAACGCTTGCCTGAAGTTCTGCACGGACTTTCCGCCTTCGTCGAAAACGCGGTCGACTTTGCAACCTCGTCGGTAGAGCTGGTCGCCTTCTATGACGCAAACCGTCTGATCGTAGAGGTTCGGGATGACGGCCCAGGCTTTTCTCCCGACGTGATCGCTCGTCTTGGCGAGCCCTACGTGACGACCCGTAGTCAGGGAGAAGCGTCGCGATCGAACCACTATGGCATGGGTCTGGGATTCTTCATCGCCAAGACGCTGCTGGAAAGAACCGGCGCCCAGGTCGAATTCCGAAACGCTCGCCAGGGCGGGGCTCTGATTTCTGTACAGTGGCCACGACACAGGATCGCAGCGGTTTCGTCGACAGGCTAGAGGCCGCGGCGCGCCGCCCGGGAGGCGATCGTCAGCGCCAGACGCTCCGCGATGAGCTGGTCCGGCGATCCCGTCGTCTTGCAAACCCGATCGGCGTCCAGCAGTTCCGGCTGCAGATCGTCGAGATCACTTAGCCGCCAGCTCCGCATCTGCCGCAGGAATTCTCTCTCCTGCTTCCAGAACACACCAACCGCTTTCGCCGCTTCCTGGGCGTACATACCTGTCGTCGTCAAGGTCAGGGCCCGACGAAGGCGCATGAGATGCTGGCTTAGCGCGCGAACCGCAGCGGCGCCCTGTTCTCCCTCCGCCCAAACCCGCCTGAATGCTGCGAATGCGTCCTTCCCTCGCGCGCCGAAGGCGTCACTGGCGGCGTCGAACAGCGACGCCTCAGGCTCGACCCCAAGATGGCCCGCAAGGTCAGCTGACGAGGCCTGCGCGCCGCTTCCAGGGCCGAGATACAGGATCAGCCGCTCGATTTCCTGGCGCATGACACCGCGCTCCCGCGGCAGGCGTGCGACGAATTGCTCCATCGCGTCAGCGGTCAATCCAACCCGGTCGGCCGCCAGAGCCTCGCGCACGAAGCGGGTGACGTCCCCGATCTCATCCTCGTAGACGGGAATGCAGACGCAAAGCTTTGCAGATTCAGCGGCCTTTCGAAGGGGAGACGTCCTGTCCAGGGCTCCGGCCTCGATCAGAAAGAACGCATCCGGATTGGTGGCGCCGTCAACGTGAGACTTCAACGCTTCGGCCGCCTGCTTTTCCGGTCCGGACTTGTCGCCGCCAAGCTTCAGTCGGATCAGCCGCCGTCCACGCATCAGCGACAGAGCAGAAAGATCATCGATCAATCGCGCGGAGTCGCGGTCGAGATCAGCTTCGGTAAGAAGCGAAACGTCGAACGGGTCCGTCGGATCCGCAACGATCTTCCCAGCTATGTTGTCCGCCCGCTCCTTGACCCCGCCCCTATCCTTGCCGAACAGAAGACAGGCCCGCATCTCGGGGGGCGGGTGCGCAAGAAAGCGTTCGACGTCCGCCCGCTTGGACAGGATCACGGCGTTGGCCGGGCCGAGAAATATTGAGACAGACGCAACCGGATCAGGTCCGCCGCCGCCGACGCGGCGCGCGCCTCGCCGTCCTGCTCCGCAGACACACCAGCATAGGGCTGGTCGGAAGACGCATAGCTGACCTGGCCGGTGACTGTTTCACT
>Ga0007859_1000496_pt1 | contig 10874 bp, 10 predicted proteins | sample CryBogCBH27Jul07_FD_71222 | JGI IMG/M metagenome (GOLD analysis project Ga0007859, IMG submission 71222) | Freshwater microbial communities from Crystal Bog, Wisconsin, USA - CBH27Jul07 | ecosystem: Environmental > Aquatic > Freshwater > Lake | place: Crystal Bog, Wisconsin, USA | collected...
GAACCAGTTGATCCAGTGTTACCAGTATTACCTTGGATACCTTGTGCTCCAGTTGAACCAGTAGTTCCTTGAATTCCTTGAATACCTTGAGCACCAGTTGAACCAGTTGATCCAGTATTACCCTGAATGCCTTGTATTCCTTGAATACCCTGAACACTTGTGCCTTGAATACCCTGAACACCTTGAATTCCTTGTAAGCCTTGGATTCCCTGAATTCCTTGTGTTCCCTGTGAGCCAGTTGTTCCTTGAATACCTTGTACGCCTTGATATCCAATAGGTCCAGTCAAACCAGTAGTTCCTTGGATACCAGTGATACCTTGAATACCTTGAATACCTTGAGTGCCTTGAATACCTTGGATACCTTGATTACCAACTGCACCGGCAGAACCTTGAATACCTTGAGAACCTGTAATACCTTGTATTCCTTGGATTGCTTGGCCTTGAATACCCTGAACACCTTGAGCGCCAGTGATACCCTGAGTTCCTGTTGAACCTTGAATACCTTGATTACCTACGTTTGAGATAATTAAAATTATGCTATCTTCACTTCCAAAAGAAGTGCTACCTTCACCACCAGAAGAAATGAGAGTGACAGGAACTTGAATGTATGTTGAGTACTTTGTAGGTGTTCCATTCACTTTCCAAGTTTGATAACTTGGAGAATTATCTGAGTCTTGGATCGTGAGTCGATCTTGATCCTTGAGTAAACCTAAGAAAACAGTTATATCAACGCTTGTACTTGTTAAGAAGCTGATATCAAGTGCAGTCGCAGAAGCGTGAACCGCATTGTTCCAGAGGATATGACCAGAACCGGGATCTCCACTTGTGGATCCTGTGTAAGTCAAATAGTTGTAATAACTTGAGGATTGTCCTGCTGCACCAGTAATACCTTGGTAACCTTGAATACCCTGTGTACCCTGACTACCATTTGATCCAACAAAGCCTGCTGTACCCTGAGAACCAGTCGTACCTTGTATTCCTTGAATACCTTGCGAACCATTCGATCCAACGAAGCCAGCAGTTCCCTGAACTCCCGTGATACCTTGGATACCTTGAATACCCTGAGGTCCAGACGCCGCAGTGACAGTGTTTGTTAAAACGCCTGAATAATAAGATAGACCAGTTCCAACCGTGACATTTGAAAATCCACCTACACCATCACCTGCAAGAATTGTTGTGGCGTATGTCGCTGGTGCATAATCAGTCTTTGCGACTGCAGCGGAAACGTGTCCAGATCCATTTGCTTTGAGTAAACCATTCGTGTAACCCGCACCACCTAGAGAAGCCGAGAGAACACCAGAAACAATATTGCTTGCATTTGTTGTGTCATGAAACGCCGAGTTATAACCGCGCCAGACAGTTCCATCCCATTGCCAGCTATAGCCATTAATGGAGTAAACGTCATTTACTTGAGGAGAGGGAGGGAAATTGATTGCCGACATTTGAGTTATTGAAAAGCTTCTGCTATATTTTTAAAATTGTTATTATATCCAGATGATGACTACTCCTGATCCACCAGGACCACCATATTGAGAATATCCTGCGCCACCACCTCCACCGCCACCGGTGTTAGCACTACCTCCACTTGCAGGTGCGTTATTACCAAGTTCGATACCCCAACGAGCAGTACCAGCACCACCGCCACCATATCCACCAGCTGCGTATGTGTAAGAATTATTGTCAGGTGTACATCCGCCGCCGCCACCACCGACTGCAAAAGTTTGAATCGTGGTCGTTACATTACCACCAGCACCACCGCCACCTGAGACACCATTGCTTGCAGGATTGCCTGGACATTCTTGCCAACCGCCACCACCTTCACCACCACCGTAGTCGTGATTACCGTCGTTACCTTGGCCAGATATACCAGTACCATATCCATATGAAGCGCCACCGCCGCCACCACCACCGGATCCACCGTTACCGCCACTCGTATAAGCAGCACCATAACCACCACCTGTCGCAGTGATTGCTCCGAATGAGGAATTGCTTCCAGCATTTCCAGGTCCGCTTGAGGTATAAACTGATCCACCGCCACCAACTGTGATCGTATAGCTTCCGGAACTTACGCTTGTGGATCCTGTCAGAACACCACCCGCACCAGCACCAGATCCGTTATTACTACCACCAGCGCCACCTCCTGCGACAACTGCATAATACACTGTTCCAGATCCTGAAACAGAGAGTGTTCCAGATGAAGTAAAGACACATTGCGTATGGCTACCACTCGTACTTACAGAGCCACCGGAGATTGAAAAAGCACCAGCCGCTGATTTACCATAACCATTGCTCATGTAGATCGCGCCAGTAATTCCAACACCAAAAAGGCTTCGAACGGCGGATTCGTTCATATTTACGGACGCAGTGGAGGACCGTCCTAATTCGACGTCCACTTGGCTAAGAGTAATTGTACCTGATGAAGGAAGACTCATGTATTATTATAATAGACCGTAATGTTCTATTTATAATATATGAATCAGAAGCTGACTACAAAACCACCCTCCATACCATGAGCATGTTGCTGAGCACCAAACTTTGTCGTATAACGGACTCCTAATTCAACGTTTTTTACGATTTCATAGGCAAATCCTATCTTACCGGTATTGGACTCAAAGTAATACTTTTTCTGGATATTATCAAAGGCATTCCTATATCGATAGTTTGAGGTCAGAGTCAATGACTTATTGACTTTATAGTCCTCCTCAAGAGTGAACTGATAGTGTGAGTAGTCACCTCCGACTTGATTTATGATCCTTCCAAGACCTACCTGAAGGCTGGTCGTGAATTGGCCAATCGTGAATAGATCGTGACTGATCTGAGCCTCGAGCATACTCTGTAAGGGTGAACCCTTGGTCGTGTCTCGATTAATCTCGTAGTCCAGTCCAAACTGAAAGTCATGGAAGGTCGTCGAGGGAGTGATGGCAAAGTGCTCGTTCACTGCGCTTGGTCCCTTGATTGAAGGAGCCTGAGTATACCTCTCGGCACCGTACTCAAACTCGAGACTTGACTCAGCGAGTGCTGGAGTAATAAGGAATAGGAATAAGATCAATTTTTTCATTTCACAAGAAAGGTAAAGATTCCAGCGGTTGCGAGTATCAGGAACGCCCATGTCCCAAGAGCCTTATAGTATGTGGATAATGGAGTTCCAAAGTATCGTTTACCGATCATGACACACTCGTGCATTGGAGTTAAGAGGTATCCGCAGTAGTCAAGAGCAAAGAACCAGAGTAGGTATTCTTTTCCAAAGACTGTGGTGGCTAGAACAGTTAATGCCGCAAACTTACCATCGCTTCCCATACTAAAGCTCGCTGAGAAGAGAAGGATACTAATGACTAGCATTCCTCGAAAGGTGTGAGGATCCATGTTCCAAGTTTTCACTGCGTGCTCGATCCATTCCTTATGATCCTGCATGTAGTTTGAGGTAAAGAATATCACGCCCACGATTGCCATGGTCGTCCAGTTAACGTAGCTGGAGATCTTTCTCCAATCAAACGTCTTTGTTAAGAAGAGGTAATAAGCAAGCAAGCAACCAAAGATTGGAAACACGAGTTCTGATCCCTCTCCGCCCAGCGCCATATAGGTCAAAACTGCTCCAAGGAATGGTACGACGTTCTTGATGAAATTAAAAGCACCTAGGTTCTTCTGAGGAGCGATATCAACCTCTTTCTCCTTGATGACGAAGAAGAGATAATAGAAGATAAAGATTGAGCTGACCGCAATGAGTGGCCAGATGACACCAATCCACGCCGAGTAGCCTAGACCAAATGCAGCCATTGGAAGTAACACTGGTTTCTCGATTGGAGACCACATGTAGTAGTGATGAGTCGTGAGAAAATCGATAGGACCTAACTTCTCTCTTGCACTTCGATTCTTCTCGTTTGAGGCAGTCGCTGTATCAAGTATGCCTGCACTGATGGTACTTCTTCCCTCGAGAGGAAGAACGCCGCTCACGAGACTCACGATGGCAATCACTAATCGATTGCTATCAAGTTTGGATTTAAGCCATCCATAGGTGTTACCAAAAAGGTTGTGTTCTTTTGCAAGACCAGCAACAACCATGATCGTAAAGAGAACGAAGAGATAGATCTCATCGCTCAAATAATATTTTTCCAAGAACTCATTCATGCTTTTTATTACTTATGATAGCAATATAAAAGCCATTCCACCACATGGTCTCGCTCTCAATCTCATTCAGAACGATCTTGTCATAGATGATCTCGAGACCAGCTGCTGCGATACCTTCCTTTGCTCCATCGACGACTCCGTCCCAATTCGCATCATCGAATATGAGTACCGCTTCGTCCTTGAGTTTATCTGCAAAGTACTTGATCGCTTCTCGATTCATCTCTCTCGAGTGATCTGCATCATAGAAGAAAAAGTCGATTGGATCGATCTCGGTCTTCTCGACCTGTAAGAAGTGGCAGTCAAAGACTCGAATGGAGTTCTCTCCCTTGAACTTCTTTGCGTTCTCGATGAACTTCTCCTTTGAGGAATCGATATCGATCTTTCCATCTGCTGACTTCGTCTTCTCCTGCCAATGATCAACCGCGTAAGCCTTGAGTTTATTTCCCTGAATCGTTGAGCAGAAAGTGCCACCATTTAGGACTCCAACCTCGAGATAGCTTGTTGAGATCTTACCAATTCCATTCAGGAGTTGTCTCATCTTATCCGAGGTGATACCCTCGACACTATCTTTCAAGGGCTGATTCACGGTGTCGATCAAGAGCTGAGCGACCTGCTCAACCTTCTTATTGTTCTTATTACCTTTTGCTTTCCAGACCTTATCGCAGTAGTTACAGTCCCAGCAATTAAATTTACAGGTCTTGATCTTCTGTCTCCAGTAATTGATTGGCTTCTCGATCAGATTCGTTTCCTCGATATAGGAATTGAATCCATCAAAAAGGATCTCTTCCTTTCGAGAGAACCTTGCGATGATATCCATTGTCTCCGAAAGACGGTTACTGTTCTCACGACCATGCATCTTGATCGTATCGATCCCTAGATCCAAGAACTCAACCCAGTCTTCTCTCCAAGGTGGAAAGTTTGCGTTCTTCAATTGAATCGCTGAGTCCTGAGTGTGCCACTTTGGGCAACTGACACGAGAGATCGGATCAGTGAAGTACTGAGGTCCAATGGTTCTTGTGTTATTAAAGTGATAGTGCTCGTCCATCGCAGGGCAACCGCCAACACAGCCCTCGTTCGCAAGCAAGGATAACTTGATTCCATATTTGTCCTTGACTCGCTTGATCTCTCTGAGTCGATCATGATCTCTCATGAGTACTCGATCTAGATTCACGTAGTCAAATCCAGCCTGAGCGAGTTGCGCCACTTCCCTTGGTTCTTTGACAGCACGTAGGATCGTGTTCTTTACGAATAGGTTAGGGAAGTTACTCTTCACCTGACCAGTCAGCATCCAGTGAGTGTGAGGAAGAGTGCAGGATCTCACACCTGCCTCATAGAGTGGACGAAAGTTCTTGATCCAAGTCTCCAGATTCTTTTGATCTGGACGAATCATCGTGTTATTAAACGTGGCAGAGACCGGAATCCCTGTCTCATTCTGAACGAACAAAGCTACATCGATGGCGAATCCAGCGTCTTCTTTCTGAAAAAATACATCACCCATCGCATCCTGAACGAATGGATCTATGCGACAGGTGAAATAGATGTCGTAGATGTAATCCTTGTACTGCTTACAGAAATTAAGAAACGTATTAAACTGAGGCTCTGTAAGTTTCGGATTGAGAGGTATACTAAAGATTTTCACTCTTGGTCTTTGTTTCAAGTTTCAATTGCTCATTAGCGAAGCTGTCGATATAATTTATACCATTCGTCGCCATGCTGATTTGAGCCATTGCTGCTTGACCGATCGCATCGATACTCTTACCCAGAGCACCATTGTATTTGATCGCTAGACTAAGTGTTTCCCTGACATCATCAAGAGGCATCATGAGGATTGAATCCATGTTACCTTGACTGATACGGCCAATGGTATTGAGATCCATCGCTGCTTGTTTCGCCATTCTCGTGATCCAATAATTCTTTTCCTCGAGTTCGTTATGGTTTCTATACTTTTCAAGGTTCTCCATGCTACCAACGGAGTCTTTGATCATCTGCATGAAGTTGTTCAACTCGTTCTGGCACATGCGTTCTTTCTTATCGTACATGTGAATATCCCAGTCGGCTTGCTGGAGATCGACTTGAAGAAGCTGCTTCTTGAGGTCATCTGTCTCATTCTCGATATCTCTTAGAATGATCTGCCTCTCGATGATTCGCTTCTGGCGATTTCGCTCGATCTGCTTCTTCATACCAATACGAGTATCAATCTCAATCAGAGCTTGACGTACACGACGGTACTCAGTAACTTGAGAATTGACTACGAAGTGACGAGACTGGAAGTCCGACATACCCAGTGAATTCTCACTCTCATCAACAAATTTTAAGATATCATTATCATTCATAGAGAAACATTATAACGTAATTTATCAGAATTGTACACCAAATTTTACTTTACCTGCACGATATCCATTACTATCGCATAAGCCTAGTCTATTCGCAAGATCTCGAGACATTTCAATTCCTAGAACTTCCTCACGAGCCTTACAGATATCATCGATCGTATTCAGAGAATCAGCTTGAGCATTTAATTGATCGTGCTTTGTCTTATCGTAATGCGGTCTCGTGCTTCCATCGAGGTTTGGAGTCTTATTTCTACGATCCTTCATCTCTTCCTCGATGTGTAGATGAAAAGCTTTCTTCATCAAGGAGATAGAGGCAGCCTGAGTGTCTGGAGTATGATAGACCTTAGTCTTTCTGCTTCCTTTTGCTAATTCATCAGCATCTGGAGTTAATCCCTCGACGTCTGAATAAGCTTTACGATATCCACGAGTCTCTCCATAGAATTTCCAAGCGATCGTAGCTTCGGTCTCTGTTAATTCCACGAGAGGGATATTATCAGGATGAGCTTTCAGGGCAGCCAGAGCTGCGTCCGTCGAGACATTAATGATATTGAAATTATCAACGGCACCGACATGAGTCATACCGTCGATTTGAGGTATATACCGAAAGAATTTTGCGAGATAGTATGCCATAAGTTATATGATAATTTATATGTTTGTTCCCATAACTCCGCCCAATAATATGCAACTTCCAGTTCCACACATGCCAGAACTCATTCCACCATGGCCCTTGGGTTGCATTGTTGAACCGCCTGCTGTACATGTATCGCTTGTGTAATACATCTTATAGGCATTATTGGTTTGAGCTCCGTCATAGGATCCTAGGGAGTATCCCCAGTCCTGACCAATTTGGAGATTTTCTTCTCCACAGCTATCAGGGCGTCCAAATGAGGATATTTGACTGAGAGTCGTATCATTAAATTTGTACCAAGTGTTTGCCGTATTTGTCGTTCCATTGTATCCAAGACCCCACTTACTTGAGAGTCCTTTTGCAACACCATCTAGGTTGCTTGCAAAGCTCCAGGCTCCATTGCTTGACCATGTCTCTGTGGACCAAGTAAGAGACGCCGAGTTACCATTTGCTCCAACAGTTCCAATGTATTGACCAAAGAATCCGGTGAAAGCGTAGTAAGTATTACCACCTGCACCAGCAGTACAGTTTGGAGCTGAACCAGATGCCATCATGGAGTCCGTGACAGTACATAATTTGTCGGTCGTTGCACTGCTACCACCGGCAATATAACAAGCAGTGAGTCCTGCGTTCATGAGAACTTTTGTGTCATACCTCGTGGTCGTAAGATTCCAAGCAGAGTTGTGAGAACGAAGAGTCTCTGTCTGCATGCTCATTGAGGAAGTGAAAGTACTGCCTGATCCAACGCCGCCACTGTCATTAAAGATGTAGGTATTATAATCACTGAATCCGCCGTTTGCGTAGGACTGATTATAATCCATCATATCACCTAGATTCGTAGTCGTATCGGTATTATGCATCGTCCGATTTGTATTGCGCCAAGGTGAACCATTCTGATAACCGCAATGTGTGTATCCTCTTGTATAGATCGTTCTATACATGAAGTAGTTGTTATTAAGTGCACTCGAGAGATTGCTTGAGGACCACGAGTAACCATCGTACACATATAGTTGTGCGTTTGGAGACTTATAAGTCGATCCACTACTAGGTGAACTTGGAAAGCTGAGTACAGACATGTTTCCTTTATATATTTGTTCCCATTACACCGCCTAGAAGTAAGCAACTGCCAGTGGCGCAACCACCTGAGGAAGCGCCACCATGACCCTTTGGTTGCATCGTAGATCCGCCATTCACGAGAGTATCGCTCGTGTAATACTGCTTGAAAGAGTTATTGTTCTGAGCTCCATTGTAGTTTCCTAATTCGTAACCCCAGTCTTGGCCAATCTCATAGTTTTCTTCTCCACCATTATCGTTTCGATTGATTGCTGATAAATACGTCAGAGTCGTATCATTGAACTTATAGTACGTGGAGTTTGAGGTATTACCACCACTCGAGTTATATCCAAGACCCCATTTGCTGGATAGACCATGCACGATTCCATCAGTATTATTACTTGCTAACCAAGACCATGTACCATTTGTCCACGTGTCAGTTGCCCAAGAGAGTGAGGCTGAGCTTGTTGCATTTCCAATCGTTCCATAGTATTGACCAAAGAATCCTGCTGCACTTCCAAGTGATCCACCAGAAGTTGCTGGATTTGCAGGAACACTACTTGCAGCATACATCGTATCTGTGATCGTAGAAAATTTGTCAGTCGAGGTAGATCCACCACACGTGATGTAACAGGCCGTCAATCCATTATTCATGAGAACTTTACTCTGAATACGAGATGAAGTTGTCATACTCCAAGTACTCGAGTGAGTTCTTACGTTCTCCGTGATCATGCTCATTGAGGAACAATAAGTGGAATTACCTTGGAATCCAGCGTTTGGCCAGACATATGAGTTATAATCACTAAAGCCTACGTCGACATAAGCTGCACCATTCTCCATCATGTCACCAAGATTCGTTGTGGTGTCAGTATTGTGCATCGTTCGATTCGTATTTCTCCAAGGTGAAGAATTTTGATAACCGCAATGCATGTATCCACGAGTGTAGATCGTACGATAAAGAAAGGTGTTATTCCAAGGATTTGGATTGATGTCGGATCCATTGGACATCCAACTATATCCGTCGTATACGTACATCGTCGCATTTGGACTTACGTATCTTGTACCTGAGGAAGGAGATGATGGAAAGCTAAGTACAGACATAGTTTATATATTTGTTCCCATTACGCCACCTAGGAGTACACAACTTCCAGTTCCGCATGAACCTGAACTCATTCCGCCATGGCCTTTAGGTTGTCCATTGGAGCCAAGAGCTACGCAAGAGTCCGTCGTGTAAGAAGTCTTTGTGGAATTATTTGTTTGATTTGAGTTATTATATGACCCAATCGTGTAACCCCAGTCTTGACCAACTTGACAGTTTTCTTCTCCGCATGTTTCTGGTCTACCAAATGAGGAAAGATTTGTTCCAGTCGTATCATTAAACTTATAGTAAGTTTGAGATCCACCATATGAACCCGAGGCATTGTAACCAACACCCCACTTACTTGAGAGACCCTTTGGTTGACCATCTGTGTTTCCCGACCATGACCAAGTTCCAGATGTCCAGACTTCTGTCGCCCATGAAAGACTTCCCGATGTTCCACTTGCTCCAACGATTCCTACGTACTGACCCCAGAATCCACTGAGTCCACCAGTATTTGATCCATAGAGACCTCCAGAAACTGTACCAGAAGCCATCATGCTATCAGTGACTGTATTGAGTTTATCTGTCGAAGCATTATTTCCACCAGTCACATAGATCGCAGTGAGACCTGCGTTCATGAGTGCTTTACAGTTTGCTCGAGCTACCGTTGTATTCCAGCTTGTGCTATGACTTCTAACGTTCTCATTGACCATATTGAAAGAAGTCGTATAAGAAGAAGTTCCACCTACATTTCCAGAATCATTGAACACGTATGTATTGTAGTCACTGAATCCACCATCAAGATATGAGGCATTGTTATCCATCATGTCTCCTAGATTCACCGACGTATCAGAAACGTGCATGGTGCGATTCGTGTTACGCCAAGGAGAACCACCTTGGTATCCACAATGAGTATAGCCTCGAGTGTAGATCGTACGATAGTAGAATGGATTCGCTGCGATTGGATCTGGATTTATGGAAGTTCCAGTCGAGCACCAAGCGTAACCATCGTACACATAGGTTAATCCATTTGGATTATTATATGTAGATCCTGTCGAAGGAGAACTTGGAAAACTAAGTACGGACATCGATTATCTCCGTTCTTTTATTTGTTTCTTCAATTCCTCGATTTGAGCCTGTTGTTCCTTGATGGCTTCAATGAGGAGAGGGATGATCTTTTCGTATTGAACCGTCAAATAGTTCTCACCGCTCTTGGATTGAAGTGTTCCGTCTTCGTTGATCTGTGTATCGAAAGGTGCAAGCTGAATGACTTCAGGTAATACCTTTTGTACTTCCTGAGCGATCACGCCGACTTGTTGCTCCTCTGAGGTATAACCATTGCTCTTTGCTACATCATTGTTTGTGTAGTAAACACCATTCAGAGACATAACCTTTGATAATGCATTATCAATATTACCAGTTATGTTCTTGAGACGTTTATCTGAGTAGTAAGCTGCAACGTTACCCGAGGCGAATATACTTCCTGATACAGTTAAGTTCTGTGCGATACTTACGCTACCAGTGATATTACCACCAGCGACACGGAAGAAGAGAGAACTATCAGGAACTGGTGTTGCAGCAACCCAGGCGGATGCTGCGGACCAGTAGATGTTCATCGTACCGGTATCGGTGTTCCACCAGAGATCACCGTTCT
>Ga0007859_1000504_pt1 | contig 10757 bp, 31 predicted proteins | sample CryBogCBH27Jul07_FD_71222 | JGI IMG/M metagenome (GOLD analysis project Ga0007859, IMG submission 71222) | Freshwater microbial communities from Crystal Bog, Wisconsin, USA - CBH27Jul07 | ecosystem: Environmental > Aquatic > Freshwater > Lake | place: Crystal Bog, Wisconsin, USA | collected...
CGAGGACCATCTCCGCGACCACGACGACCCAGACGACCCTGAATAGGGAATAAAATCGCAGGTCAGAGCGTTGTAATAGATGGAGGGGAGGTGATGAGGAAGTGGAGAGGATGGATTCGATGGGAGTCCAGAAGAGGATTGAGTCCCTGAAGCGGGCTATGGAGGCACGGCATGATGTCCGTGAGTACCGAAGTGGCGCTATCAAGTTCGGGGACGCTGTTGCCGACCTAGCCGCCTACCTGGAGGCCGAAGCCAAGAAGGCCCGCAAGGAATAGATCCAGGCAGGACAGCGTTCTACCAGATGAAGAGAGAGGAGCAGTAAATGCGTTGGGAGATCATGCTTTACGCGATGGACCATGGCATCAGTCATGACGAGGCCATCAAGGCCCTCGCTGAGGAGTGCGTCGATTTCTTTGAGGCTGTCCTATGAAGGTCAGGGTGAGCTTCACCGTCGATATCGACCCTGAGGTCTGGGAGATGACTTACGGGATCTCCGGCTTCAAGGCCATCCGCGAGGATGTCAAGGAAGCGGTCTATCACGCGACAATCGCCCACCTTCACGAGATCGGTGTCCTGCCAGAGAAGAGTCTCAGTGGCTAGCCATGCCCTTCTGCCCTGCTTCAGGTGCGGGAAGGTGCTGGAGATTTCGTCAAGTGGATGGGAAGGGGCATGATGAAGATCATTATCATTACGGACGAGGACCCTGACCAGGGTCCCTTTGCGGATTGGGAGATTAGGGCACTAGCCATTGATGAGATTCAGAATGGCCGGTGCGAGATCCTCCGGAGCTACATGGCTAGGCGTGTCAGTACCGACACACCAGGTCAAACTGACCTAGAGTCAGATCTAGAGCAACGAGAGGACTAGAATGGCTACAGAAACCCCTCCAGAATCGCCCCTGACGGCCCAGGACATGACTCCTGACCCCATCACACCAGGGTTAGAGGTACCGTCCCTCAGTGAGGCCCTGAGGACGTATATTTTCGACAGGCGTGGCTCTAGTAGCTTCGTCCTCCTCCAGTACGATGATGCGCCGGATGTGAACCTGGCCATCGAACCCTTCATCAAGCACGCTATCGACAGTGGATGGACGGTGAGCCACATTGACTCTTGAGGAAGAGGACTACCATTATGTGGGTGAGTGCCTGAGCGCTGACGTGATGGACTCTCTGGTATCGACCGGGTTTCCCGTCTGTCACGACCATGTATGCAACCGCTGTATCGTCGGCGGTAAGTGTGATGACACTACCGGGTGTGACCTCACACCCTGGTTCATTGGCCAAATGCGTAGTGCCGCAAAGACACTGGACCAGTTGAGCGAGATCTATGCCTATGGGCCTGTGAGATGGTCTGCTGACCAGATCCGTTACGAGATAAGGCATCTGGAGAAGGGGAGGGCGGAATAATTAAGGGACTTGAGCGGTTGGTACTAGACAGGAGGAGATTCCTCTTCCTATCAGGAACCAGGAGAAAGAGCATCGTGAAAGATGACGAGGACAAGGCTATCGCTGCCATCTGTGAACAGTTGGCAAAGACTGCCAAGCAATACAAGGAGGACGAGGCCAATCTAGCGAAAGCCCTTGTCCGGTGGGACTATTACAAATTCTTCCCCAGTAAGGAAGAGGTCATTTTCTCTGGGGAGATGCTGGCCAATGCTGTCCGTGACATCATGAAGTACTATTCGACCCAGGGCCAGGAAACATCTACCACCCACAACTAATCTTTCGCTTTAAGAGAGGCTGATTTACAATGACGGACCCTAATTCCGTGGAACCCAACGTATTACTGGCTCAGATCGCGGCAGACCTATCTGCATCTTCTGTGCCGCCACTGACATCTCCTGACAAGGACCATAACCTCACACTCCGTGAGGCCGTCCAGGAGGTCCTGGAGAAGACTACTGAGGTACTGGGGCTAGAAGAACGTCCTACGAGTCCACAGGCGGCAGATGACCTCTTTGGGCATGTCCTGTCCCTGCGTGCGGAACACTTGGCCACACTGGCTATTGTAGCCGCACTTGCAGACCACTTGGGTATCGATGTCCAGGCACTGATCACCAAGTCTCAGACCGTATACGGAAAGTAATGAAGACGTATACCGGCAAGGAGATAGCTGTCCTGGCTTATTTATTCGGACTCCTGACCGGGACCATCCTGGCTTTCTCGTCGTGCTCTTACGATGATAACCAAGTGCCACATACATATTCGCACACTACTCAGGACGGGATGTGACACTGTGTTCAAATTCCTTGAGGGGCTTTATTTTTCAGCAAAGGAATTCTTTTTTGGGGGGCTGTCAGGATACTGCAACATCGATGACTGGGAGATGGACGAGGAGGATGAATGAATACTGGGGATAAGATTGTTCTGGTGATGATGGCATGGCCCTTTGTCTCCTTCCCCTTCTTGATAGGTATCGCCAGGTGGATTAGGTTTTGTTCAGAGGAGGGGGATAGGAGTGAGCGACGATGAATCCATCACCACCGTCGAGGTCACTGTCTCGCGGGTAATCACTCCTAGTGGCGACATGGCTATGAGAATCCGTCTCCCAGAAGAGTATTCGATGGTCGAGATGCTAGGACTCCTTGAGGCAGCCAAGTGCTCAATATTCAATGGATTGAAAAATGACACCATCTGAAGCCTATTGCACCCGGTGCGGTAGACCTCACAAGGAAGGGGAGTGTAGGCGGTGAATACGTTTCTTTTGCTGGCCCTGTTGATCACTGTCGGCATGGTCATCCACTCATGGATTTTTCGATGAGCGAGTACCGAAAGTACCGGCGAATGGCCAATGAGAAGTCCGACTGGGCCAAACTCAATGACCGGGTGACTGCGTTAGAGGTGGGGTTTTCCCTACTACAGCCTCCACAAACAACTCCTCAGCTAGAGGAGGAGGCCATTAGGGAATTGAAGGTTGAGCGAAATGACCTGAACCGCAGGCTGAATGAGACTTACATGGAGCGTAACGAAGCCCGCAAACAGCGAGACGACCTTGCCCATGAACTGGATGAGGTGGTTGCTGAGCGGGACAAGCTCAAAGCTAATTCGTTTCCCTACTGGAAAGATCAGTTCGCCGTAGCGGTCAAGGAGCTTCATGACCTCAAGGAGGAGCTGAAGGACGAGGAAGGTCGTCACCAGGCCACCGCTGCCGCCTATTCTTCGCTGATGGGCAAGCTGGTCCAGATCCGGCTGCTCCTCCCCCCTAACGGGGAACTCACCAAGGGGGACTGGGTGGTCGGTGACATATTGAAGATCCTGGACGGCGAATCGGAACTGAACCGCCACAACACTGGATGCGTATGTGATGACTGCTGGATGGAGGCCGACGATGAGTGACCACTACCGAATATGTGACGGTATCGACTGCGACCACACATGCCATGAAAGCGAGGACACATGCGTCCTTTGCTTTGCGGCCTCCCTCACTGCCGCAAAGCAGGCCGTCGCTGATCGCTACAGTCTTGCTTGGGATCGCGGCGACGATGAGTGACCTACGCGCCAGGATCGACGAAATCAACCGCAATCACCTGCTCATCCGCTACGACCGGCGTGCTTGGTGGTGCCAGTGCGGTGATGACTCCCTGAGTGTCGAAGGGTCACATTATGAACATGTGACCGACGTGCTGATCCGAGAATTACGACAGATAGGATGTCCAGCCCCAGATACTGGATGGCCGGAAGACGGGGAGGCCAACGATGAGTGACGATTCTCGCGGGACTTGAACCAGACAGATCCCCTGGTAGATGAGAAAGATGAGAAAGATGAGTGAATTTGTTTGGTGGATATCGGGTTACGCTGCTGGAGCGGTCCTTACGTTCATTGTGATGCTCCCTTATGTAAGGGGCCGACGATGAGTGACCTCCGCACCCGCATAGCCGCGACACTTTGGGCAGAAGCTACATAGAAGAATGACCAAGAAGAAAAGTTGCTGGCCCTGGAAGCACAAGTGGCACTATGTCGGTAGTGAAGAGGAGAATATCCTCTTGCCCTACAACGTATTACGGTATCGTTGTCTGATCTGCTATAGAATAAGGGATGTATGGGCATGACTATTCAGATCCTGGCCTCGCTAGGCCTATGTCTATCTCTAGGTGTACTCTATGGCCTATTGGTTCGGCACTGGGTACGGAAAGAGTTGCAGGAGAACAGGATTATTAGACTTCCTGGCCCTCCTGGTCCTACGGGCATGACGGGCCGTTGCCCTTGTCAAGACAACAAGAACAAGGCCTGTGGTGGCGAATGACCTACTGGTATGTCCCCATGATGTACTACCCCTACTGGTGTGTGTCCAGGGGGACGGCTACCAACGCCGATAGCGATACCGACATGGGGGATCTCTCCTATCGTGAGTTCCGGCAATACTTTCCAGGTGCCTTCCCCATCACCCAGGAGGAGTACGATAGTCGAAGCATCAAGGAACTCTGCGACGATGAGTGATACTAAACGTCTACAGATAAGCGGATCTGTAGAAATTCGCACCCGAATAGCCAAGCTGCTGTATAGCCAGAACGCCATTGAGGATGACGGCGGTCATGTGATGCGTTGGGATGACATTGACGCCAACTACCAGAACTGCTGGTATCGCAATGCCGACGCGGTGATCGCGGAACTGAACCTTGTTTTCATGGCACCCGCCCCGACTGGCCGGTGGGTTATCGGCCACATTGAGGCCGACGATGAGTGATCATATTGATCTCAGTGTCCTTGTCTGCTCAACCAACACCCGTTACCGGAACTTCGGACTGGCTATCCAGGACCAGATCTGGAAGCAGTACGATCAACTCTCCTCTGAGTACCGTGACCGCCTAGAGGTCATCGTCCTTACTGACAACAAGAAAATGATGTTGGGCCGGAAGCGAAACCTGATGGTGGACTTGGCACAAGGCAGGTATGTCATATTTCTTGACGATGATGATCGTATCGCTTCGGACATGTTCCGCACACTCCTCGACGCTACTGCGATCCGGCAGCCTGAGCCTGACGTGATCACCTTCCTGGCATCAGTCTCTCTCAACGGTGGCACGTCCAAGATCTGTCACTACTCAACACAATTCACGGAGGACAGGAATACCGACGAGGGGTATGAGCGTATCCCCAACCATATCTGTTGCGTCAAGCGGGATCTCGCACAGCAGGTACCCTTCCCCCACATTGTCCATGGCGAGGATTCGGGCTATTCCAAGCTCCTGCTGCCCCTACTGAAGCACGAACACCACATCCCCCGTGTCCTGTACTGGTATGACTACAATCAGGAGACCAGCGAGACACAGAAGCGTATCCAGCACAGCCACTCCTATCCTCGCCGCCAGACCCCACCTGTGGTCGATCTGGTCATTCTCTCCAATGCCCATAACACTGAACTCAGGAGATCTACCCAGAGGACTATCGATACAGCCCTATCCGGATCTGCACCTATCCCACTCAATGTCATTGTGGTTGAGCAACAGAGCCATATCACTTATCGCGGTGTCGATGAGATGGTTTATGCTCCTGGGGAATTCAACTACAATACCTTTGCCAATCGCGGTGCTGCCCTAGGTGAGGCACCATGGATCATGGTGGCTAACAATGACCTCGCCTTCCATGACGGTTGGCTCCATCATCTCCTGGCTGCCGACTATCCCCTTGTCTCCCCCAAGTGCCCACGGTCAGAGAAGCAGTCCGAAATCACCACCAACACAATAGGTTCCAAGACAGGACAGCACCTGTCGGGATGGTGCTTCATGATCTCACGAAGCCTCTGGGGGGTTATCGGTGGACTTGATGACTGTGTCTCCTTCTGGTGTTCTGACGATGTGGTGATTGAGCAGGTCAGGCACCATGATGTCGAGCCTATGCTCGTACCCGACTCTCTAGTGACACATGAGGTTTCGCAGACCCTGAAGTCCAGCCCCATCCCAGAAGAACTCACCTGGGGTCAGCTAGATGTTTTCATCAAGAATTATGGCTATCATGATCTACAGAACCATCCCGATTACCTGGCATGGAAGGAGAAGAGTGGACGAGGCTGAAGAGGGTCCCCGGCCACCGGCAGGATTTACTGCCTATGTCGAGCGGGGTGATGAGCGTATCGACATCACTCATTGCTTACAGGATGTCTACGACATTGCCGTCAACTCAATGGATTTCGGATCTGGCTTTCTCTCCACCGAAGAGGTGGGCAATCTCCGCAAGCTGGGTCATGCCATTGATGCCGAAAACTTTGACTACCAGCACGACAAGTGCATGTTCTGTGGGCACGAGCACCAAAACCACTACACTTATGACACTTACGGTGGTGCGCCGCAGTGTACTGGCTCCTACAAGACCTGTTCTTGTTTGGCTTATGTAAGAGACATAGAGGAAGTAGGGAAATGATCTGGATTATCTCTGACTTCGTCACTGCCGGTATCCTGGTAGCTACCCTCACCGTCCTTTGGAGGACGCGGTAGTGGACGAGGAAGTACTCCATGATGTCGGGCCGGAAGTGATCCAGCCCTATGACCAGTTCTACATACAGGGACAGCATGAGGTACCATCCAGGGCCACAGCACTGACACACTGCTCTATCCTGACCAATCCAGACGGCACTCAGCGGTGTGTCTTCATGGTCGAGGTACCTACAGACCATATCTTTGATAACCTGATGAGGCCAAAGGCCTAGCTCTACCCAACCTCCCCACCACAAGGAAGAAGAAGATCAATGAAGATTAAGAATATTGCTGCCGGTTCGATTGTTGCTGCGGGACTGGGTATCTCCAGTGTTGTCGGTGCCAGCCCTGCTTCTGCCACCCCTACCACCACCACGAATAACTACACCATCGTGATCAATCTCTTCTCCAACAATACTGTCACCAAGACCAGGATCTTCAACTGGGGAGCCAACAGTTTCAATTCCACCACCTACAACACCACGAACAACACGACCTATAACACCACCAAGGGCCATGGCCGGAAGTGATGACGAGGGCAGAGCACTACCTAGAGGCTGAAAGGCTTCTCAAGCTTGCCGAAAAACAGATGTCTGCTGACGCCTTGCTCACCGTGAGTAAGGCTCAGGCTCATGCCACCCTGGCCAGTGTACTCATTGGGGTCGAGGAGAAGGCACAGCAACTGGATGACCTAGAAGGAGACGAAAAGGCTTCGGCTAAGCCGGTATTCGACAAGGACTTCTGGAATACTTCCTGGTGGAGGGATGATTCCTGTCGCTGTAGTGACTGTGTGGCGAAAGACAAAAAACAAAATTCTTCGGCGGAAGGTGTTGGGGAAGAACAACTTTCACTAACAGACTTCTTCAAGAAGATGGCAGAGACATTCTTCTCTGACTGGAAGCCCAAAGAAGACAGGGATGATGACAAAGGCTAGTACCCAGATCTGGTCAGTTGAGGATGTCGCAGACGTAGGTCTTGGGTACCACGGTTCTGGGGTCCAGGTCATGAACATCTGTTGTGCCAACAGGAGTCTGACGATGACGGCCCAAGAGGCCCGTGATCTTGCGGCAATACTCATCTCTGTAGCAGAACTATCGGACAAGGTCGATGATGATCCTTATGCCAAAGTCGAAGATTGACTGAGTCAAGAGGCTGGATTCTACTTCCGGCCCTTGACCTCACCGATATTGGGCACCACAGGTGGCCGGGTAGGGGTGATACCTACTATCTCAAGATTGCAGGCCACGATATACAGATTTATGTCACCGAAAAGCGCAAGCTGGTCAGGGTTTTCGTTGATCACCGGGAACTGAAGAAGGGTGATCCCCAATGAGCACCACCCTGGTGGATGAGAAAGATGAGTGACTTCAACCTCTTTGAGGCGGCGGCTGCCCAGGATACCCAGCGGCTCTATCGTATCCTTGGCCTCTGTCTGCCCAGTCATCCACAGGCGAAGTACTTCGGAAACTCTCACCGCACCTATTCCCGTATCCCTGAACTGATGATGGAAGATCCTCATAACGAACTTCCCCATCTCATTCTCAATGGACTTCGTCAGGGTCTGGGTAGGCACTGGACCAACTCTCAAGAGTGGGCCTTTGACAATCCCTGGCACAGGGGAGTTCCGGACCAGAATTCCTTTCAGGTGGTGATGGGCACTGATCACCCTACGGGACTGGGACACAAGACTGGACCTGTGACAGATCAGGTACGCCAGGACTATCCAGACGAGGATGAGACAACCCTCAAGAGGGGAACTCCGGTTGTGGTGTCTGACTTGTGGTTTCGTGGACCTCAGCAGAAAGAATGGTCAAAGCTCAACTGCCAACCATGGCAAGGATTTTCATGACGGAAGAACCCATCTATATCACGCTCTACGAAACCCGGCAGCGAGAAGTGCCCATCTACTCAAGCTGGCTTCATGAAACAGTTTCCCGCCTCATGGGCCGTCCTACCACTCGCAAGGTTTGGGACGAACCTGCAAAAAGCGGTGTGCCCAGGCAGGCCACCAGCATCAAGGAGTGTATCCCTCGCGGCTTGACCTTCCAGGGGGTTTCCTTCCCCAAGGGGATTAGTGGCCGCTTCACTGGTGTGGCGATTGAGAACCAGGATGGGGTGGAGTTTTTTTCGACGCGGTTCACGAATGGCTATCAGGATGTTTCGGAGAAGGATACGTTGACTGTGCCTGATGTGAAGCTGGAATTTTGGGGAGTACCGGCATGAGTGACGTGGACCTCCGCACCCGCATCGCCGCCGCCCTAAACGATGAGTTTACCCGCCGTGGCCGTGTCGCTGAGTGGCTAGACCTGGCCGACGCGGTGATCCGCGAACTGAACAACAACTGCATTGGCTACCAAATCTGGAACGCCGCCGAATGGATCAGCGTCAACAGCGGCTGGGTTCCTTACGAGATTTACCGCAACGTGGATGGTACGGGCGGTGGCTGGCGTGTAACCGTGCAAAGGATTGAGGCCGACGATGAGTGACCTGGCTTGCTCAATCTGCGAGCACTGGCACATGCATCCAGGCAAATGTGGCAACCCTGAGGGCTACTACGACACCTGCCAGTGCCGTGCATCGACCGACAGGAGGGCCGACGATGAGTGACTTACGCACCAGGATCGCCGCCGTGCTGTATGACCACTGGTGGCACGGAACGATGACACCGAAAGAGCCGCCTGTATGGGAGAAGCTGTCCGAATCATCCAGAGAAGCTTGGCTGCACCAGGCCGACGCTGTGATCCGCGAACTGCGGCAGATGGGATGCCCTGCCCCAGATTCTGGCTGGCCCGGTGGCTTAGAGGCCGACGATGAGTGAACTCAAAACCATCATCGCCCGTATCATCTGGGAAAGCGACTGCTACAACAGATATCGGCCTATCGCAGCCAGGCGCAGCCCTGAAGATATCGCAGACATTGTCATTGAAGCTGTGAAGAAATGGCACGGCGATGAGTGACAGTTTCCAGATCGTCCACGATCATCAACCCAATCCAGAGATCGCTTGCCGCACATGCGGCTGTGAAGGTTTTCGGTTAGACGACGGTCAGTGCGATGGGTGCCATGAGGCAGACGTTTTCGATTTGAGGGCCGACGATGAGTGACTTACGCACCCGCATCACCGCCGCGATCTATCTGCATGCCGTACCAACTCCGCCCGAAAGCGTCGTTGAGCAGGTGGCCGACGCGGTGATCCGCGAACTGGACCTTGCGGCAGCCCTCTGCTCTGAGTACTTCAAGGGCTACAACAACGGCCACGACGAGGGATTCATAGAAGGATGGAAAGCCGCGACATTGAGCCATCAGCCCGGTAAGGGCACGCCTGAAGTCATACCTTGGAAGGCCGACGATGAGTGAGTGTGAAAGCTGCGGTCACCGGATGCAGCATCACGCACAGAAGGGTGGCTGTTTGTGGTGCGACTGCAAGCCCGAAAATGGTACGCCGCTGATGAGTGACCGCGAAAGGCTAGCCAAGGACCGACTCAGCCGTAACCCCGAAACGGTCAGGCTGCTTGAGAAGGCCGAAGCCGAAATCGACAAGGCCGCAATGGTTTTCCTTGAGGAGGATAACTAGGATATGGGTATGTTCGACAATGTCAGATTCACCATGCCCTGTCCGATCTGCGGCAAGGACCTGGATGACTGGCAGTCCAAGTCAGGAAACTGTTATCTGAAAAACCTTACACCGGCAGAACTCTGGAAGCAGAGGCACCCAGACCCTCTAGGTTACGATGATCATGTCGATTGGTATGAGAATTGCGAGAACTGTGCCACCTGGGTCGAGGTCAGGATCAAGGCCGGGACGATGGTAGACCCAGAGTATCCGAAGAAGTTGTCGAAGTCAGGGTATACCGTGACGAACTACCAGAAGGGTCCTGACCTCACTAAGGCAATCCCTACACCCAAGAGTGAGGATGATGACGATGACTGGTGAAGAGGATAAGGGGGAGGAAGATCCCTCTAATGTCGTGTGCTTCTTCTGCCGGGATCTCTTGAGTCCCTTTGTCACTCATACCTTAGATGACTGCATTGAGGCATCTCTGCGAGAAGACGATAAGGCTCAGAAGGCTCTTGGGGGAAAGACAGCATACGAGAGTTTTGAAGAGGCCGTGCTGGGGGAGATGAGGTTTGATAATGAGTGATTTCCCCTAACCACCAAGCAATTCCCGCCTACTGAGACCCTAATATTTAGAGGAAAGGGTCTCGTGAATCATGGCAGATTACAACGTCTTTGAGTTCCTGGCATCACAAGACATTACACGACTCGCTGCGGTCAACCAGGAGTTTGTCGATGGTCTCAATAGCCAGTTCCATGACTGGTGGGGCAATAGGCCACAGGATAGTGCTGA
>Ga0007859_1000505_pt1 | contig 10748 bp, 12 predicted proteins | sample CryBogCBH27Jul07_FD_71222 | JGI IMG/M metagenome (GOLD analysis project Ga0007859, IMG submission 71222) | Freshwater microbial communities from Crystal Bog, Wisconsin, USA - CBH27Jul07 | ecosystem: Environmental > Aquatic > Freshwater > Lake | place: Crystal Bog, Wisconsin, USA | collected...
TCTTCACGAATCTCGGTTACACCGTCTTGGCGTACTGTTGCGTATTTCATCTAACTCTCCTAGCTCTTATATAGCCACCTGCACCTAAAGAACCGCCACTAAAAAATGAAAGAACTAAAAGATATACTGTTGTTGTTGTGGTTACATTAACTCTTATTGGGTTTGCAGTTAAAGACAAACCACTACTTGTTGCAAGTGTTGCAGGTATATAAATACTACCTCCATTTGAAGAAGATGGTAAAGTTGTTCCAGTACTCAATGATCCATATGCTTGTGTAGAAGAAGCTCCTGTACCAAAATTAAGAGTAAATACGCCATTTACATCCCAATCTCCTGCGGTTAAAGAAATGGTTGTAACAGTTGCTGTTGTTCCGCTTGTTAAGCCAGATGATGGTGCATTTACCGTACTAGATATGTATTCTCCAATAGCACCCGCACTAGCATTGCTACCGTCAGTAACGCCAGTTAAAACTAAAGGTCCAACAGGACTTGTGATACCAGTCTGATCAATCGTGCTTAGTGGCATCTTCTACCTCTTTTTGTTGTTCTTGCACTTCTCTAGTAATAGCATCTATGAGTTGTCTAACTTCCCTGTGAGGTTGGTTATCTAGATACTGCATGAGTCCGTTGAATACCTGTGCTGAGAGTTTGATTTCGTTCATTATGTTCCTGAAGTAGATGCCAACAAATAATAGGTTGTACCGTTTATAGATACTTGTATTTTGTTTGTGACAGTATTTGTTGAGGAAGTTGATGTACCGAGAAACACAGTACCAGGGCTAGGAGCAATAACCTGAGTTATTAAGCTTGTGTACTCAACCCAGATATTATTAGTGCCTGTTGGCGGAGCAGAGGCAAACGTAATTGTGTTACCAGATACTGTATAGGCTGATCCAGGATTCTGATCTACATTAGCTACATTAACAATCATCTGGTATGTGGACGCAACTGGGCGAGACAGCGTAAACGCAGTCGTACTTGCATTACCGCTGAAGAAATCTACCTGCGGTGTAAACCCTTGGTTTTGAACGGTGTTGCCAACGTAACTCATATTATGAAATTTGTAAAACTGACAGTATCACATCTGCGGATGCCGCAGTACCCATAATTGCTTGAACTGAATCGTTTGTATTTAACACCAACTTACCGTCCCCGCCAAACAGTGCCAATGCACCGCCTACTGGAACAGTCGCAGATGAAACAATGTAAAAACTTGTGTTACTTGTAATCGTTGTGCTTGATATGGTCTGAGCAGAAGACATGGTATATGTTCCTACTCCGCCAATCGCATAAAAACTGTAGTTACCAGATGCCTGGCCTGTAAAGGCGTTAGACAATGTAACTGAGTTTGTCGCTGAATTGATTGCCAATACTGTTGTGGCTGAAGGTAAATTCGTACCAGAGACAAGTTGACCAATCGCTACGTTAGTCACGTTAGCCAATGTCACCGTAGTAGCTCCTGAAGCTCCACCACTTGAGAACGCAATGGTTGCTGATGCTGTTCCGGTTGATGTTAACTGGTTAACAATCGTCACCGTACCTGATATACCTGTACCTGTAATCACTTGATTAGGTACGATTAAACCGCTAGATACAGCCGTAATGGTCAGTGTTGTAGATGATCCGCTTGTCGCACCTGTTGCTGTAAACGATGAATTAACATACAAAGAAGCCGTAATCGGGCTAGTTGTAGTATTACAAATCGTTGCTCCAATCACAGTTGTTTGCGTTGCAGGCGATGCTGTAACTAAAGTTACCGCACTGGTTCCCACATTCTTTTGGACGTATCTCGTAAAAGTATTGCTCATGTTTTATCCCAATGCGATTGCTAAAGCGACTGCCGTTCCAGCCGGATCTACTTGAAGATTTGATTGTGCCCCAGATACCGTTGAAGCGCCAGTGCCTCCGTTGGCTACTGCAACTATTCCTGTCACATTACCTGCTGTTGCGGCATTTAAGTTTGCTACCTGAGTTGTGCTTGAAACTACAAAAGGTGCTGTACCCGTAGCAACTGTGTTAGTCAATTGACCAGTCATGCTTAGAGTGTTTAAGCCTGATATAGCCCCACCACCCATCGCTATTCCTGCCGTACCCCAAGTCACAGCCCCACTTGGACCCGCTCCTGGTACAAACTGGTAACCAGACCAACTACCTGCAACCGAGCCATTGTTCTCGCAGAATATAAATCCTGCCATTCCAGGAACAATTACTATGATTGGAGTTAAAGATCCATCTTGTAGAGTTACATTACCTGTAGAGTCATTATCAATGATGTAACCCTGACCAAGTGCTACAGTGTTAGCCGCAGGTAAAACTATGGTTTGAGTTGTAGTTCCTACAAATCTTTGATAATAAGTACTGGCTACAGTAAGTGTTGTTGTCCCTGCGGCAGTTGTTGTGCTTGTCCATCCAGGTGTAAAGCTATTGGCCGTTACGTTTGAGTTGGAATCTCTAACAACAATACCATTTGCACTGTTTGTATTGGTTCCTAAAGCAGACTGTACGCCAGATCCAAAAGATGTTATTCCAGTTCCACCGTTTGCTATTGCCAGTGTTCCTGCTACCGTAATCGCGCCAGATGTAGCGCTAGAAGGTGTAAGACCAGTCGTTCCGAAGCTGATTGTCGTTACATCAGAACTAGATAACGTAGACCACTGAGGAGCTGTGCCTCCTGGATTAACCGTTAAAACCTGTCCAGCACTACCAATCGGTAACGGTACAAAAGCACTTGTTGCGGCGCCGTAAACCAACGCACCTGTTGCAAGCGTTGTGAGCCCCGTACCACCGCTTGATACGCCTAAATTTTGTGTCCACTGGGGTGCTGAGCCAGACGAAGTTAAGATATATCCAGCTCCACCAATACCCAGTCTTGTGCCTGCACCGCTTGCTCCACCGTACAGCAGATCTCCAGCAGTTGTTAGGGGTGATAGGTTATTAAACGCTGTACTGGCCGTTGTAGCCCCTGTACCGCCGCTTGTAATTGGTAAAGCCGTACCAGATAAGCTCAGCGTAAACGTGCCAGAACTTGTGATTGATGATGGGCTGACCGACAAGAATGACGGCACAACCATACCAATTGACGTTACGGTTCCTGAAGATCCGTTAGAGGCCGAAGTAATCTGTCCTTGAGCATTAACAGTAATGTTGGCGTTTGTATAACTACCAGCAGATACCGCTGTATTTGCTAATGAGATTGTTCCTGTAGAGGTGATAGGACCGCCTGTCAGGCCAGTTCCAGTTGCTATCGATGTAACACCACCACCTACCGAAATAGAGCCCCATGCGCCGTTTGCATAGCCCTCAAACACCGCTAAATCAGTGTTGTATCGGAAAGCTCCGTTAGATCCTGAACGCTGTGCGGTTGTTCCTTTTGGAACTGTTATGGCCGCTGTACCAGGAATAACTGGGTTAGACGCCAACGCAATCGTTGGATTACCAGTTGATCCATCTGCATTTGTTACCGTAGTCTGGTTGGATGTGCCTGCAATAGACAACACATTAATTGATCCACCAGTTACGCCTACTAATCCAGTTGAAGCAGATAAAGACTGAAAGTTATTTAGGAAAGTTCCAAGGCTAATCGTAGGATTACCAGATACGCCGTTTGCATTACTAACGCTTAAACCTGTGCCTGTAGCGATTGAAATCGATGCAAGCGTGTTAATGTCTGTCTTGACCTGAATGCCTGTGCTAGACGTGTCTAAGCTTTGCGCGGCACCTGTCAGATTGATCTGAAGCGTTCCCTGGGCTCCGTTGTCCGTCAAAGACAATCCAGAACCAGTTGCTAAGTAACGTGAATTAGCAAGGGAGTTTTGCTGACCAACAGTCAAAAACGTCTGTGTTTGCGTCGGTTGAGTTGCAATATTACCGGTCGTCGTCTGAACTGTTACGCCGTTTTGAACAATAGGTACAAGTTCAGATCCAGTTATGGCACCTGCTTGTGGGAGTTGGGTGATGGTTATATTTGCCATTTATTGCCCTGGTGATGGACTCAAAGTATCTAGATTTCCGTTGTTTTGAGGTGTCTGAGTATTTTGTTCTGGTGACAAATCTAACTGGTTGTTTCCAGTTGTAATTATCGCATCAGGCTGTACTGCAACGTCAACATCCGGCCTAGGAAATCTTAAATTAATACGCTCTGTCTTGCGTGCAGGCAAACGGTACGGATCTTTTTCATCCGCACAATTTTGCTGGCATACACGCAGGCCAGGGAAATTGGGATCAGGCATCTGCTCGACAATCGGTCTTTTCATTTTGCATCTGTCGCAAATGAAAATTGCAATTACTGCATTGCCTTCGGTGTTGAGGAAGCGTGGCATGCTTACCTCGTGTATACAGAAATGTTAGGGGCGTAGTAAATCGGCGATTTGTCGCGCTCTTCTTGCTCTGCCATGATGAAATACTTTTCTGCTTGAGCTTCTAAATACTGAACCCTAGCTAAATCAATACCAGGCAACTCCTGGCTCATCTGGTGAGCTAGCATGTTTTGTATGGCCATCAACCAGCGATCTGGAATAGCCAAAGAATTAGTCAAAGATCCAACGTCTTGTATCTGGCTGGAGTACCAGACCGTCATTTGATAAAACGCGCTCTGTGGAGTTGGCCACAAAGTTATCGTCGCATTGGGTATCGTGCGGTTTAACCAGAACTGGAACGGTTGATTGGCCGTAAAGTTCTTGTTGGGTAAATTTGTGTAGTCATCGCGATTCAATCGCGCCATGGTGATCTCAGTTGAGTTAACACCTAAGTACCACTCACGTAGTGCCAAAGTTGTACCGCCAGACGCTTGGATGCGGTAGTACTGAACAATCGCCCCTGGATCTATGTCCTGCCATATCCACTGGCCATCGGTTACGGTAACGTTTGTGGCCGTATACAGAGTCTGCCAGTTAGTTCCGTCTATGGATGACTGAAAGCTGTAACTCCATGTTGCAGTACCAAAGCTGGCCACATAAGGCATGATGCCGATTGAACCAATGTACTGTGAGTTGTTTGTGCCGTAAGTTACTTGAAAGTAACCGTTAGACGATGTCTGCTGAGCGTATGTGCTGACGTTGTCATCTGCCAAGTAAGATACATTGCCACCAGAACTGGAACTATAAGATCCAATAGGCTGAGTCATTTGGCGGTATAGGGCGTTTAAAACGTCTACACCACCATCGGGTAGGGTGTACTCAAATTTTGCTGGCTGAAGGCCGTATACCTGCTTTTTGACGGCAAAGTATTGGATACCCTGGTTGATTAGGTTACTCAGTACAAAGAACAATGATTGTCTTGCACTATTTACCTGCTCAACGGTTAACTCTTCAGCTAATTTGCCAGCGCGCCGCGCACCGTTGTCAATCAAATTTTGAACGGTGACTACTGTTTGACCGACGGTTCCGCTAGTTGTACCTGACATTTTTTACCTTTACCAACCTGGGCAATTCCAGCGTTTTAATGAAGCCTTTGCTCTTGGAGCGTCACCCTTTGAGTGTTCTACAACTCCACTCATACGGGCACAAAATGAATCTTTACGAGCCCCGCCTTGGGGTTGTGGTGCCTTTAAGTGGCTACCGTTTTCCCTGTTGTACTTGGCTCTTCCTTTAGCTGTCAGTCCAGCGCCTTTAGAGACGGGTAGCTTCTCACCCCTACCCACCGCCAAGCTTGTACCGCCGTCCTTCATCTTTGCTGTTTTAGCTGACTCTTTGAAAGCTTCAGCAGTTGGCGCGCCCTTACTACCAGGCTTGCGCATGTGTTCGCCAGAGCCATGGGCTATGCGCTCTTGCTTTTTATGGATGTTGGCATAAAGTCCAGGTTTGGCCATGATTTCACCAGCAAGGATGTTTTACTTTGGCACGTTTTGTACTTTTTACTTTTCCGCCTTTGGCTTCATAAGTATCGTTTTTAGCTTTCATGCCCAAACCTTCTTTGTATGCACGAACAGTATTACGAGCTCCTTTGGCAAAATCGCTATTGGAAATAGCCTCACCTTGAGGTGTTTTTGCATATTGATTAGGATCTTGTGAAATGCCTAAGTCTTGACCAACACGTCTTACGCCACGCATAAATTCATCAGGTATGCCTTTTACAGCACTCATGATTGTGTTGCTTCCACCTTCGTCAAAATGTTTTTTTCGTGCCATGATGTTTCCCTTACCAGCAAGGATGGGTTACTTTTCCGCCCTTTTTGAAAGGTGCGGGCTTCTTGAATGTAGTTTCCCATTCCTTGCGGTGGGCTTGTGCTTTCTGTTTATTACCAACTGACTCTTCGTACTTAGCGCCTGCTCTAGCTCTTTCTGACTCTAGATTACGCCCAATACGAGCACTTTGCTTACTAGCCTCTTCCTTACGTCCAGAAGCTAAAGCCTTTTTCTCAAGGCCAATACGGCCTTCAAGCTTGTTAATCTTCTTCTCTTCTTTACGTGGGATCTTGTAAGACTCTTTCTCTTCAGTCTCTGGATTGTCTGAGTCCATATCTTCACCCATGGCGCGACGGTAGTCCCAATCGCTGTCATAGGAGTGAGGGCTCATCGAACCCCCACTAGCCTTCTTAGCCTTACGCTGGACTGCATATGCAATCGCCACTGCTTGACGCTGTGGCTTGCCTGCGTGCATCTCTGCCTCCACGTTATGCGAAAAGGCTTTCTTTGATTTAGACTTCGTTAAGGGCATATTAAGCCTGACTTTCTTGCCAAGATAAACGAGCAAATGCAGTACCGTTTGAACCAATCTGGCTAACCGTTACATACAAAATATCTGGTCCATCTGGATATGTACCGGCTTGGCTTGTAGGAACTGTGTTTGACAGACCACCACCAAGAATACAGTTACCAAACGGCGCAACCGCTGTTAAATCTAAAGTGGTTTGACCCGCAGTATTCGTAAAGAATGCCGCAATCGACTCACCACCAGTAATAGTAGTTGCCGTGTTTGTGTTGGTCGCAACTTGCACGATAGACGTTGTGTTTGTGCCGTTTTGTGTTGGTGATGCAAAGGAAGTAAATCCACTTGTTCCACCAATTACGCCGTTCAAAATAAACTGAACGAGGTAACTTGTGGTCGTCAACATAGCAATCTCGCGCATTTGCAATTGCAAACGGTTGATAATTTCCTTAACGCCCAATGTACCAACTGTTCCGTTATCTACAGAAGGAGCAACACGGATGGCCATGATAGGTACCGCAGTCGCGCTAGATGTAGATACGGCTGAAGTCATACCGTAGTTATAGATCAATGACACGTCTTGAGTGAATCCACCGTCCATAACAACAGATGAACCCCAGTGTGACAACTGAGCCGCTGTATCAGGAGATGCATACTCAACCGCGATTGGTGCAGTTGCTGAATATGTAAACGATGTTGCGGCGGCGCCTCCAGTTACACCACGGGTTAAACCGGTAAGTGTTGTAGTAGTCAATCCTGTGTAAGTGATGTACTCAATTACGCCAGATGTGCCGTTACCAATGATACGTGCTGTACCACCTGCTGGGTTAAAGCCCGATGTGCTAAGTACGTTAAGACTTGTATCGGTTGATCCAACGCTTGCAGTAATTGTTGTCAGTGGCAATACAGTGTTTTGCTCATAATGCGATGGCAAGTTGCCTGAACGCATATAAGCTTGGTACTGTACGTTGTTGTTTTGGAAGCCGTATACATAAATGATTTGACCATTTGTAGCACGGAAACCAAATCTAGCCACACCTGCACCGTACCAAGAGTAGTCCATGTAGAACATTTGGACTTTGGTAAGGTCAAGCAAGTAACCAGAGGGGTTAGAGATGGAGTTTGATCCATCACATACATCCCACCACTGAGATTGTGGAACTCTTGTCTCAACAACACGAGAAACCAAAGCATTTGCAATAGTTACTCCACGGTACTCAGGTGTAATGTACAACTGTGTGTCGCTTGTAATCGTTGTAATACGGTGTGTTTGTCCACGAATTACGATGTAGTCGCCAACAACCAGTTGAGTTGTGAACTGTGTATTAGCACCAGTAACTAAAGAACTGTTCTGTGTAGCTGTAACGGTTCCAGTAATTTGGTTTACGCTGTTACGCAGTACGCAATACAGTGTTTGACCATCAAACTGGAAGAAAATACCGTTTTGGCTGTCAAAGAAACCAATCTTGTTGCTTGAACCGTACCATGAATAAGGACTTACGTGCGGTATTGATGGAACAGTACATGTTGCTGGAGTAGCACTTGGTGTTGATAACGCTGTATATGTAAATGTTAGAGTTGTAGGTACGCTAGCAATTTTAAAGATACCGTTATACGCAGACTGATCAAAGCCTGATACCTGAACATACGTACCAACCGTTAAGTTGTGCGGTACTTTACTTGTAACTGTAACTGTTGTTCCAGATGAAGTTAGTGTCGTAAACGCAATTTGTGGCTTAAGGATAGTTCCTGTTGAGAACTGGATACCCTTACCAGACTGGTAACGGAAATAACGACGTGTTTGACGGAATAACTGTTGATTTGGTACAGATGCACCTGCTGTAAAGTTAACAGAACCGTCGTAGGCATGTGTATCTACCCATCCAGAAGGACGAGCATACAAGTTAGTTTGACCTGCTGTATTAGCAATCGTTGTCGATGGTGTACCGTTTACGTTAGTGAACGTAAATGTCGTAGCACTAGGTGTAGTTGCTACTGTCTGTGATCCATTGATTTGTGTTGCTGTAGATGGTCCAGTCGTTCCTGTGATGTAAATTGCTGAGTTTGCTGACAATCCATGTGGGAAAGATGTGGTAACAGTAACTGTAGATCCTACAAATGTAAATGCTGTAGTGCCTGTTAAAGCAATACCGCAGTTAGAGAATGTGTAGCCCTGGTAGCAATATGTTGTTGCCGCGGAATAGTTGTTTACTGTTGTGACTGGGTTAGCTACTTGAACAGTAATGGATGTTCCAGCAGACACACCCGCAACAACATATGCCCATCCTTGAGCATTTGGGTCAATCGTATCTTCAATAAAAAACGGTGTACCTGTAGCGATTGTCACGTTTGATGCAAACGTAACCACCAATTGATAGGTATTTGATTGATTACCAGTAATTGCTGATACGGGTAATGCAGAATTGGGTAAGTAGTACAACGACTGACGGTTGTTTTGCAGAGCAAGTTGCTCCCACTTGGTAGGCTGTTGGCCATACTCAAAGTCAGTATCAATCAGCGATTGAGGCGTTGATACTCTTATTTTGTCTACAGCATCATAAGCACCTGAACGCTGAGCCTGCTGGAGACGTAATTGATTGTCGGTATTCGACGTTGGACCTGTATAGACCGATAGTTGTGACATATTTCACCTATTGATGGGGTAGGGGCCGAAGCCCCCACCGTTTAACACTTCTTGGCTCTACCGCCTTGTTTTCTGGCCATTGGAGGATTAACAAATCCTCTTCCTGCTCCAGCAACTGGTTTCATATACTGTTCATACTTTGCATATTCTTCCGGATTGGGTTTGGAATATCTTTCGTAATTTTCAGTATCTTTCATCCTTTGCTTGGCATCAGCAACATCTTGAGGTGAAACATCGCGCATGTTTTGACCAGGCGCAAACTGTAATCCACCAACTTGGTGATGTTGTACCTTCCCACCCTTTTTAAAGGTGCCAGATTGCAAGCTGTTAGCCACGGGTTTGCTGACGAAATGACGGGGCATTTTTACTGCTTTACCGTCATCTACAACATTACCGCCCGTGGCGTAGTGCTTTTTTGCGGCGTGGCCTCCATGCTTGAAACCACCAGCATTAGACTCATTAACTTGGCCAGTCTTACCATTTTTCTTGCCAGGCATTGCTGTATCAGCAGGACGGTCTTCCCAATCTCCGCCTTCAACAGTACCGTGCTTCATATGGCCTTCCTTAAGCTTCTTCTCAGTAGCCGCAGGAATAGCACCGCCAGTTGCCTTGTGGTGCATCTTATGAGCCTTGCCGCCGTGTTTAAAACCGCCTGCGTTGCTCTCTTTGATGCCACGTGTGCCATGAGCCTTGTCTTTCTTAGCTGAGTGCATCTCAGTCTCTAAGTAGTCATGCTCGTTACCCTCAATGGTGCCGTGCATCTTGCTTCTACCCATGTTTTTCTTTTCATGAGTATCAGCAGGAATAGCTCCACCAGTTGATTTGTGGTGCTTCATGTGTCCACCATGCTTAAAGCCTCCTGGCTTGCCTTCTTTGATTTGGCCAGTTCCATGGTGCTTGTCGTGTTTAGATCCATCAACAACCATGGTATTTTCAAATTTCTTTGCATTACCTTTGATTGTTGTTTTGGTTTCTTCACGATCCATCTTTCCGCCGTCAGACTTGTGATGAACTTTTCCGCCTTTCTTGAGGCCATGATGTGCCTTAGATGCCTTCTCGTGCTCGTGATGCTTCAGCTCTTTCTCAAGCTTGTGAATCTCGTGCTCTTCGTGCGCAACTTTGCCACCCTTCTTGTACAAGTTGGGGTTCATAGCCTTACGGCGATGTGCCATAGAAGGTTTCTTAGGTGAATGGCCGTGCTCAGCCTCTTCATGAACCATGTGGTGCATAGCCTTGTGACCATGCTCTTCATGTTTCTCATGCTTAGAGTGAACTTTGCCACCTTTTTTGAGCTTCAGAATAACTGAGGGCTCATCGGTCATCATTTTGACCATTGGTTTAAATTGACCCATATTGTTCCCCTATTAGGCTTGAGTAACACCAAGAGCACCAACGCGAGTAGCGTTAGGACCAACTGCAATCGCAGGCATCGCTATGGACATAACCAGACGTTTAGATC
>Ga0007859_1000507_pt1 | contig 10740 bp, 11 predicted proteins | sample CryBogCBH27Jul07_FD_71222 | JGI IMG/M metagenome (GOLD analysis project Ga0007859, IMG submission 71222) | Freshwater microbial communities from Crystal Bog, Wisconsin, USA - CBH27Jul07 | ecosystem: Environmental > Aquatic > Freshwater > Lake | place: Crystal Bog, Wisconsin, USA | collected...
TTTATTCGCAGCGTTAACGGCAGCCGCTGCGACTCCTGTAGCAGCAGCATTCGCGGCCTCCGCAGGTGTTTCGGCAATCGCAGCAGCAGTATTCGCAGCAGGCTTTACCGCTTCATTCGCCGCTTTCGCAACATTCTTTTCGTTCTTAGTGGAATTGACCTCATTTGCTACTTTGTTAGTAGCGTTGGCAACCTTGTTGGCGGCAACGTTCGCAGCAGCAACTACATTAGCAGTAGTATTTGCGGCGGCAATGATCGCAGGTTCAACTGTATTTACAGCAGCGACTGCCGCAACATTACCGGATAAATTCTTACGGGACATAACGAAGGTATTTACACGATTAATGTAATTTATTGTAGACTTTGAATTTTTATGATTTCTAATAAGTTGATTGTGTTCACTTAAGAAATTTAAAGTCGCTTTCCAGACTGGTTTATCCGGGTCATTATTACTCAAAGCGTTCAATCCCTTTTTGATAGCAGGAACTATCTTATTTAATTTCTTAGAAGCTTCGTTGAGGCTGGCATTGTTCGCCTTTGGAACATTATTGGCCTTGTTATTGTTCTTCTTAGTATTGTTGGCCTTGTTATTAGCCTTGTTATTGGCCTTATTGTTCTTCTTGGTGTTGTTTGCCTTGTTATTGTTTTTCTTGGTATTATTGGCCTTGTTATTGTTCTTCTTGGTGTTGTTTGCCTTGTTATTGTTTTTCTTGGTATTATTGGCCTTGTTATTGTTTTTCTTGGTATTATTGGCCTTGTTATTGTTCTTCTTGGTGTTGTTGGCCTTGTTGTTGGCCTTGTTGTTGGCCTTGTTGGCCTTGTTATTGTTCTTCTTGGTGTTGTTGGTTTTGGCATTGTTTGCCTTGTTATTCTTTTTGGTGTTATTGGCAGCCATTCCTACTATTAACGCACAAAATTACTTTGTTTCCCACTCCAGCGCCGTGGATATTTTTTCCTTCAAATCTCCTTCCATCAAGCGCCGATGAAGTTCAGTCATAACCGCACGTTTCTGTACATTTGATTCACGAATATGGCTCATAGCAGATTCAAACGTAAACCAACTAATATCACCTATTTCCCGTTTCATGACATGATTATGAGGCTGAATGGATGCGACAACATTTGATTTACAACAGGCGATAAAATAGGTCTGTTTGTAGGGTATTCCGTTGGTGCCAGTGTATTCTTCAATAAGTGCTGGCTCATCCAATATATGAATAAATTTTGGAAGAATACCAGTCTCTTCTTTGAACTCACGCAAAGCACAGACCCGTTCCTGCTCTCCTACGGCACGGCGTCCTTTAGGAAATCCCCATTCCGCCTCGGAGAATGTACCGGTCGCCATGGCAATGTATTGTTCCATGGTTTTTCCATTACGATCGCCGGTTGATTTGAGATTCTCAAAGTTACGACGAGCATTCTCAAACTCGGTACGAAATTGTCGGGTGTTCTGCCCGTTCCAGAGATCAGACCATAGTTTCTCAAACGGTTTGACCAGTAGTCTCCCACGTTCTTCTAACGTCATTCCGTTAATGAGTAAATTTATATAGTCGGTTTTATCCATTTTATATTTTCCTCGTAAGAATTCAACATAGCATAGTGAATCACGACGACGAACTAGAAGATAGTAGGGTTTATCTTCAATAAATTTTACGGCACATATTCCGTAAGATATAACGGGCTCAGTACAATCCCGGAACGTATGACCCAGTTTTCCACAATTTACGCACTCCATTTGATAGGGAAATCAATCTTTTTCGGACAATCAAACCCGCAAAAATAATAGAGTACAGGAGAATGTCGCAGAAACCGCTTGAACTTCCAGAAAACTTAAAGGGAACACCGCCACCTCAGGCCGATATTTTTCCACCGATAGGAATGGGTCCGGCTGTATGGGGTCCTATCTTTTGGAAAACTATGCATATCGTCACGATTGGATATCCAGCATTTCCATCCGTTGAAGAGCAGAAGGCCGCAGTTAATTTCTTTGAATCACTACAATTTATGATACCATGTCCAATCTGTAAGGAACACTATAAAGAGAATCTCAAAACCTTACCTCTTACCGATGACGTCGTTGGAAATAAACAGAAACTTATCCGCTGGTTATTTGATATGCATAATACAATTAACAAACAATTAGGAAAGCAAGAGATCAATTGGCGCGAGTTCGTCTACTCAATCGCTTTTTTAGCAACAATGCCGAAGTTTTCCTTTCAGGAGGCGATAGACGCCCAGAGAACCAATTACTTTGATACACAATCGCTGATATATTTGGTAGCAGGGATTGGTTTAGGAGTAGGCGGATTTATGGCGTATAAACACTTTTCCAAATGATAATTAAAATCGGCATCCGTCTAAAAATTGCATTTCGTCATCTGGTTCAAACGTGAGCCAACTGAGGAGATTTGCCAGAAAACTGTTTTGAATAGGTGTGTCAATAAGAGGAATGAGTGAATAGAAGCGAGGACGCTTTTTCAAGTACAACCAACGGTAGCCTAGAACGTATGGAATAACGGCAAAAAAGAAGAAAAAGCCGTAAAGTGCGTAGAGGACACGGTATGGAAAATCACGATATACGTTTATGTTGGTGGCAAGAGACGAGCCTAAAATAGCAAATGAAAGCAACAGAAAGATTAAAACTATTCGTGTGGTGGTACTAATAGCATTTTTAAACATTCGGCCAACACTAAAGGTCTTTCTCTCTTCCAGTTGAGCCATAGCATCACAACTCATAACAGGAATAAAAGTAGGTTTATTATTCGCAATTACTAAAGTATCTACGTAAATTGGATCTATAGTATTTGTCAAAGTTGGGTCGGCAGTATAGAGATACACACCTTCCTTCGTTTCTAATATTCCAGTGACATCAGTACGTTTTTGAACGGCAGACTTCGCAGCATCTAACGTTGCGAAACTCGCATTTTTCAATTTAGACGGATTTTTCGCAAAATCTTTGAGATAAGCATCAAATATATCCGCTTTAAAAAAATTAGTGGGGCCCAGTTTTACTGAAGTGCCGAAACACATAACACCGCTGATGTCGGCGTCACCAACTTTGGCACCACTTATATCGGCTCCACTAATATCCTTCGTCTCATTTTTCAATTTCAAAGCCTCTTCCGCTTGTTGTTTCTTTTGAGCAGCAAACTGTTCAGCATCGGGATTATAGGTTGCCGTGTGAAGCTGATACATAATATTATTTTGTAACTGGCTCAAAAGTTCGCTCATTCCTATTGATTACAGGTAATGTTATTTATAAGGCAACGACGCACTTAGGGTGCCAAGAGTGCCGAACTGAGGGGCGACATTTTTCGTCCATCGTGGGGATTCACAACACCTGAGGGTAAGGCATTGGCGCCCTGAAGTTCACAATCTTGTTGGGAATTGTAGACACGTGTTCTATCGCAACTAGCAGCAGAGGGTACTTTGACGCAATAACGACCCGTTAAGTCTTCACCAACGAAGCACCAGGCGACCGGTGGCGGCGAAGGGGAAGATGCTTGGGGAGTCGTAAAAGGGGAAGAACCCTCTTTTGTTGGAACCGGTGCGTTCAACTGAAAACCGCTTGGGACCTCTTTAATGGCACCGTACTGTCCAAACGAGGGGGCACTGCGAAAGGCATCAAGCCAATCCCAGAGCGCATTATTCGCTTTCGCACGCTCTGCCCACCAAGGACTTTCATGTAACTGATAATAATGAAATGCTACAGTAGCCCCGACACCGAGCAAAACAACGACAACGATTCCAATCAAGATACTTATTGAAGAAACGGGTGGTGTATATTCTAAGTTGTTGGCAGCGAAATTGGCTGACATAATCCTCTATGATATGTGCGTCTTTTAGTGCTTACGAATTATCCTAGCCCCAGTAGATATGCCGGGCGGCTTACTGTCATTAGTTTGTTACGGAAATGAGAATGTAATTCTCAATGGAAATCCGCAGACGACTTATTTTTATAAATCGTTTGAACGCTATACACACTTTTCCCAGGAGCCGATTCAAATCACACTGGATGGCCCAAACTTACTGCTCACCGATGCGCCGATTCTGCTCAAAACAAAGATACCCCGTCAAGGCGACCTCCTGAGCGATTTGACATTACGTATCACTTTGCCCGATATTTTCAGTAAGGCGTATTTGAGACCGGCGGTTGACCAGTATGGAAATCCAATTCTAGACGCCAACGGCAATCAAGAATTCACTGTGGACAGAGCCTACGAATTCGCCTGGGTCCGGCAAATCGGTGTACGAATGATTGATACCATTACTTTTACGATTGGTGGCCAGATTATACAGCAGTTCACCAGCGACTGGATTTCGGCCCGCGCAGCCCTGGATTTTGATAGCGACGATTATTCAAAATGGCGAGTGATGGTTGGCGATGTTCCAGAATGTTTTGACCCCGCAAATGGTGTGTACGCAGATCCAACTGTTCCTCCTGGACAAGGTTATCCAAATGTCATCAGTTGGCGAGGAACTGAATACAATCCAGTCCCAACGCAAAACAACGCACCATCCATCCCAGGTCGCATCCTACGCATTCCGTTGGGTCTATGGTTCAGCGATTTCCCAGAAAATGCCCTGCCCCTTGTTGCTCTACAGTATCACGACAGCGAGGTGACGATTCAATTAAGACCCATTCGCGATTTATACACCGTACTTGATTTGTCAGGAGCCAGGGTACGTCCAGGAGTTCAAACTCTTGCGCCCAATTATTTACCTAACGGAACCTCTACCGACTTATACACACAGATATGGAATCAAAAGTTGTACGGAAACATTCCTCTCAGTCTCACCGATTTATATGGAGGAAGTACCGACTTAAGCGGTTCAATGAAATATTTTTTGACCGATATCAGTGGTGCGGTGCCGTTGCTGGACGGCTGGCCTCTCAATGCCACGCTGGAAGCGACGTATACATTTTTACAAGATGATGTTCGTTTGATGTTTACGAGTAAGACCCTCCGCTATAATATTCGCCAAGTCCAACTATTCACCTTTTACGGTATAACGACGAGGAATACGTACAGGTTAGATGTACATAATGTGGCGACACGTCTAGTCTATTTCGCGCGGCGCAGCGACGCTCTCACATATAGAAATCAAAACATAAATCTCACAAACTGGATGTATACGCTGGGTACAAATCGTCCCTTCGTAACTCCAACACCGTACTATTCCTACCCAAACTCGGTATGTATCAACGCAAATTCGTTAGGAATCCAGCCCTACTTTTCACCTGTACCATATCCTGGCGCCATCAGTGCCCCAATAGGACGCTCAGGCATCAATTTGGCCGGTTTACAGCGTGAGATTCTTCTCAACGTTTTCATTACGGCGAACGGTAATCCATTGTTTGACAGCCAGGATAGCGATTATTTTAGTAAATACGTTCCATTCCGTTATATGAGTGGAGGCTCTACAGCGGTCGTTGCGTTGGGTGAAGCGTCTCAGTACGAGATGTGGCCAATCAGTGTTTATAGTTTCTCACTTAATGGATCATCGGTTGAACAGCCATCTGGCACACTTAATACAAGTCGTATTGACCGTCTGGAAATGGATGTTGATGTAGCGCCAATTCCTTACTTAGCCGGTTATACATACAATCTTTACACGTTTGTGGAGACATTGAATTTCTTGGAGATAAGCAGCGGCTTGGGCGGTCTCAAGTTTGCTCGTTAAGTTCAAAATTGATTATAACGTTTATTATAAAACCGAGTTTAAGAAATTAATGGAGTATGAATATCTTATGAATGTAGCATCAATATTATATATTATATGCTACATACCTGAATTATATGCGAACTATTAAAATAAAAATGCGAATATTTGGAATGTTCCAGAAAAGGTGGTCATCCTAATCGCAACAACATTTGCCTTCGCTTACGCAATCCTTAATTATAACGATGCGCTCCTTATTAATTATGGACCCATTCTTGTCCTGGATTTTATTGCTCTTTCTATGCGTTTGTATTACGCATGGAAAAACCATTTTGTAAACAATCAACATATACCGATTGTTTAATATTTATTGACCCACCAGTCGTCCCAGAAGTAGGGTGGCTGATTGGCGTTGGGGTCGGTTGATGGCGCAACAACCGAGCTGGTATTGGCACGTTCACGATACAAGGCATCAATGTGGGAGTAGTTGAGGGCGTAGGCAAAGTACTTGAGACGGCTTACCATACCCTTCATTGGTCCAACAACTGTGTAGTCGGAGAAGAGTGTAGGATCGTAACCGGTCTGGTCAGGGAAGTACATGTTTTTCATTACATATACACCACCTGAGTTGAGACGAGGTACAGTAGCCAATTTCATACGAACAGCGATGTTACCGTTGACATAAACGTCAAGATTGACACCCTTGAGTAAGATGACAAGGTGGAACCACTTACCAACTGGAATGTTTGATACAGTTACATAGTTATCCCAGCTGTTAATAGTATTCATGTAGATACGGAGGTTGTTTGCCTTGCTTTCAACAAAGACGGCGGGGGCGAGATTCGGGAAACCGACATCACTTCCCTTGTGGAAGATATGCTTGAGTTTTACTGTTGAGTTTCCTTTAGCAGAACCGGGTCCTGTTGTATTACCACACTGGTCTGTTACAGGGTTCTGTACCTCAAATGTATCGGGGTGGATAAAGATGAACATTGAGTATGAGAATGCGGAACCCTGCTGTTCGTCGCGACTGTTGTAAAGAACAGGTAAGCCGGTATTAGGGCCCTGTGGAATACTTACAGACATAGCAGTACTATTGTCAAAAAGTACAACGGCCTGACGGTCCAACTTGGTTAAGAACGAATTTACCTGTTCAATAAGACCCATTACAACCTGTAATCCAATCATCGTTAGAATAACAATCGCAAGTTGTGGAATTAAGCCATCGCCTGATAAAAATCCGGTCACAGAATCCATTTCCTCTATTTATAACTGGTTTTATAAATGGAGAATCCCTAAAATGTTAGATTTATAAGTACTGGCTAAAATTGCCGCCACCACGGTAATCTAAGTGAATACCAAATTGGTTGAAGAGAGCACGAACAATGCTTGTAGTACCCTGTGGTCCAGACTGGTAGAGACCGTAGATACGGTCCGGGGTTAGAGCAGCAGCGGAGAAGAATACACCGTTGAGGTAACCGTTGAAACCGCCGTTTACAGAGGTGCGGACATACTGATTACCGCTGCCTGGTGCGGAACCGAGAACGTTGCCCGGAAGAACGCAAGAGCGGTTGAGTTTGCCATCGTAGTATACATCCAATATACGACCACTGACTACGCAGGTGAAGTTAATCCAGCGCTGCATATCTACGTCATTAATATCACATACTGGAGTGCTGGTCAAGTTACCAAATGTCTGGATGGCAGTGGAGGCATTCATAGCATTGCCGGTCAAGTTGCTTAAGAATGTAAGTTCATTGCTGTCAACATTACGTGTTGTGAAACGGATACCGAGCATGTTGGTGGAAGGGTAGAGGAAAGCAACCATCAAGTAAGCAGGGTTTCCAGCAGTGCCACTTGTGACCTGAGGATCGGTGATGGTGAGAACAGGTTTGATGACACCGGATGTTCCAGCATCCCATGTGCTGATGTACATCCACCAACTGATTGTGAACTCACCGCCTTCAACAATACGTACTAAAGGATTGTGAACTGTTGTATCATTCTTAACGGTGTCGTCGTAGTTAATACAAAATTGTGTATTATTCGCAAGATTTGAGCCTGCGGGCGCACCGGAACTAGCAGCGTTACCTGGTACTCCAAACTGGCTATTAGTGATATTTACCTGAATTACATAGCGCTCAAGTTCGGCACCGGCGGTCAAGTAGGTGTAAACAAGGTAGATGATTACATAGAGAACTAGCAAATAGATTATATTCTGTACTAATTGCGAGTTCTGAGCATAAAACTGTCTGGCAGCGTTCATACTTCTTCTAAACTAGATTGTTAAAATCTTCACGCATATTCGTAATCCACATATTCCAGACCGCTATGTCCAGGTTTAGGGTTTGTCGGGCAAAATCCTGCGTGGCACATCAATTTGTAGAGTTCGTGCCACATACTTTTGAATGTAGGCTGTCCGTCCGGGATATTTGGCTTACCTCGTAAATCGGTTACATGTTTGTAATTTTCAATAATCTCTCTTTCTGTGAGTCGGCGAGGCCAGGCCTGTATCATACCCGCTTGTCCCCAAAAATCCGGAGCGGTTTCAAGAAGCATGCCGGTAGGATTCGTCCATGTTAGATTTTCAAGTATTAGCGAGGTGGCATGTTGAGAGTTCAAGTACAAATCAATGGAACGTCCCTCTACGGCGATAGTGATTTGATTCCATCGGGCGTTCATTACATTATCTATTTCGGCAAAAGGAGAGGGTGTAAATTTTCCATTCATCTCAATCGGTACAAGGGGTGTGAGACGTACAAGTGCCTTTTGATGGACGGGATCCAGTACAAAGTCACCGACACCGATTAATTTAACGAGGGGTTTGAAGCGATAATCACCTTCGGGACCCGCAAATGGAATTCGTTCCATATTCAACTTATCCATGTAAATGAAGAAACTGACCGTAAAATTACTTTTGAGCGATTTGTTCAGTTGCGCTGCGGTTAATACCGATTTCATTGTTGAACCGCTGCCTGAATAATCGGCCTTAATACCGTCTAGGACAAATGGACCGAGTACTGTTGTCTCGTCCGACTTTGGCATAAAGTATAATACATATACTACGCCGATTACAATAATCAATAGAACTACTATAAGAAATATTAATCGGGGATTCATTCCTCTTATAGTGTAAGTAGGTTTATTCCTTCATTTACGTGCTGTTTTGCTAGCACGATTTAATTCGGTGCTGAATCTTTGAGTGCGGGATCTTTTGGTACATCACATGAACTAGCAGGTGGTAAGAACTGGGGGAATGGCATAGGGCAGAAGTCGGCCAACAGTCCGTTGTCCAACGCATATGGCCATATGAGTAAGTTTTGTATAGAGGCCGTGGCGACCGCTGGTCCGCAAAGGCCGTATACAACATTTTCAACGGTACGTGGATCACCCGCCAGCACTTTCGTCAATTCCAATTTACAATTCAAGTCAATTTCAAGTACTTTATTGTGTACAGTTACGGTGAGACGAAGAGGTTTGTCAACAGGCACGTCGGAGATACGACCGGATTCACGGAACACCTCGCCGCTCTTTGATTTGGTATCAACAAAGACTAAGATATCGTTGGTATTAGGATCCAAGAATATACCGGGATTGAGACGTCGTGGTAAACCGTAAGGTGGAAGCTTACTGGATGAGTCAGAACTCATCACTCCTGCGGACTTGTCGTTATACAGTTCGTCGCTACCACGGTGGAAGATGTGGCGGTAAGGACCGGCGATATTTGAAACATTACGAGTATTTGATAACAATAAATCAAAATGATAGGTGTATTTTGTATCGGTATCTAATGGTAGACCGTCGGCATCCGTTAAACGTAAATTACTTGCGCCACCCATTCCGTTTTTCCAGAACCAGTGAGCGTCGCCTAATGCCTTGTATTTTTTAGGACGAATGTCTAACATCTTAAAAGAGAGTTTGTAACCGGTGAGTAATAAATAAATGAGTACAATTACCAGGGCGAATAGTATGTAGAGAATAAGATTGCCGGTGTCGCCGCTAGGTAGTGCTTTCTTAACACTATTAACAGCATTCGCTGCCACACCGGGCATATTTTCAAATAGAGATGCCATTCCTACTTAGTCGCAAGACTAGAGTTTGAGCGATTTATAAAAGTCACGTATACCCGCATTGCGGACAAAGGTATTAAGTTTGCGACCACTAGGTCTAATAAACTTATTGTCAGGAGCACGGAGTTTTCCCTTATCAAAGGTGTTTCCATCGTGCGCAATGACTAACATCACTTTCATGGGGTCAAGTTGGACCAGGGGCACTGAATATTTACGGGTGAATTCAACCTCTTCAGCAAAAGCACGCGATTCATCACAGTGATTCTCCAGCACATACGATTTCGTAAAGGCCATGGTGCCGAAGGTGCCGTGATTCGGTCCGTAGGGACCGGTTTCCCAAATAGAGCAGTCATCAGGAAAGAAGACGTGATTGCGGGTGGAGCCGGCCAAGGTCGCTTTTCGCCCCACCAGAGTTTGGACGGCGTGGCTCACTCGTTCAGGCGGATAGTAATCGTCGTCGTCCATACAGACGAGGATTTCACCACGGGCCGCTTCGTGTAAGCGATTGCGCTTCGCACCGATAGTCTGTTTCGCCTCAGACCGAATATACTGAATATTCATTGTTTGAAATTCAGGACGTAGTAAATCTTCAATAGAGTCTGAGCCGTCGTCAAATACTACCCATTCCATACGTTCCTTTGGATACGTTTGGTCTTTTATACAGGCAATTAAGAATGGAATAAATTTACGACGATTGTAGGTTGGAGTTAAGATTGATACAAATGGCTTTGTAGCCGACTTTGGTAATTTTCCAGGCCAGACCGACATCCTTAATTATTCCAAAGTGCTCATCTATTTAAATCTTAATGCTTGGGCAATATCAGCAAGCACGGTGTTTTTATAAAAGTTTAAGGCTGCTTTAATGTCAAATCGTTGAAAAGGGTCAGGGTTTGTCATATTAACATATAGAAAACTAAATGATGAATAAAAACTGTTCGTCATTTTATAAGCCAAAACAGGATAATCGGAACTTAAAAATTCTAGTACACGACTAAATATGACAAACA
>Ga0007859_1000510_pt1 | contig 10698 bp, 1 predicted proteins | sample CryBogCBH27Jul07_FD_71222 | JGI IMG/M metagenome (GOLD analysis project Ga0007859, IMG submission 71222) | Freshwater microbial communities from Crystal Bog, Wisconsin, USA - CBH27Jul07 | ecosystem: Environmental > Aquatic > Freshwater > Lake | place: Crystal Bog, Wisconsin, USA | collected...
GGTGTTAAGTCCTAGCTGTCCATAGGTATTGAGACCCCAGGCCCATAGTGTACCATTGTTTTGGAGAGCCAATGCCGAATTTCCCCAACAAGAAATTTGAGACCACGTGCTTAATGCGCCCACCCGTACGGGACTAGAACGATGTGTTTGATCTCCTAGTCCCAACTGACCAAAACTGTTGTTTCCCCATGCCCATAGTGTGCCCGGAGTTTGTATAGCCAACACTTGGGCATTACCTAAAGCCACTGTTGACCAAGTAGTTACCGCACCAATTTGGTTGAAAGTGGACAACGATGCGGTATTTGATGTACCTAACTGCCCAAAATTGTTATTGCCACAAGTCCATAACGTTCCCGGTGACTGTATAGCAACAGAAAAATAATTGCTGGAGGCGGCACTGATCCAGTTACTGGCTACTCCCACCTGAACAGGGCTTGAAATGTTGGTAGTAGTATTCAATCCTAATTGACTATAGGCAGAATTACCCCATGCCCACAACGTTCCCGGAGACTGTATGGCCAAAGTGTTCACATATCCACAAGATACCTGAGTCCATGAGGACAACGTACCCACTTGAACAGGACTAGAATAAGTAGTTGTGGTATTAAGCCCTGATTGTCCATTATTTGGACTTCCGGTTCCCCACGCCCACAGTGTGCCTGGTGCTTGTATGCCTAACGCAAAACTTTTTCCAGTACTCACACTGGTCCAAATACTGGTTGTTCCTATCTGTATGGGACTGCTAAAAGTAGTAAGAGAACTATTCCCTAAATTTCCGCTTGTTCCATACCCACACCCCCACAGTGTGCCAGGACTCTGTAGGCCTAACCAGAATGCGGATCCGCTTCCGGATGGGCTGCTGCCCATAGCAATACTAGTATAGTTTTGATAATTAGCTACAATCACTGGACTGGAACGATTGGTAGTATTCACCTGGCCCAATTGACCGTTTGAATTATTTCCCCACATCCACAATATTCCTGGTGACTGTATGGACGCGGCAAAATTTGTTCCTGTGGCTACACTAGTCCAGTAAGTTTGTGTGCCAATCTGAGTTGGTGTATTAAAACTAGCAGTGCTGGTGTTAAGTCCTAGTCGACCTTGAGTGTTAATTCCCCAAGACCACAATGTACCGTTACTTTGAACAGCTATCACAAAGTCATATCCACTACTGGCATTGGTCCAACTAGTTGCTGTTCCCACCTGAGCTGGTACTCCAGAGGATAAAGCAAACTGCCCAGTTAAAAAACCTTGATTGTTGGCTGATATCATGGCCAGTGCTGATCCGGATCTCAAATAAGTAGCATCGATCCAGTTTGCCCAACTTGTTTGTGCTACAGTAGTGGGTGATGAAAACACATTGGTCAAAGTATTTAGGCCCAATTGACCTAATGAGTTGTTACCAAATGCCTGTGCTCCGGGAAATTGTGCCCACCCTGCGTAGTCGGTAATTTTAGCAAAATAATCTACGTTATTTTGTAAAAAAGTCATTACTTGTTCTCCAGATTTTTAACTTTTTCTGATAATGTCTTTACTGCTTCAACCAATATACCAATTACTCCGTTATAGTTAAGTGACTTTCCTGCACTGTTTTCAGATATCAATTGCGGCAAATACTTTTCTACATCTTGGGCTATTAACCCAGCTGATAGCATGCCACCTTCAGTAAATTCAAACGTTACACCACGTAAATTTTCAACTATATTTAGTGCGTCTAAAATAATCTCAATGTTAGTTTTCTTATTTTCGTCAGATGTGGTATTGAAAATTACCGAATTCAGTGTACCTGTAGATGGTACATAGGTTAATTTTGTACTGCTGGTATTTACCGAAGTAAGTGTGCCCGAAGTTGTGTTGCCAAACAATGGATATAGTGTAGTACCAGTTGTCAATTGATCAGTGATGGTAATCGATGAACCGCCTCCACCAGTTATACCAGTCAAGTAATAGCCATTACCAACAAAATAATTTCCAGTGCCTGCTGTGATATTTCCTGTAGCACTGACAATACCAGTCACATATTCGCCAGTTGGTGCCCATACCACCACATTTCCCACACCACTCACAGTGGCTGCTATATTACCATTAGTACCAACCACTGACAAATTGGTAGTTCCGCTGACTATGCTGTTACTACTGCCACCGCCTCCACCAGTTATACCAGTCAAGTAATAGCCATTACCAACAAAATAATTTCCAGTGCCTGCTGTGATATTGCCTGTAGCAGATATTATTCCGCTGATGACCAAATTACCACCAGTAATATTACCTGAAGCACTTACAGTAGTACCTAAGAAGCTAGCACCATATACTGTACCAGCAGTTGAAAGATTACCACCAGTAATATTACCCGAAGCAGAGATGGTAGTACCTAAGAAGCTAGCACCATATACTGTACCAGTAGTAGATAAATTACTGCCTATTAAATTTCCCGTAGCACTGATATTTCCAGAAACACTGATACCATAAGGAGTAACTGTCAGCACATTGCCCACATTACTGACTGATACTGTAACGTTGGCATTGGCTGAATTTATAGTTACATTACTATTAGAATTAGATATGGTATTGCCACTGCCTGAAATATTTGCGGCCGAGATGCCTGTCAAATAATAACCGTTACCGTTGTAAAAATTAGCTGTTACATTACCTGACACACTGACAGTGGTGCCCAAGAAACTAACACCATACACGTTACCTGTAGCACTTACTGTAGTGCCCAAGAAGCTGGCACCGTACACCGTGCCCGAAGTTGATAAGTTTGCTCCGTATACATTACCAGAAGCAGAAATTGTGGTACCTACTAAACTAGCACCATATACTGTACCTGTTGTGGATAAATTACCGCCTAAAATGTTACCCGAGGCACTGACTGTTGTGCCAAAGAAGCTAACGCCATATACGTTACCCGAAGCAGATAGTGTAGTACCTAAGAAGCTAGCGCCATACACGTTACCTGTAGCACTTACTGTAGTACCAACATAACTTACTGCATATACTGTGCCAGCGGTTGAAAGATTAGCTCCGTAGATGTTGCCCGAAGCAGAAATAGTAGTTCCCAAGAAACTAGCACCATATACTGTACCTGTTGTGGATAAATTGCTACCAATTACATTGCCAGTGGCAGTTATAACTCCTGTAACACTTACTCCTGTGGGAGTAAACACCACTACGTTAGACACTGCGCTGACTGACACAGTTACGTTGGCATTAGTTCCTGCTATCAATACATTACTGCTACCATTAGATATGGTATTGCCACTGCCTGAAATATTTGCAGCTGTGATTCCTGTCAAATAGTAACCATTACCATTGTAATAACTAGCCGTTACGTTGCCCGACATGCTTACAGTAGTACCCAAGAAACTAGCACCATATACATTACCAGCAGTGGATAAAGTGGCTGCTTGAACATTTCCACTAGCTGTGATATTACCGGTTACTGCCAATCCCGAAGTACTGGTTACTGTAACTATGTTACTGCTACTGGTATTTCCTACCCATACCACAACACGACCGTTAGTGGCACCTATTAATAAATTACCAACGTTAGCACCTGTACCCACTGGACCAGACGGACTTACTCCAGCTACGTAAAAATATCCGTCATTTGGATAAAATATATTAGCACTGGCCGCTGTACCATTGTACGTACTAGATACAATACCCATGTCAACATAGTATTGAGCGTCAGTCCCCGAATCATTGTATAAAGCCAAATCAGTGGAAGCGTTTGCTCCCGAGTTGATATTTTGAAAGGCAAACTGTGCCGAATTAGTTGAATTGCCACCCGCCACTAACACAGCGTTGGCATGTGTTGAATTATCTGCTACCCCTAAATAAGCGGCACTTGCTCCTGTGGCAGCAATACCTGTAGCAGACAAGTATCCAGACGCGAATATATTATTAAGAGTTACACTGCCGGTAGTGCTTATTCCAACATTGGTTGTCCACGCATTGGCGCCAAAGTTATAATTCCAACCTGTTAAAGCCCCTGATCCAGTGTTTCCCAACAATAATCCAGCGCCGTTTATATTGGCATAAGTGCTTTGATTATTAGCCAGCTCAATATAAAGATCGTTAGTAACAATAATATTACTGTTGATAAATGATACAGTACCCTGTACATTCAAGTTGCCTACAATGTTGGCATTGTTGTTGATTGTTAGATTGTTGCCAGTTATATTACCCCCAGCTGATAATTGCCCGGCTGTGAGCAAATTACCCGACTGAGTATTACCAGTTACAGTCACTGATGACAGTGTGCCAACTGATGTAATATTTGGCTGACTACTAGATATTACTGTGCCAGCATTTATAGCATACGTAGCGTTGGCCACTGTGCCAGTTACGTTGGCGCCTGTAAGCGATGCTAACGTAGCACCGTTACCTATATGGTAAGATGCTGTGATATTTCCAGTTATACTGATATTGCCAGCTGTGAGATTTCCAGTATATGTTGGAAGATAAGAAGCCACATTACTATTACCGTAGGCATTGATTATGTTACTAGCATTGATGTTGGTCAAATAATAACCATTACCTATCACATAGTTACCAGTGACGTTACCAGTTGCGCTGACGTTACCTGTGGTTAACAAATTGCCTGACTGTGTATCGCCTGTTACCGTCACAGAAGTAAGTGTGCCAACAGATGTTATGTTTGGTTGACTGTTTGCTGTAACAGTGCCTGCGATTGTTGCTGATCCAGCCGACACGGCGTATGTGGCATTGGCTACAGTGCCAGTTACATTAGCACCAGTGATGGATGATAGTGCACTGCCATTACCAATAATATAGTTGCCAGTAACGTTTCCTGTTGCTGAAATATTACCGCCCGTCAATAAATTACCAGACTGTGTATTGCCAGTGACAGTTAGTGATGTAAGTGTGCCAACTGATGTTATGTTTGGTTGACTATTTGCTGTGACTGTTCCTGCTATACTGGCATTAGCCACTGTGCCAGTTACATTAGCACCAGTAATGGATGATAACGCACTGCCATTACCAAGGATATAATTACCCACTACATTACCGCTAGCACTGACATTGCCTGTGGTTAATAAATTACCTGACTGTGTATTGCCAGTGACAGTTAGTGATGTAAGTGTGCCAACTGATGTTATGTTTGGTTGACTGTTGGTTGTTACTGTGCCAGAAAACAGTGCGTATGTGGCATTGGCCACTGTGCCAGTTACATTGGCACCAGTGATGGATGATAGCGTACTGCCATTACCAATAATATAGTTACCTGATATGTTACCAATAGCTGTTATGCCGTTGGCCTGTAAAGAACCTGTGGCCGATATGTTGCCTGTTGTTAATAAGTTGCCACCGTAAACATTGCCCAAAGCACTGACAAAAGTAGCAGATGTTATGCTGTTAACCCCTACATTTCCCGTTACTGAAATGTTGCCTACATTGATGTATCCGCTGACTAAGCCAGTTACGCTGAGATTTCCACCGGTTAAGTTTCCAGTGCCAACATCAACGTTGCCAGCTAACAGATTTCCCACAACACTTATATTAGTGCCGGCTAAAATATTTCCACCAACACTGAGATAACTGTCTATGGTAGTATATCCATCTATACCAGCATTACCTGATACGTCTAAATCTTGAACAGCAGTATTGTAAGCTGATAAATTTCCTGTAATTGATACATTGCCACCCGCACTGACATCACCAGTCACATTTAATGTTGTCAATGTGCCAACTGATGTGATATTTGGTTGACTGTTGGTTGTTACTGTGCCAGAAAATTGGCTATATGTGGCATTGGCCACAGTGCCGGTTACGTTGGCACCTGTTATAGACGATAATAAGCTGCCATTACCTGTAAAATAATTTGCTGTGACATTGCCGCTAGTGCTGATATTGCCACTAATATTAGCGCCATTGATACTGGTTAGATAATATCCATTACCTAAATAATAATTAGCAGTGACATTGCCCAACACACTCATGCCAATATCTGTGGTCCAGACATTACCTGGATTGTTGTACAATAAACTGGCAAATATACTACTGTTGGCTCCAACTGTTATGCCAGCACTATTGGCTGCGGCTCCCAATGTGGCATTGTTGGCTAGCTGTAGTACTAGACTGTTAGTAGTTATGTTGTTGGCGTTGACAAAAGTAGTGTTGCCCTGTACAAATAAGTTACCTGACACTATGACATTACTACTGGTCATGGTCAAATTGGCAGGACCGCCTATAGTATTGCCAGTCAATAAAACATTGCCGCCCTGTACATTACCTGCTAAGATATTGCCCACAATACTGAGGTAGTTACCTGTAATGTTGGCTCCGGTTAAGTTGCTAAAAGCTCCTGTGCTGGGTATAGTGTTACCAATGGGAATATTGTTAATAGCACCCGAGGACTGTAGTTGCCAAGCAGCGCCAGTCCACACCCATGTTTTAGTACCAAAGGTATAGGTCTGATTAGTTGTGGGGCTTAGGGGAAATGATAATGTTGACATATTTTATTTTATACTCCTGTGGGCATTACTGTTAAAGTTACAGATGGACTTGCTGGATGAGTAAATCCTCCACTGTTGGCAGCAAACGATATTAAAGTTCCATTGGTTTTATTATCTACAGCCCACACTACTTCCACATATTGATTAGCAGTAATACTGATAGGTGCTCCGCCGCTTATAACTACTTGTACCGTACCTGTTGTTGCTCCAGTGGCCATACTGTTAGCTACATCAGTACCGTTAAGTCTTAACCAAACATATCCTGTGGGCGATCCACCATTGCCATTAAACATCGCTGTATATGTAAAATTGTAAGTCCCTGTTTTAGTTACAATAATGCGACTATTTCCTGCGCTGTAAGTTACTCCTGAATTAGCTATGGCAGTATTCCATAAAATAACAGCAGGAGTGTTGTTGGTTGCAGCGGTAATACTAGATGTGTTGGCAAATGTACCGTAAGTAGCCGGAACAAAATTAACAGTTCCGCCAACACTTAAATTTCCAGCAATATAAACGTTGCCCGATGCGGATACAACATTTCCAATAATTGAAGCATAGGTTGTTGTTCCACTAACAGATAAGTTGCCAGCAATATTGGTATTGCCACCAACATAAAGATTTTTGGCTATGCCAGCACCACCGGCTGTTTGTAATGATCCCGAAGTGGTATTAGCAGAGTCAGTTGTGTTTTGAATAATGGTTTTTGCGTTGGAATACACTTGTCCGGTTAAGGCCTCAACTCGGAATACGGGAACGCCATTGCCATTGATAATAAACCCGCCAGTGTTAATTATAGTATTGCCGCTTAAATTCTCGATAATTACAGCGTTAGCAACGTTGCTGTCGCCTGAAAGAATAGTAATGGAGCTGGGTCCAAAGTAGGCATTTGCCCAAGGCACAGTTGGCAAGCCCAGACTGTATGTATTAGCCGTCGGCAATAAATTACCCGCGTGATATATGTTACCCCCAGATAAAGCAACAATATTGTTGGTAACCACATTACTCAATGTTATGATATTACCAGTGACGCTGAGATTGGCCTGAGTAAGACTCATTACTTGTGTTACGACATTAGATCCTTGTGGCGTGGTCCAGAATGTCATCTGACTGCCTCGATTGGTGGCAGTTTGATCCTCTGTAGTAACCATGTCTATACGTGTGGTACTTAAACTTGGGAATCCAGTATTGCCATAAGGAGTACCAGCAAAGCGTGTAAAAGTAGTATTTGCCAATAACTGTGTAGGGGCCGAAGCATTACCATTGTACATACGGCCTATGTATGCGGCATAGGCATTGGCGCCGTCATTGTAAATGCGACTAGGCAGTGTTGGCTGTCCTGATATGTGTAACATTACCCCGGACTGTATAGGAGATACGGTATTTCCATCCAAACTTCCTATAATATTGATCGAGCTGTAAGTGGAATTAAGTGTAGGAGCATAAAAACTTACAGCATCGCCTACAGTTTGTATTAATTTGTTACCGCCATAACCAAATAAAGTCAGTCCACCTAGCATATTGATATAACTAGCAGATCCTGTGGTGTTAATTGTTAAATTACTGTTGTTTGTAGTGCTGAGTATGCTGTTGGCTGTCAGTTGTAATGCTGTGCCTACCGTCACTCCCTGGGCGCTGAGTGTAGTACCATCAAAAGTTAAATTGTTACTGCCCACTATGGCGTTTGAAGCATTGTACAACACCTGTGTATTAGTAGTATTTGTAGTTAAATTAGCATAGCCCGAAGAAGAAAAACTAGTTTGTGCTTCCATCTCAGCCCATACATAGCCAGTAATGTCATTAAAATAAATGTACTGTATGCCAGTATTGCTGTCAATCCAAATGTCACCAATTATGGCATTGCTAGGAGGAGCTACGCCAAATGTAACATTGGCCAAACCAGTTAAGTTATAGCCATTGCCAAAGTAATAAGCTGCCGATACATTTCCGGCTGTGCTGACATTACCAACGGTGATGTTTCCCTCAGCACTGATTAATCCTGTAGTTAATAAATTGCCGCCCGAAATATTGCCTGTAGCACTAATGCTTGTCCCAACTATAGAAGCATAAGATAGCTTACCAGCAACACTGATATTATTGGCGTAGACATTACCTGTGGCGGAAACATTTCCGCCGGTAAACAGATTGCCTGACTGTGTTGTTCCGGTAACAGTCAATGATGTTAATGTGCCAACTGAAGTTATGTTTGGTTGACTATTGGCTGTTACAGTAGCAGCATAGCCAGCAGACACGGCATACGTAGCATTAGCCACCGTGCCAGTTACATTACCGCCTGTTATAGATGCCAGTGCCGAACCATTTCCCACAAAATAAGCACCAGTGACATTTCCCGTGGCCGACATTACCCCAGCTGTCAGCAAGTTTCCTGACTGAGTATTTCCTGTTACAGTTAAGGTAGATAAATTTCCAACCGATGTGATATTTGGTTGACTATTAGCTGATACTGTGCCTGAGTAAACAGCATACGTGGCGTTGGCCACTGTGCCAGTTACATTGCCACCAGTAATACTGCTTAATACGCTGCCATTACCTATATAATAAGCGGCTATTACATTCCCTGAAGTGCTAATTAGCCCAACTGTCAGTATATTACCAGTAGTGCTGATATTTCCAGCAGTTAAATTGCCAGTATATGTTGGCAAATAGTCAGCTACATTACTGTTACCGTAGTTGCCGGTAGCTCCGCTGAGTCCTGTGAGATAATATCCATTACCCAGTATATAAGTGCCTGAAACATTGCCTGCGGCGCTGATGCCTACGTTGGTTGACCAAGCATTGGCCATAGTACTATATGTCCAATTGGTAAGACTGCTGGTGCCAGTGTTACCTGCTTGTAATCCTGCTCCGTTGATTGCTGTATAAGTTGATGCATTGTTAGCCAATTCAATGTAAAGATCACTAATAACAATTACATTACTTTGATTAAAAGTTACGTTGCCTTGAACGTTTAAATTGCCTAAAATATTAGCGTCTTGATATATTAATAAACTGTTACCTAAAATATTACCACCAACGGATATCAATCCACCGCTTAGTAAATTCCCGCTTAGTGTATTTCCTGTTACAGTCAGTGTAGAAAGTGTTCCAACACTAGTTATATTTGGTTGACTATTGGCAGTTACTGTTCCCGAGTACACAGCGTATGTGGCATTAGCCACTGTGCCTGTGACATTACCACCTGCGATGCCGCTTAGTGTGCTGCCGTTACCAACAATGTGGTTTCCGTATACGTTTCCAACGGCACTTAACACGTTAACAGTGTAAACATTATTCGCGTTGACATCGCCAGATACTGATAAACTAGTCAGAGTGCCTACAGATGTAATATTTGGCTGGCTGTTGGCTGACACAGTGCCTGCGTAAACAGCGTAAGTAGCATTGGCCACAGTGCCTGTTACATTACTACCAGTTATGTAGCTAAGAGCACTGCCGTTACCAACAATATAATTTCCGTATACGTTTCCAATGGCACTTAATATACTACTAGCATACACATTATTTGCATTAACATCGCCGGTAACCGATAAACTAGTTAAAGCACCTACAGATGTAATATTTGGTTGACTGTTGGCAGTAACTGTTGCCGCATACCCAGCCGACACAGCGTAAGTGGCATTGGCTACTGTGCCTGTAACACTGGATCCTGATATAGACGATAACTGACTACCGTTACCAAAGATATAGCTGCCATATACATTACCAATGGCAGTGACAATCCCCTCACTAGTGACGTTGCCGCCACGTATGTTACCAGTAACACACAACAAGCCCGGTGTTAATAAATTGCCCGAACGTGTGTTGCCTGTTACAGTAAGATTGCCCAATGTACCAAGACCAGTGATATTTGCCTGTGTGTTGGCAGTGACGGTGGCAGCATATCCAGCAGACACAGCGTAAGTAGCATTGGCTACAGTACCTGTTACATTACTGCCAGCTAGTCCTGATAAATTACTTCCGTCTCCTGTAAAATAAGCACCAACCACAGTACCACTAAAACTGGTATTGCTGGCAGTTAAATTGCCAGTATAAGTTGGTAAGTAGTCAGCTACATTGGCATTGCCATAATTGCTTTGAATTCCAGTTAAGTAATATCCGTTACCTACGTAATAATTTCCAGCGATATTTCCAGTGGCACTGATATTGCCAGCTGTGAGATTTCCACTATAAGTTGGAAGATAGTTGGCTACGTTACTATTAC
>Ga0007859_1000515_pt1 | contig 10660 bp, 14 predicted proteins | sample CryBogCBH27Jul07_FD_71222 | JGI IMG/M metagenome (GOLD analysis project Ga0007859, IMG submission 71222) | Freshwater microbial communities from Crystal Bog, Wisconsin, USA - CBH27Jul07 | ecosystem: Environmental > Aquatic > Freshwater > Lake | place: Crystal Bog, Wisconsin, USA | collected...
CCCCGATCCAAATTCAACTCTGGCGACAGAGTATTTGGACACTGGAACAAGATTCCCTTCATGGGCACAGTGGTTAGAAACCAAAACAAAACAGTTCTGGTACATGTAGACTTGCCCATAAAGCACAACGACAACATCCATAATGTGTTGCATTTAGCACAAATGGATGTTAAACTATTGACAGTATTTTGAAGTTCAAACGCAAACAGTTGGAGGATAAGATGGGATTGGACATGTATGCTTATGTTGGTCGTCCTGGACAGATGGATGAGTTTTACCAACAAAATGATCTTGCGTACAATGCCAAGACTGGTGAGTTTGATGATGTTCCAGGTGGTATCGCAAAGCCCCGTGACATTGCCTACTGGCGCAAGCATCCTAACCTGCATGGTTGGATGAAGCGATTGTGGCACAGCAAAGGCGGGACCGGTGACTTCAACGGTGATGAACTAGAACTTACCTGGGAAGATATTGAAATGTTGGAACAGGATATCAATAACAAGCATCTTCCTAGGACAGGTGGATTCTTCTTTGGCGACCCCGCAGACGACTACTACCGTGAACAGGACTTGGCATTTATTAGAAACGCCAAGGCAGAATTGTTCTTGGGACTACGAGTATTTTATAACAGCAGTTGGTGACGTCGTGAACTTTCGTAACTGGTGTCAACAAAAATGGTTTGAGCATGTGGACGAGCTGGAAAGCTATCGTCAGCCCCTGCCCTACACCAGCCAAGAGTATTTTGCCAAATACAAGTTTTGGCTCAAACGCGAATACAGACACGTATCGCACAAAGGAAATTGAATGAATATTTATATTGACATGGATGACGTTGTGGCAGATTGGCGACAGTTTGCTCGGGACTATTTGAATATTCCCGACTGGAAACAGGGCGAGATGATTGGCCAAGACTTGTGGGAAACACTGCTCACACAGCAACGCATGTATCGTGACCTCAAGCTCAAAGACGGAGCCAAGAGCTTGATTGCCTGGCTAACTTGGTACAAGACAGCCAACCCGGGAACCGAGCTGTACTTCTTGACTGCGATCCCGCATGCCAACGACATGCCCTGGGCCATCCAAGACAAGGTGTTTTGGGCACAGAGATATTTCCCCACCATTCCGGTGTTTATGGGTCCATACAGTCATGAAAAATACATGCACTGTCGCAACCCTGGCGACATCTTGATTGATGACCGCATCAGCAACTGCCAAGAATGGGAACGTGCCGGAGGCCGGGCACACATTTATGAAAACTGGTCTGACTGCAAGGCCTGGCTGGAAACCACATTGAATTATAAACTATGATCCGCTACACACACGTCGAAGACTACCTTGAAGTCATTGCTGGACTCAAAGATCCTGCAACTTTGGTCAAGAACAACAGCAATTGGTTCACTGAGTTCGATCCCATCATCAGCTTGGCACGTTATGATGTCAGTGTACTGGAAAGCATGAGTGAAGCAGTCAGTACAGGCAAAGCCCTGACCGAACGTCAAGGTGACCTGGCTGTGAAAATTGTCACCAAGTATCAACGACAACTGGCACAAAAGGGCATTGATGTAGAACCAGTCTTGAACCCACAGTGGCGCTATGCTCTACGCAAAATGGACTATAGCCGCTACGTGGGCATTGAGGATGATGTCATTGTCATGCGGTTTCCCTTTGCCAACAACTTGATTGATGAACTGCGAGACTTTCGCAAGGACAGCCAAGGCAAAGTTGAATGGAACAAGGACCGACGTCAATGGCAATTTGCCTTGACTGAATACAATCTAGTCTACTTGAAGACCTGGGCTGAACAAAATCAGTTCACTGTTGACAGCGAAGTAGTACGTCTAAATGCCTTGGTTGAAGCAGTTGAACAGGTGCCCTATGCCATTGAGTTGCAGTTCAACGACGGTGAACTTACCATAGCCAATGCCAGCGCGACCTTGATCAACTATGTGAACGAGCATTGTGGTGGATTTGGCGCAGACAACCTGCCACGCTTGATCGACATGAGCAGCGTGTTGGGCTACACAGTAAGCGATGATATTCGTGACGCTTGGCTTGCTGCCTACGGAGCTCGTACACTCAACTTGACTACACACCGAGAAGTCAAGATTGATCCAGCCACTGCCCTGGTCACAGATGATTTTGCAAGTGTGCTAGACTACGCTGATCTGGTGGGACGCTATCCTGTGGTTATCTACGAGCCCGATACCAGCAATAAAATGTTGACAAGGCTCACTGCATTGCGTAAAATACAAGATATTGATATTCGCCGCGGACGTTTCCGTGTTGGTGACACTCCAGGAGTCGTTGACGACACGGGCACAGTGAGTAAATACATACACTGTACCGCTCCCATTCGTGACATCAAAATTGGCTTGTTGATCAGCAGTGCAGGAATGATGTTTGGCGGCGATAAAAGCATTATGATGCAGAACGCAGAAAAAGCTGTGTACTGCTCTACAGACGTGTATACGTCAAATAAGAATCACAAGGTACCCGATCTTGCAGGCCAAGTTAATAATTAAAGATGAATGTAACGTCAAAGTAGAAGGTGTAGAAATTGGTACTCGTAAGAAACTGGTTGACCGGTTCAAATACGAAGTACCCGGAGCTCGTTATCAACCAGCGGTGCGACTGGGACGCTGGGACGGTAAGGTCAGTTATTTTAGTCTAGGTGGCAGCAGTTATATCAACTTGCTGCCTGAAATCATTCCCATCTTAGACGGGGATGGCTATGACATTGAACTGGTGGATCTACGTGCATACAACAATACCATTGTATTTGATACCATCGCCGAAGACACGTTCGCACACAAGTCGTGGCCAGTTGGTCATACACAGGCAGGCCAACCTGTACTATTGCGAGACTACCAAGTTGAAATCATCAACAACTTTCTAGCCAATCCGCAGAGTGTACAGGAAGTGGCCACAGGTGCTGGTAAGACCTTGATGACTGCGGCCCTGAGTTTGATGGCAGAACGCTATGGCAAGAGTGTTGTGATTGTGCCCAACAAGGACCTGGTGCGACAAACAGAAGCCGACTATCGCAATCTAGGATTGGATGTTGGTGTTTACTTTGGCGATAGAAAAGAAGTAGGACGAACTCACACTATCTGTACTTGGCAAAGTCTGAATGTGTTGCTGAAAAACAGTGAAGGTCGCAACAGCGAAGACGAACCATCAAGTCACAGATTGTTACGAGATCCAACAGATTACATTATTGATGATTTAGTTGACGGTGTTGCACTGGTTATGGTTGATGAAGTACACATGGCCAAAGCAGATGCACTCAAGACCTTGTTAACTGGTGTGTTTGCACAGGTACCCATACGCTGGGGATTTACAGGCACTATTCCCAAAGAGGATTATGCAGCAGTCAGCATCTACTGTAGCCTTGGCAACGTTGTGGGCAGACTCAGCGCCAGCACACTACAAGATGCAGGACACCTGGCACAGTGCCATGTCAACATCGTACAACTCTTAGACGGTGTAGAATATAAAGATTATCAAAGCGAACTAAAATATTTGGTAACTAATACAGAGCGCTTGAGTTATTTGGCAAGGCTCATTGAAAAGATCAAAGAGGGAGGCAACACCCTAATCCTAGTAGACAGGATTGAAACAGGAAAGATATTACAAGCAGAACTCAGCACCTTGTTTAGCCTGCTCAGTGACAAGCCCGATGTTGTATTTGTAAACGGCGGAACTAAGGCCACATCAAGGAAAGAGGAATACGATGAATTTGCGACTGCTACTAACAAGGTTTTTCTGGCGACTTATGGTGTGGCCGCTGTGGGTCTTAATATTCCTCGTATTTTTAATCTGGTTCTTCTTGAGCCCGGAAAGAGCTTTGTTAGGGTTATACAAAGCATTGGGCGAGGCATTAGAAAAGCGGAGGATAAAGACCATGTCGAGATATGGGACATCACAAGCAACTGCAAGTTTGCGAAAAGACACCTCACAAAGCGTAAGGCCTTCTACAAGGAAGCGAATTACCCGTTTACTGTCGAGAAGGTAAACTGGCGGTGATAGAGTACGTGCAGACTGGTAGGAGTCTTGGTTCAAATATCATTGTACTATCTACCCTACTTGATGCCAATGTGCCAATATCACTTACTGTAGGTACTGACAGTCCAATTCCTAGTTTGTTAAAACTGTTTGACATAGGCGACAACAAAATCAAAGTCAATACAGTAACAGCTGACCAATTGGATTTCACCCTACATCACGACCAATTGTTATGTGACTATGCTAAATTTTTCAGTCCTTACATTACACATGACAAATTCAAAAATCAAAACAAAAAGCCCTGCATTGGAATTGCCTGTGACAATAATGGATTTCAATCCAGCTACGATTCAAAAGAATTTCCGTTTAATAGATACCATGCAAAATCAGATTGGATGCAGCTTATTTGTTATCTGTCAGAGAAGTACGACATCATAACATTTAATCAGATGCAGCTTACAGTTGAGGATAAAGCACGATTAATCTATGACTATTGCGATGCAGTGATTGGATACGAAGGCGGTATCATGCACTTGGCACACTGTCTGCAGGTTCCTGCTATTGTGTTCTACTGGCCCATTAATGAACAAGGTACAGAGTCCACTGAATACCTGACAGATGCCAAACAAATAGCCAACAGTGATGTGCATGGGAGATGCCAACAACTGCACATGGATTCTAAAACTTGGTTTGTGCATGATCCAAAAGAACTTGTTGCGATGTCGTATTACCAGCTAAATTGCAAAATAAATGAACTAAAGCAAGGACAAGGAAACAATATTTTTTTAACCGACGAGATAAAGGTTGACTTTGATCGTCTGTTGTTATATCATAAGACTAATACAAATCCAGAGAATAACGGCCCTTATGTGGGACCTTATTTTACTGAATTTGAGAAGACCTTTTTAAAGAAATACATTGTACCACAAATAAATGAGAATACTAACACTACAAAACCAAGCCTACGAGCTTGATGAAATCCCCAATGAAGTTGATGAACTCAATTTCTGCGTACTAGATAACAGCAACCCCAAGGAACCTGATTACTTTTACATACCCCTAATCTTTATGGAGAGCTTCAACAGTCCTGCCCTGGTATTGAAGATTGGAAATCACATTGTCAAGATGCCTGTAGACTGGCAATTACTAATTGGCGAAAAAGATGTAGGCGACCTTGAAGTAGTACCCTTGACCAGCATCAACGATCGCGGATTCAGTGCATTTGCCTTCAATCCCAAGACCAGTTTCAGCCCAGACTTTTATCCAGTAGAGATTGTGGACATCTATCAAGACGTCAAATGGTATTTCCCCAAACTGAAACCTGGCCAAATGTTGGCAGTACCCCTGGAAATGAACAAAGAAGGTCCCATGTGTGTTTACTTTGTCAAAGACATCAGTCGTCAAAGCGAAGTAGTAGATTATTCAAGGGTGTGGTAATGCAACATAACGAACTATTGCCCGGTGTAGAAATTATCAAACATACCAAGTATGCAGATGAACGCGGTGACTTCTGCGAACTGTGGAAAAGCACAGATAAAATGCGTGGTGATTTTAGGCAGTTGAACATTGCCACCAGTTGCCACAATGTGCTGCGTGGTATGCACAGACAGGATCAAACCAAATTGGTCATGCCCATTAAAGGTAGAATTTACGATGTGGTACTAAACCCAGAATCTGGTGCTTGGTGTGCAGTTACCCTGGACAGCACGACCGCACTGTTGATTCCACCTGAGTATGCACACGGTTATCTTGTGCTCAGCGACGACGCCATTGTACAGTACATTGTGGATGCACCCTACAACAAGCCCAAAGAAGAAAACTTCATGTGGAACGCTTATGGCATCGCATGGCCCTTGGCAGGCGATCCTGTCATGTCTGAAAAGGACAAACAGCATGACACCAAAAATCTTTGAAAGTCCCGACAAGGGTGCTACAATATATGCACGTGAAACAGGTACCACAGAACGTGCAACAGTACGAGAAGATCCTAGTACAATAGAACAAATTCGTGAGTCTATGATATGGGGCCAGATTCGTCGCAGCACACACCCAGCAATGGTAGAATACCGTGAACGTTGTGTAGAACTTTACCACCTACTGAAAGATGAAAATGGCAGGCTCCCCAGATAAACTATACATTGGCTATGAGATGGAACAGTTCGACAAGAAGAATAGAAACTTCTATGACGAACTATCAGACGAAGAAAAGAAAAAGTTCAGTCCGTTCCTGATGATACGGTGGGGTTCAGACGTGCAGGGCAGCAATGACATGCAGGCCTACTACTTGATGAGTCTAAACGAAAGACTGAACAAGAACTTCTTTGACATCAGTACAAGCCAGCACAAGAAGTTTCAATGGCTACTAGCAACCACAGTAAGTCCAGGCATGGGCAAACAGCATCACAAGTGGCTGGCAGCAAAGAAAAAAGATAGTGCAAACAACAAAGCAGAAAAGTTTTTGGCAGAGCTATACCCAGAATTGAGATACGATGAAATTAAACTACTCGCCAGAATCAATAGTAAAGATGATCTCAAGCAACTTGCAAAACAACACGGCTGGGACGACAAACGAATCAAGTCCGACCTATAAGTGCCGTTACTGTGACAAACTGTTTCGCAAGGAAACAACGCTTGCGTCACATCTTTGTGAGCAAAAACGCAGAGCGCAACAACAAAACGAAACAGGAGTTCAGTTTGGATACAGAGCCTACAATCAATTCTACCAGTCAACACAATCATCCACCCGCACTAAGTCTTACGAGGATTTCGCTGCTAGTCCTTATTATAGTGCTTTCATTAAGTACGGACGATATTGTGTGGCTATACGTGCTATCAATTTTACTAGTTTTACTACCTGGCTCTTAAAGAACAACAAGAAACTAGACTACTGGTGTAAAGACAGTCTATACGAACAGTGGATGTTGGACTATCTTAAGAAAGAAAGCCCACAGGATGCACTAGAACGTGCCATCAAGGAAATGACAGAATATGCAGAAGCACACCCTGAACTCAAGAACGGTTTTAACGACTATTTTCGCTATGCTAATGTTAATAGGATATGCCATCACATTGCGAGCGGCCGCATTAGTCCTTGGGTTATATTTAATTGCGATAGTGGAGTGGCCTGCTTGGAAAGAATGGATGAAGAGCAGATTGCCATGATCCTGCCCTATATTGATCCCGACACTTGGCAGCAAAAGTTAAAAGACTACGCAGAAGAATCGCAGTGGTGCAAAGACATACTAAAGGCAGCAGGACTATGATTTATGTAAATGGCGATAGCTACACCGTTATGTCAGGCGGAAAAGTCTACAGTGACTATCTTAAAGAAAAGTTAAACACAAAATCTATCAACGCAGGGATTCCAGGGTCCTGTAATTCTCGGATATTTAGAACTAGTCTAAGAGATCTAATAGAATTAAAAAAAACAGAAAAAGATATTACTGCGATAATATCGTTGAGTTTCACCATCCGGTCAGAAGTATGGGATGAAAATATACAACCCACTAAGTGGAAAAATTCCAATGATGGGGGATTTGCAAGTTATCAATTTGTAACTGGACTAGATTGGTTGAGCTCTACAGTTTTCCCATCCGAGCTAAAATCCTATGCTAAAGAATGGGTAACACAATATAATATTGAGGCAGAAACTACTACGCTACTCCAGCAGTCAGTATTACTGAGTAATTGGTGCAAATTAAATAATGTTAGATTGATATTGTTATCATCATGTTTGCAAGAACCGGTGGATTTTAATACCCCTTTTATTAAACCATTTTACGATGAATTATTTGTTGATAAAAATGTAATAAACTTTTTCACCAGTTCTTTTGTAGATATATGCAAAGATTTTCCTAGAGTATCTAAACATATCCAAGAAATACACGGTAAAAAATATGATATTGGACATATAAACTTTCAAGGTCATGAATATTTTGCTAATTTTTTAATTGAAAATTATTTAAATGAAATTTAAATCAGACATCGATATCGATTTCCCTAACAGGGAAGAAGCACTAAAATTACTCCAGCATACGCCTGCAGGAATTATTCGTGATGGAAAACTAATCAAGCACAACACAGGGATATATGTGACAGATATCCCCACAGATCCTTTTGTGGGCTGTGCCAGCATTGATCACAAACTGGCAGAAGAACGTGGCTATGCCAAGTTGGACTTCCTGAATGTATCTTTATATACACAGATTAAGAGTGAACAACATTTGACCGACTTAATGGCACGTGAGCCAGACTGGGTTAGAATATATGATGCTGAGTTCTGTGCTCGTTTGATACACATTGGCAATCACTATGACACTCTAATGAAGATGCCAGAACCTGTGGATACGATTCCCAGATTAATGATGTTCCTGGCTATCATACGGCCAGGTAAAAGACATTTAATTGGGCAGAAGTGGGCAGAAGTTGCCAAGTCAATATGGGATCCTACAGAAGATGGGTACACATATAAAAAGGCGCATGCCTGTGCTTACGCACACCTAGTCTGTGTACACATCAACTTACTTTGCGAACAAGGGTAATTGATCGGCGCTTGCTGCGCTTCATGGCCATTTCTTTAAGGCTGACTTGAGGGCCTAGTTTAATCTCAACGTCTTTGCTGTTCATGGTTTTAACGCAGAACTTGAACGGCGCCCATTCTGTTTTCAAAAACACATTGATGGGTATAATCCTATTGCTTTCCCACCACCAGGTATCGCCCAACTGCAAGAACAAGACCTTTTGTTCAGCAGTTTTCAGGCTGGCAAAATCATAGATTGTAGTGATCTGCTCGTCGGCATTCTGTATGATGCCCACGTACTCGTTGCCTCCGTAGGTCAATAGGGTTAAGTAGGGATATTGCGCCAATAGTTGTTTAATTTTGTCCACGTTTTATTTATTTTTGGTTTGGACATGGGTTTTGTTTTCTTGCTAAATATGTAAAAGGCCCAGAAATGATAACAGTAAAAGCCTACATTTACCCCAATACAGCAGAGGTTCAAGTATTTGATCCCAGCATATTTACAGTAAGGAACCGAGTCGTGTACAGTCGCCCTATCAAAGTCTATCAAGGTGTAGACAACCCTATCCAAGTCCTGTTCCGTAACCAAGATCAAAAGTTTGTGAACTTGACTGGTTACACCGTATCCGCGCAGATACAGGATCCCACAAACCAAACGACTGTCAACAGCTATGCAGTGACCTTTGCTGACATCACCTCAGGCATGGGTACATTCACACTAGATGCCACTCACATCAACACCTTGGAAAATCGTTTCTACAAGCTGACATTCTTGTTGACCAACACTGGCAGCGGTGCAGTATCGCCCCTGTACATAGACGACAACTATGGCGCTACACTGGACCTTGAAGTGCTGCCGGGCTATTACAGCAACTACAGCCCAAGTCCTGAGTTTAATTATGACGTCATTGATGGTGGTACACTATAATGGCAGCGAATCAGATTCAACAAATCTTGGTCAAGCGCGGCAATACTGCAAGTATCAGCAGCTATACTGGTCCGCTTGGCGAACTTGTTCTAAACACACAGACTAATCAGTTGGTAGCACAGGATGGCGTTACTGCTGGTGGTCGTTTGGTCACAGGCGATACATTCCCTATTGTTGCCAACTTAACTGTATTACAACGTGAAGTTGCCAACATAGCTGGCATCACAGGTAACGTGGCACAACTAGAAGCCTTCTTTGCCAACGTAAACCTAGAAGAGATCAGCACCACCATTGCAAATATACAGATTGCAGCAAACAGCAGTTACGCTAATGCCAACGCGGCTGCATACCTGCCCATCTACGGTGGCACCATTGGCACCAACCTCATAAACTTTTTAAACAGCAATGGCCAAATTGAATCCGGTGAAACCACGGGTCAACCAAACAGCAGCTGGATTGAAATGACTGCCAACATACAGCATGACATTGCTGGATTTTATGCTGCTGAAAATGGGTCAGCACAGGTTTATTCGGCACAGGACGTTCTGCTCTTTTCTAATACCCTTGGCAGCACAGCACCATTATGGACATTTGATCGCACTGGTAATTTGAATCTGCCATCCACCACAGGCAGGATCCTGTTCCCTTACAATGAGAACAGCAACGCCATAATTGACTACAGTCAAGACATTGGACAATTCTTTGTAATACAAAACAATTTTGTAGATGGTCACCAAGGCATCAATCTTGACACTGATAATGCACAGGTAACAATTTCATCTAAGAATTCCGGCGGCTATCCCTTACGCACTTGGAACTTTGACTGGCAAGGGCAACTGACGTACCCTGACAGTACCATTCAGACCACTGCTTATCAAGGACCTGCAGGACAAACCAGCTTTGCTACGCAAGCCAATGTAACCACTGCTAACACAGCAATGAAGGGCTATGTTGACAATCAAATAACCTTGCTGGTCAACAACGCACCTGCTATCCTTGACACTCTAGGACAGATTGCAGCCAACCTGCAGGCCGACGAATCTAGTCTAACACGAGTCATACTTGGACAAGCAGCGGCAAACACACAAATTTCAGCACTACAGGCCAATGTAGGCAGCTATTACATTTGGGCCAATGCCAACACTGCTGGCTTATACAACAGCATCGTGGGTGCAAACATTGCATGGACAGCCAATGCAGCCACACAG
>Ga0007859_1000519_pt1 | contig 10632 bp, 12 predicted proteins | sample CryBogCBH27Jul07_FD_71222 | JGI IMG/M metagenome (GOLD analysis project Ga0007859, IMG submission 71222) | Freshwater microbial communities from Crystal Bog, Wisconsin, USA - CBH27Jul07 | ecosystem: Environmental > Aquatic > Freshwater > Lake | place: Crystal Bog, Wisconsin, USA | collected...
CGTTCCCACCGGGCCGTCGTTCCCGATGTCCTTCCGCCCACGCGTTCCCACCGGGCCGTCGTTCCCGATGTCCTTCCGCCCACGCGTTCCCACCGGGCCGCCGTTCCCGATGTCCTTCCGCCCACGCGTCCCCACCGGGCCGTCGCTCCCGATGTCCGGCCGCCGCCGGGCTCCCGAGGCCCGGCCGCCCCCGCCCGCCGGCCGAGTCACGCCTCTGCCCGACGTGGCGCGTTCCCCGCTTCCGCTCCCCGGGCGAGGTGGCGTCTACCAGCGCTTCTCCCATGTGGCGTCTACCCGCGAGGTGGCGTTCACGTCTGTTCCGCCGTCGCTTCCCACGGCACTGCCGGCCGTGGTCCGCTCCCCGGCCGCCCACCCGGCTGCGCCGTGTGCCGGTCGGCCTCTGGGTCTCGGGTCTCTGCGTCTTCTGCCGGCCGTGTCACCCTCCAGGAAAAGCCGACATGCCGCGGAGCGTCGCGTCACGGTCCTTCGTCCCCCGATCCGTTCCCGCTGGTTCAGGTCCCTCGATCCGGAGCCCGACCTCGCCGCGTCCCTCGGCGTCTGGCTGGTGCGACGCTCTCGTCGTATGTCCCTGCGCCCGCTCTCGCCTATCCGCCGAAGCCTCTCGCCCAACGGCGGCAACGTTCCCCCCGGTCTCCGGCTCTGCCGGCGCCGCCGTTGGGCATCGGCCACCCCGCCCGCCCGGGCCGCGAGGAAGCCCACCGCCCCCCACTCATAGCCCGCGGCAGAGAAAAGGCTGGGGCTGCGCCCCAGCCTTTATTCCCGCGGCTTGAGCTTCGGTGGGTGATCTGGCGCATGATGCTCCCCACCATCAGGCGCAGCAAGAAGGGCGGCAGGAGTGAAATACTCGCCCCTGCCGCCCTTCTCTGGTCGATGATCCGGCAGCAGTACGCCGCCGCCTCACCTCATTTCGTCAGTACCCCCGCCTGTCAGGGGGTGCCCCGTCGGGTCGTCGCTCGCGGCCGACGGTGCGATAAGCCCGGGGAAAGCAACGGCCCTTTTCAAGCCACGACCGCCCCGCAATGAAACGGGCAGGCCCGGCTCGTGCCGTCCGCCGCCATCACGTTCTGCCAACCGGGCGACACGTTCCACTGCGTCCCCACGGCCGGCGCCGCTCCGCCCCAATCCGCGATCGGCAGCGTCAACGCCGGTCCGCCTCGCCCGCCCAGGGTCACAACCAACTGCCCGCGCGCCGCGTAAATGTTCTCGGCTCCCGCATCGGGCCCTTGAATGACCGGCTCCGAAAACGTCACGCCCCGGCTCACCGAGACCTCGACTATCGTCAACTCACGCATCGCCGCCTCCTCAAAAGGTACCGGAGGCCGCAGCCAACGCACCTCCCTGGAACGTCCGCACGGGCGCCGACTCGTCGATCCGCCACGTCTTGCCGACAACACTCGACGCGTACACCTGGTGGACGACCGTCGGTGAAATCTGCGTTTGCGACAACATCTCGATCCCCGTCGAAACGTTTAACTCGATCGTGCCCGAAACAACCACCGGCCGGTCGAACGTGAGCGCCACGTTCGCCAGCGTCGCCACCGGCGCAACCGTCGCCTGCGCTCGCTGCAGCGACTGCCCTCGGCCCAGCTTCCGCCGGCTGGGCCGGTGGACCTTCGATCCTGGATAACTCGCCATCTGAAACCTCCTGGTAACGCCTTGGCCCGATGTTCAACACAAGAACCGGGCAAGACTAAGACTACGTTGACACACACGAAAAACACCCCGGGCAACGCTGAGAAAACGACGTCGAACGCCGGGAACGCCCGGGCACGGTGAAAGTCCGCCACCGGGCAGCGTCCACAAGCCGCTGCCCAGCGAGCGTCTCCCACGGCCGGTGCGTTGTCTCCCTGCCTACGTTGCCTCCCGCCTTTGCCTAAACCACCGTGTTTACCTGACGAGGCAAAGCCTCGGCGAGTAAACTTCACTTGCATGGCCGGAGCCATGTAACGGGTCATTTCGGGAACGGTCAACCGTTCCCATCCTCCACTCACCTTGCGGCGGCGCCAGCCGCCGCAAGGCTACGCGAATACTACACGCTGGCCGGCACGGTAAAATTCACGATCGGCGACCACGGCCCAACCAGACCGCTCCGCGTCTTCCACCGCGCCACGAGATACAGCTGCTTGCCGGCGTCGGCCGCTCCGCGGACGATCGTCAGCGGGCTCTTCGTGGCCGAGGCGACGTGCAACATCGCCGCCGGGTCGGTCACCTGCGTCGCCGAAACCACCCCGTAAATCTCGCACGAAACCACGCCGAACGGCTTCGATTTCACCGACACGCTCGCTGCGGAATCACGGTACCGCAGAATCACCGACAGGTTCCCCGCGCTCTGGATCGTCAGCACGGGATTCGTCGTAGGCGAAGTCACCGGCGACGGCGTCGATGTGCGCGGGTTGACTCCGAGCGCGATCTTGTCGGCCGACGCTACGCCGGCGTTAAGACTGATCTGCTGGGCGTACGGCCGCAGCGTCTGCAGCATCAGAACGCGCGCCGTGTTCTTATCCGACACTGCCATCGCCGTCTTCGTGCTGGGACTGGTAACGACATCGTACGCCGCCTGAAACGCCGCCTGCGCCGCCGTAATCGTAACCCCGTCCGAGGCCACCAGGCCGTACGCTCCGGGGTTCGCGGCGATCAACGCCTGAAAATTCGCCGCCCAGTTCGCCAGTGCGGCATCCTTGGCCGGCACATAGGGGGGTAACGCTGGCATAATTCATCCTCTCGCCCGTTTTCTGGCAACCCGGGTTCGTTCCGGAAAAAAAAATTCTCGGATTCCAGCGGATGGGCAAAAAGCCCGGAAAACAGGCACCTTCTGCCAGCAGTGTAATCGATGATTCCCGCTTGTCAAGAGCGCTTCCCGGAAAACCTCAGCCGTTCCCTCTTGGCGCGATCTGAAATCTGTGCTATTCCTGTACTCGCCGTTGGGGATGGACGTAGTTGGGGGAGCCCGCTACCAGGGCCCCGCGGTGAACGGTTGATGGAGCTAGCCCAGCGGTGACGAGCGTGTCGCGAACGCGGCCGCTGGGTGCTCTGCCAAATCCCGCCCCCGAAAAAATAAGGGCGGAGGGAGCGACAAGCCGGCGACCGATACGTCACCCAGTTCACACCTCGCCACTCACGGCCAGAACGTCCTGCGCCGCCCTAATGTGGACAGCCCACGCGTCGCGACCGCTCGGCCTGATCCGCTTCTTTTTTTGCGCTCTACCGTCGCGACCATGCGGAACTGAACCCCTCATGCCAACCTGCACGGACGCCGACCCCCTCCTCGACGACGCCGCCGACCTCGAGCACGACTCCTGGTGCGACGACAGCCCCTGCCTCGAACGTGCCGACCGCCCGGCCGAATCGGCCCCCGCCCGATTTCTCGTCCCGCACCCCGCAACGTTCAAGAATTACCAGTGCTGCCCGTGGGCGACCAGCCGAATCGTAATCGACGTCGAAACCGGCGCCCCCAAGCTATGCCCCGTCACCTGCAAACGCTGGGGATGCGCCTACTGTGCCCCGCGGAAGATCAAGCGACTGGCCTTCCTCACGAAAGGTGCCGCGCCGAACCGCTGGATCCGCCTCGGCGTCCAGCCCGCCCAGTACGAATCTCCCGAGGCGGCCTGGCGCGACACCAGCCCGAAGGTGCCCGAGCTCTGCCGCAAAATCAAAATCCTGTACGGCGAGTGCGAATACCTCCGCGTGGCCGAAATCCACCCGGGCACCAAGGGCTACGAAGAACTCAAAGAGCCAGGCAAAGCCGCGGGCTTCCCGCACTACCACGCCCTGCTACGAAGTAGCTTCATCCCGCAAAAAAAACTCTCGGAAATCTGGGGTGATCTGACCGGTGCCCCCGTCGTGTGGATCGCGAAAATCGACCAGACTTTCTCCAGCTTCCGCTACCTCACGAAATACCTCACGAAGTTGCACCGCCTGGAATGGACGGATCGGCACGTCTCGTACAGCCGCAACTTCTTCCGCGAGGAAGATCGCGAAAAAATCGCCTGGCCCAAGCACGACCTCGTCTCCGTCAGCGCCGAGCATCCCTGGCAATACGTCGCGTCTCGCTACAGCCAGCAATCGGTAGCGCTCCGCGAGGACGGCAGCTTCCTCCTGCCGGAAGAGGAGGACCCCTTCCCCCTCGAGGTAACGTTGCAGGACCTCAATCTTCGCGCCCCGTACATTCCGCCGCCGCCGGTCCGGCCGCAACAAAAGTCCTTCGCCGGCGCCGACGACTGGCAGCGCCAAGCCTACGACGATCAACCGTTCTGACCCCTTTTACTCACTCATTCCCTAGGAGGACCGCTATGTCGCCCCAACCCCCAACCCTGATCCGTGCCGACCTGCTCCAGGCGTACCTCACCTACATGGACCTCCGTATCACGGGACAAATTCGCCGTTGCCTGTGCGAGTGCGGCGCCGAAGTCGAGCAGTCCCGCGAGTGGTCTGAACTCGACGGCTGCCCCAAGCACGCCGACCTGTCGTACGACGACCCCGCCTACGGCGCCTACCTCGGCCTGCTCGGCGCGCGCCGCGCGCTCCGCCAGGCACACTCGGTGATCGACGACTTCGCCACCGACGGCGACCCGTGCCCCGGCCGCCCCCTGCCTGAATCGCTCCGCCTTCCCGAACCGGCCCAAATCGACGGCAAATCGGCCGCCGCCGGCGAACGCGAGGCAACCGACTACGCCGGCTAAGTCGCCCCGCGCGGCCGGCTGCGGTTGACAACCGCCGCCGGCCGTGCTATTTTGCGCCCGTACCGTTTCTAACCCGTTTCCAGTTTTAGGAGCCCCACCATGCGTACCTGCCGTCTCTTTTCCCGCCCCAGCGTCGCCGCCGCTATCGCGGCCGCCTTCGTTCCCCTGCTCGCGACCGCCTTCGCGCTCTGCCAGCCGCCCGCCGCGGCGTCACCGCCGCCGCTGTCCACGTCCGCTCCGCCCGTCGCAATCTACTACAGCCCGGACACCCGCGTCGTTCCGGCTGCCGCCGCGGTAATCGCGAACGCCACCAGCGACGTCCACCTCGCCGCGTCAACCCTCACTGACCCCGCCATTCTCGCTCCGCTCGAATTCGCGGCAACCGCGGGGAAAAACGTCACCGTGTGCCTGAACCTGTCCGGCGGCACGGCGAAAACCATCGCGGCCCACGAACTGGCCGCCGCCGGCGTGACGGTCTATTCGAGCACGATGACCAACAGCGTGCAGAACCATTTCATTACCGCCGACACCGCCGTCGCCGCCATCGGTACCTACTACTGGTCGCCCACGGCGCAGCAGATCGGCTCGTGGCTCGCGACCACCACGGACCCGGCGGCAGCCGCCGCCTGCGACGCGCGATTCGCCACCCTCTGCGCCTCGGGAACGCTCGTCAGCCCGCCGGCGTCGGATCCCTTGAAGGCGCCGCCGGAAACGGCGGCCATCGACGACTCCCTCTTCGATCGCGCGCTGCTGGACGGCTTCAACGACCGCCCGGCCATGGGGCGCTACCGGAACGTCACGCTGGCCGTCCGGCAGCTGCGCGCCGACCTCGCCGCCGGCCGAACGGACGCCGCCGACCGCTGCCGCTCCGCGCTCGGTCCGGACCTCGCGCCGAACCCCCAGCGCGCCTGCCGCGTCGCCACGTTCGCGGTGATGGGCCTGGAAATGGCGCAAGCGTTCGGAGCCCAAATTCCACCGCAAGTAATCCAGGAAGCAATCGCGCTCCAAAAGCAGCTCTGCACGCCGACCCCCGCTCCGACCGGCCCAATCTCGCCGATCCCCGCCCCGCGGCCCCGCCAGAAGCACCTCACTGGTGCCTCGCCGACGCCGCATGCAAAGCTCCGCGCAGCTCCGAAGTTCGTGCCCGGCCCCGTCGTGCCGCCCGAATTCTCGGTCATCCCCTCGAAGCTCTCCTACTGGGGCAACGATAAATTCGGCGACTGCGTCTCTGCGGAGTCCGCCGCCGCGAAGCTGCAATACTCGGTGATGACCGGCCAGCCGCCGCTCCTCATCCCGGACTCCACCCTCGTGAACTGGGCCAGTTCCCACCGATTCCTCAACGGTGCCGACCTGACCGAAGTCATGGACGCGATGGCCAGCGACGGCATCACCGTCGACGGCCGTAACTACAAAGACGGCCCGTACCGCTCGGTGGACTGGACTGACCACGCCACCCTGTGCGCGGCGATCGCGCAAGGACCCGTGAAAATCGGCGTCGCCGCCGGCCAGCTTCAGGACATCGTCAACGGCTCGAATGGCTGGGTCTTGACTGGTGCCACTCGCGACGAGCGCATTGACCACGCCGTCAACCTCTGCGGTTACGGCTCGCTGGCGTACTGCTGTTCGGCCTGCGGCGTCTCGGTGCCTCCCGACTGTGACCCCGCCGCAAACGCGTACTGCCTGTTCACGTGGAGTACTATTGGCGTAATCGACGAACCAAGCATGGTTGCCATCACCGGCGAGGCGTGGCTTCGAACTCCCACCACCGTCGGCGCTCCGCCGCCGGTCCCGGTACCGGTTCCCGTTCCGACGCCGACGCCGACAACCGCCCGCGTTTGGTTCTCTCCGCACGGCGGCGCGCAAGACCAACTGTGCGCGGCGATCGCGCTCGCCCAGACGAAGATTCGCGTCTTAACCTACACCGACACCAACGTCGCGATTTTCGCGGCACTCGTCGCCGCGCGCAACCGCGGCGTCGACGTGCAGATCGTCGCCGACCCGTACTGTGCGAAGCTCAGCGGCTCCCGCATCGCCGCCACGGCCGCCGCTGGCGTCCCTGTCCTCCTGGACAGCGCCGAGAAAATCCAGCACAACAAGGTCACCATCATCGACGATAAGCTCGTTTATACCGGCAGCTTCAATTATTCAGCACCGGCCGAATCGGCGAACGCCGAGAACCTCGTGCTCTTGACCGACCCGGACCTCGTCGCCGCCTACGTCGCCGACTGGCAGAAGCACGCGTCGCACAGCGTTAACTACCACGCCGCGCCAACTCCGGCCGACGGTCCGGCTCTCAAGCCGCCGCAACGCTCAACCGTTCCCGCCCCTCCCACTCATTCCCTGGCGGCCTAACCCAGTGACCCGGTACGCGCCAGCGACAGCCGTGCGGCACTCGCAGGCTCAGTTCTCCGACCTGCGCCCCTGCGGTAGCCAATGGCGCTTCTTTCCGAACGGCGGGTCGACCCCCCTCGGCCCGCCGTTCGGCTCTTTAATCGAAGCCCTGCAGTGGCCCGAACTCGCCGAGCGGCGAAAAATCCAGAAGCCGCTCGACGCTCCGTTCGCTCCGCTCATCTTGAACCGCCGCGGAGTCACCGGCGAACTCGCCCTGGCCGATATCCCGACCATCATCTACTCCGCCGACCCGCCAGGGCCCCGCGGCCTCCTGTACGCCCGCCGCCGCGATCGTATGTCGCTCCTGATGGCCCACCTCGGTATCAAAACCTGGCGCTTCCACCTCGGCCGCACCCTGCGTGGACCAGACGGCTGTACACTGCCGTACTGCGCCGCCCATTGCGCAGACCACGCCCAGTTCTGCCGCGAAAACGACCCGCCGTTGCTCCTCTTCGAAGACGACGCCGAGCCTGCCTTCCCCTGCTCGCACCTCGTGCCGCCCACCGGTGCCGACCGCCTGCATATCGGTGCCGACCGCCACGGCGTCAGCCTCTCGCGCCTGTTGGCGCTGAAACAGCGCAAGGACTGGCGCAGACACAAGGGCGTACTCTGGCGGCCCTGCAATCGCGACTGGTACTGGATTGCCGGAAGCCTGGCGTACCACTGCGTTCTGTACCTGACAAAGCGTTGCATGACCGCCATCGCCGATTACATGCCGGGTAAGACCGGCGCAGTCGACGCCGTAGTCTCTGAACTCGACGGCCGCTTCAACGTCGCCGCCCCGGTCCGCTGTTGGTTTTGGCAGAACGACGGCCACAACGGCGCATGGTCGTACGACTACTGTCCGCGCGATCTCCGACCGCGCGATTATCCCCCGTTCCCCCCATGAGGTCGATATCATGCTCTCCCTCGACGCAACCGTTACCTACGCCGTCTCGCTGGCCAAACAGTTGACCGACGAAATCGGCTTCCTACCCAAATCCCGCTACCACCACGCCGCCGAGCGCGGCCGCCTGCGTCCACAGTCCCTAAACGGCGAACCGTGCGGCTTTCTGATCTACGGCCCGCTCCGTCCGAACCGCCCGTGTCACGTGTGGCAAACCGCCGTCCAGACCGACGCCCGCCGTCTCGCGTGCGCGACCGAGCTCATCGAGCAACTCGCCGCGGACGCCGCCGCCGCCGACTGCACCTGCATCCTGTTGCGGTGCGCGCTCGACCTCGACGCGGTCCACTTCTGGCCCGCAGTCGGCTTTCAGGCCGTCCGCCTTCTGCCTGGTGGCTCCCGCCGCGGCCGCCAACTCGTGCTCTACCGCCGCGACCTTGAGCCGCGCTCGCAACTCCTGCTATTCAAACCGAACGCTCAACCGTTCACCCCCTCCACTCACTGCCCCGCTCGCGGCGCCGGCAACGGCGGGGTCGGCGGCCGAATCGTGATAACCCGCCCGTGACGTCCGCGACGGATCGGGCGTACCGGCGGCACTGTCGCCGCGCCTGACCTCGGTGCGACGGGTCCGCGCGGCGAGAGCGTGCCGCCGGCCCGATCTAATCGCCGCTCCAAGGCGGCCGCCGACCCCGGCCGCGGCCGCCGCCGCCCGCTCGCTTGCCCGGGCGCAAAACGAAAGCGGCCGGACTCCCGTCCGGCCGCTCCCAACGCCTCGATGCGTCACCGGCCAGGGCCGGTCACCGCGGACCTCCCTTCACCGCCGCCCGCAGTCGGTCATTCCGCTCGCACAGCGCCACCAGGTGGGCCCGTGCCCGCTCCATCAGCGCTTCCGCCTCCCAAACTTCGTGCGGCAGCCCCGCGTCTTCGCACCCGAGTTGCTGCTCTAGCCGAATCGCCTCCAATCCCAGTGCCGACATGCACTCCGTAATCGGCTGCATCTTCTCCCGCACGCGCCTCACGTCTTCGCTGAGTTCGCTGCCCACTACCGCCACTCGCCCCATTATCTCTCGCAGCCTACTCATCGTCTACTTCCTTTCCAGGCCTCCCGGCCTTCCTGAGTCTCACCTTCGCGTAGGCCGTCACGCCGGCCCGCGAGATAACGTATCGCCCCGCGACTATCTCGCACCAGCTCTTGCCCTTGCAGATCAGCCGCGCGCGGGTCTCGCCAACCTCGAGTATCTCTGCCGCCTCGCGTATCCCGATCACATCCCCCCAAAAACGCGTGTCACTCACGCGGCCCGCTAGCTCCCTCGCCTCCCTGCTGGTCATGCTCCACCTCCCTTCCCGCACACGTCCGCGATCGCCGCCGGCCGTTCCCTGAGCGCGTCTGCCTCCGCCCCCGCGAGCCTCGCCACCTCGGCGCCTAAATCAACCGCCGTACTTCCGTCCCCCACTCCCACAACCACGTCTCGCACCTCTCGCACCACTGCCTCATTCGTATCCATTTCACACCAGTCCTTTCCTTTCGTGCCTCGCACCGCCGGCTAACTGCCGTCGCGTGCTTTCCTTTATTATATCATCGGCAATCGGTTTGTCAACGCCCCTATTCTTTTTTTTCTTCGCCTGCCCTTGACGCGTCACCGCCGTCGCGTCACACTTTAGGCTTTCCCGCGTAACCCGCCGGACTGACACTCGTGGAACTAGTCCTCTCGCTTTTCCCTGGCTGTGACCTCCTCGGCCGCAGCTTCGCCGCCGCCGGCTTCGCCGTGGTGACCGGTCCAGACCTTTTCTTCGGCCAGGACATTCGCTCCTTCCACGTGCCGCCTGGCCGCTTCGATGGCGTGATCGGCGGCCCGCCCTGCCAAGACTTCTCGTCGGCCCGCCGTGCCGCTCCCACCGGCGACGGCGTAGCCTGCCTGCGCGAATTCCTCCGCATAGTATCGGAAGCTCGCCCGGCCTGGTTCCTCCTCGAAAACGTTCCACGCGTTCCGGAGGTGACTCTACCTGGCTACGTCACGCAGCGATTGGACGTGTGGGACTGCGAATTCGGCGGCCTCCAGCTCCGCTGCCGGCACGTCCAGTTCGGCTCGGCCGCCGGCGATATCATCCGTCCGCTCCGATCGCATGTGCCCCCACGGGCCCCGCTCCGCACGCGCCTCGCCCTGCCGGCCGTCACGACCCAGGGCCATGGCCCCGCGTCTCGCCTCTCGGAACGCCGGCGCCGGCAGGGGGTTCCGCCGACCTGGACCTGGCCAGCGTTCCGCCGCGCGGCACTCTCGGTGATGATCGGCAACGGCGTGCCCGTCCCCGTCGCTCTCGCTCTCGCTCGTGCCGTGATTCACCGATCGCCCCCCAACCCGCGTTACGACTGCGCGTGCCGCTGCGGCCGCCCACTCACGGGCCGCCAGACGTCGGCCGCGTCGGTCGCCTGCCGCCAGCGCCTCAGCCGCCTCGCGCGCGGGATTCTCCGTCCCTCAGTCACCTGGCCGTGAAGCGACCGCCAGGTCAACCGTTCCGCTCCTCCACTCCGGCCCCGCCGAACCGGTGACTCCCCTTACCTTGCTTCCCTAATAGACGATCTCGGCGGACGGCAGGTTGCCCCTTCGGCTCTCCCACCGGGCCGTCGTTCCCGATGTCCTTCCGCCCACGCGTTCCCAC
>Ga0007859_1000530_pt1 | contig 10527 bp, 12 predicted proteins | sample CryBogCBH27Jul07_FD_71222 | JGI IMG/M metagenome (GOLD analysis project Ga0007859, IMG submission 71222) | Freshwater microbial communities from Crystal Bog, Wisconsin, USA - CBH27Jul07 | ecosystem: Environmental > Aquatic > Freshwater > Lake | place: Crystal Bog, Wisconsin, USA | collected...
TTGACGGTGCCATCCACGCCATTATTCACGCCGGATCCGAGGGCGGACCAGGTGCTGTGGATGATGTCCCACTGCGCAATGTGATTGGCGCTGCTCCCGCCCGCGTTGGTGAAGTTCCCCCCCACATAGAGGGTAGTACTGCCCGACACCGCCAGAGCATTGACTGTCCCATTCACGCCGGATCCGAGGGGGGACCAGGCGCTGCCGTTCCACTGCGCAATGTGATTGGCGAGGGTATTTCCAACACATGTGAAATTGCCGCCGACGTATAAAGAGCCCAAGCGATAGACGGCCGCAGTGATGGCTCCACAGGCCCCAGGTATCCCTTGATTCAAAACCTGCCAATCCGCATCGGTGATCGTCGGGTCGATCATGACCGGATACCGTGCGCCCTGATCTTGAACGTTGATCGCGACTGTTTTCTCGTCTAGGCGGACCATCCGCGCCGATAACACTTTCCCGGCCGCATCCGTTACCTTGAGACCGTGATAAACCAACTTCCGCCCCGCCGGCAGGGTCAAGGCAACATTGACCCCTTCCTGCGTCACAGTTGCTCCGGTGACCTCCAAGCTCAGACTCAGTGGCCAAGGGCCCTGAGGAGGATGATGAACCATAAAATCCTGACGAATCCCCTCCGCCGAAGCAGAGAAAATCTCCGTCAACGCGCCTCGATCCAGCCTCACTGACTGGTCCCGCACCGAGACCACCCCATCGCCCAGGGGATTCACCCCAAAACCCTTGCTCACATTCCTCGGAGTCAATTGAAATTGGCCCTGTCCCTCTGAGCTTGAGGTGGAATCCACCCGAAGTCCTTCAGGACCGACTTCCGCCTCTATCGCCTGAAGAGGGGCGGCTAGTCTGGCTACATTCCCGACCATGACCGGGATCGGGGAGGGCTGCTCCTTCTCTACGCGCGCGCCCAGTTCCGCCAGGGGGATGCTCCTGGTCTCCGCAGTCTTGCGCGGCAATGTCGAAGTCATCCCCTCAAAACTCAGAAGGAGCAGGAAGACTAGCGTGAAGAGGGTATAAACAAATCGGAACATCTTATTCCCGTAAAAGGAAATCACCCTCTCGCTGTACCCGTCATTCCTACAGCAGACAGAGATAGGCCCACCACCGTCAGTTTTATGGCCCGGTTTCAGGAGTTACGTACTGCTGGAACATGGGACCACGAAGAAGGTCTCGTGGTTAGCTAAGCCAATACCAACATTGAAAGAACTTGATGTTGCCTGTGAATAATGTCTGACGTTTCGGGGTTCATTTGAACGCCATCAATCCTGCTATGAAGACGTCCACTATTTACAGAACTCGCAAACGATTCGCAGGCCAAGCGTGCCAAGGGTCACCATCTCAAACCCGTCTCATTGATTGCGGCCGGGTTAATCACGATGCAGCGTTTGCCTCAGCGCTCGCAATCAGAAATATTCTACCCAATAGCAAAGAGAGCAAAGCTGGAATGAATCGCTTCACCAGAGCCCCCGGAAGTCGATAAAGAACCACCGCGGGAGCCTAACAAACCGACTAGGCCGGATTATCCCAAAACATCGCATTTGGGCTGGGGCGTGGCAGAAGGAGATCGCGGCTTTGAAGGTACGATGACCATCAAACGAGGTTACGGATCAGACGACCTGGATCTCTAGACAAAGCGTGTAGCCATCCCGGCGATGCGCCTTGATGCAAGGAGCACCTGACGCGTGGGGCTTGATCTTGAGACGCAGTCGACTCAATATTCTGACGACTTGAGCCTTACCTGCCGGAGTCGACGGGAGTTCAAGATGCTCAAGAAGATCCGCCATATCGAGGGTTTGTTGGGGTGCCAAATAAAGACGATTGATGAGCCCCGCATCACGGCGTGTCAAAAGAATGACGCCTCCCTCAGGGGACTGTATCGAACTGTCACGAAGCGACAACCGCCACGTTGATTTTGAATCCACTGATTCTGTGGTTGCCCCGACGATTCGTCTGGTCATGGATCGGATGACGGCCAGTATTTCTCGAGGCCGCTGTGGCTTGGTCAGATAGATGTCGGCACCGGCCTCATAGCCATGAACCCTATCGATCCCTCGTGCTCGCCCCGTCAGCATCACGATGCGAGTTTCTGGCGACCGCTTCTGTAAACGGGATGCGATACTAAGTCCATCTTCACCCGGTAAGTTGAGATCCAAAACAACCAGATCTACCGGCGCATGAAGGAGCAATTGATCAAGCGCCTTCCCCGAATCTGCAGTGCAGACGTCAAATCCCTCTAGCTTGAGCAGGTGAACGATCTCCTCACGATGCGGCGCGTAATCCTCCACGACAGCGAGGCGAATCTTTTTGGATCCATTCATGGTCTATGTTGCACAGGGAGGATGGTGGGTAACCCCGTTCCTTTCGATGGATCGAAGACGCGCACAGGGGGTGGCATTTAGGTTAGCAAAGGGTCTTGTGGGATTAATCCCCGAATATCGCACTCAGGATCTTCCTACTATTTGGAAAGATCAGGGATCCAGACATAAAAGCTGACTTCGCCCCAATCTTCTTCAAGCCGAATGACGCCTGACAGCACATCCACAAACTCCTTGCAGAGCCAAAGACCTACGCCAGCTCCCCTAATCGTGGTGGCATCAGCGGATCGGTAATATTTTGAGAAGACTCGGTTTCGATCGGGTACGCCGACCTCACCTATCTGACTCACACAGCGAAATGCCATCCCCGACTTGAGGCGTCTGCGTTCTGGCGTGGCCGCCAGTCTGACTCGCCCTTCAACGGATCCATATTTCAAGGCGTTATCGACCAAGTTTGTCAGAATGCGCCGCAAGAGAAGGGGATCGCTCATGATGGTTTTTTTGAAGGCACAATGAAGCTCAATTCTCCCGGTTGCAGGGAAATCGTCAATGATGTCCAAAAGAAAGGCTCTGACTTGGATGCTTTTGGGTTCAATGCTGATCTTCTGCCCTTCGACCAGATCGACCTCAAGGATTCGATTCAGAATGCTGGATATATCATCGAGTGCGCGGGAATGGTTTCGTAGACGATCCTTGGCCAAGTCGGGGCCTATCGTCAAGGCCATTGAATAGGCGGAAGCTTCGAGGACGGCGAGAGGGTTTTTAAACTCGTGGGCCATCATGGTCATGAAGTTGCGTTGAGCTTCACGCTTTCTCCGCTCTTCCTCGATGATCTTTTTCAGGATATTGACCACAAATAACCCGCCCACCATTCCGACGAGAACCCCAATTCTGCCCTGTAATGGCTGCAGCTCCAGGAAGGCAGGGGTGAATACCTTCATAAATAGTAGGCTTATGGCCAGACTAAAAAATCCAACTCTTAGCCCAAAGAAGTACCCCAAGAACCAGAGGGTCGGGAGGTACGGGAATGCAGGAAACCGCCCAATTTCAGGATCTCCGCCCAAAACATGAAGCCACCACTGGCCTGTGCAACAAAGAGCCACGATGAATGTGCTGATCAGGTAAGGTCTCAATGCACAGATCATGTCGCTTATTTTCATTGAGCCTCACGCGGAACAGACAAAGTCTCAGGTCAAGGCTGAACTCGAGCCAAAAAATGGGAGCGCCCGCCAACTCCAATGATCATCAGCAAACGCGTCCTCGATTGACTATTCAATTGAAAGGGCTTGGCTCACCAAACTGGCCCACAATCCTGCATCGACGTCATGGGTATCTTTGATGTCGTTCATGCGAAGCAGATGCAGAAAGTAGTCTGCCTGAGAATCACTGGCTCCGGGTCCTAAGAACCGATAGATCAGTGATGGGGTTGTGTTTTCATTGATGATCAGTGGCCCTCCCAAGCTTGAAGCACAAAGCGCTCGCCTCATAAGGCTCCTTTCATGCAGAACAGAGCGCCAGCCTGCAAAAATAGCCTGATTACTGAGGGGGGGATCAGTATCTCGGTTGTTAGCGAGCTGGCAACCAAGCCTAACAAACCGACTAGGCCGAATTATCCCAAAACATCGCGACTGGGCTGTGGCGTGGTGTTGAGGCCAGAGGGGATCATGGATTCCAGTTAATCCCTTCGTCACCGTGAAGCCATCCAATCCAGCCCTTCGTTTTGGGCGTCGGTGAAAGCCATTTTTTCGGCCTCCTCTCGCTCGGCTTCCAGGTACTCATCGAGAGGGAACACCCCTCCTCCGACTTCTTCCCCACCCTCGAACAAACGCAACCGAAATCCACCACCAAGATCCAGCGGGCGGGGTTCAACTTCGTATCGGTATCTCGTCATCTTGTGACCTCTTTTTGTTTTTACCTATCAAATAGAGGGCTCGTAGAGTGAGCCTATCACCCGTCAATTATCGCCTTGAGGGCCGATAGCTTTTCCCGTGTCTCGGCCTTTTCGTTGTCACTCATGGCCTTGATCGATTCATGCTCTGCCCTCTCCCGCTCGGATTCCAGCCATCCGCGTTCCCAGGCATTCCTTCGGGCAGGATTCCGAAACCGGCAACCCTCCTTGGGTGTACCGGAGATGAAAGCAAACCGCCCTTCGTCAAACGCGGCATCAAGAATCCTGGCCTCCTTCTCTGAAGCGCGGAGCTTACTCACTTCGGCGCGGACTTCAGGATCGAGTGAGGTCATCTTTCGACGTCCGTCTTCCCATCGAACATATCGACGGTGCGGGTATCCCTCCCCTCCTCTTTCCGCCCTGGGATGTCATCTTCCTTGAGCCGCTTAAAACTATTAAACAGCGTGGCCCGACTCACCTTGAAGAGCCCGGCAACATAAGATGCCGAGTTTCCTTCATCCATGAGCCGCCGAGCCTGACGAATCTGTTCCTGGTTCATCGCATAGCGACGCCCCATCTTCTGTCCCCTGCCCTTTGCGGCCTTGATCCCTTCTCGGGTCCGTTCCTTGATGAGTTCCCGCTCGAATTCCGCCAGGGCTCCGAGAATGTGGCTGACCAGGCGTCCGGTGGATGTGCCGGTTTCAATCCCTTGGGTAATGGCTCTGAATTGGACTCCCCGACTGGTGAGGTCATCGAGGATGGCGACCAGGTGACTGAGTGACCGACCAAGACGGTCCAACTTCCAAACCACAAGGGTGTCCCCCGATTGGAGTTTGCCAAGGCACTTGGTCAATTCAGGGCGACGACGATCCGCCCCTGAGGCCGTTTCGACAAAGAGGGCTTCACACCCCGCCTCTTGGAGGGCGAGGATTTGAAGATCGGTTTTTTGGTCCGATGTGGACACGCGAGCATAGCCATAAATCATGGCTATATTTTAGACCAATATATAAGACTCTGGAGGGCCTGATTTTGCTGGGTCGCGAGAGGGTCTAAGAATCCTTCGATTGTTAGATTATCCATCTAACAATCGAAGGGTTGTTAGTTTCGCCCTTTGTATCTACCTAGAGCTCTGCCATCCAATCTCTGAGGGTGTGAGTAAATTGTAGTGACAGAAAAATGCGGGGCAGCGCCGTGGGGCCTGATCAAAGTCAGGACAATGAGTGCTTCTGGGGTGATCCTCAGACTGATTTTCAGCTTCCTGTCCGTCTCCGTACAATAGATTTGTCCAGTTTGGCCTAGCTTCTTGTAAACGAGTTCCGGCGTACTTTGCCCAAGCCGACTTAACCAATGGGCATGTTTTACGCTTATGTGGGTCTCACCATAGGCGGGTGTACCGACATACAAATGAATTGGCGTGTCAGCTACAACCTCTTGGATGATCCCACCAGGGAACAGGCCAAAGGCAGGGCTATCATCGACCAGCCATAGATCCTTATGGCGGGTTCCTGTGCACGTAAAAATAGGCATCAGAGGTAGGTTGAAGTTTTAATCAATGGTCACTACACTGGAGACGTCCGAAGACGAAATGTCTGCCGATAGACCTGAAGGCAAGGCATAGTTGCGGAAGGTGGGGTCCTAAAAAAACCACCTGAACGGGGTGCTCGGTTTCCGAGCTCAGGATTCCGAAAGGATACTGCGGGCGCCGTTCCAAGAATGCCAAAGGCCGCCTTAGGGTGGCCTTTTTCTTAGGCATTACATTAGGCTGCAAGCTATCTTTGTAGCATGTTACCAATTTATGCGCGCCTATGTTGTCGTCTGCGCCATCCTCTGTAGGCCTCTCTGCGATTTCTGATACGCACAATCCCCATGCCGGCAATCATTCGGCAAGACGATAAATTAAATGCGTCGCTCGATGGCTTGATCAAGCTGATTGATTCGCGTTCTGCACCATGATCTATGGCAATCTTCCACGCTACAACGCCTCTTCTTTTTCTTCCCCCCTCATCCAAGCAAGGCCATCAGTAGTTTGATAAAATTCTATTTAGATATTTATTTTTATTTATATCTTGGTAACAAAATAACAAATTACAAACATGAAAACATTAGCGATCATCAGCCGAAAGGGGGGAGCTGGAAAAACCACCATCGCCCTACATCTAGCTGTGGCTGCGGAAGCCCAAGGCCTTGCCACGGCTGTTTTCGACCTTGACCCTCAGGCAAGCGCAGCTCTTTGGTCAGATCATAGAGGTGATCCACAACCGGCGGTCGTTCCGGCGCAGGCTCCGCGCCTGCCATCGCTCCTAGCGCAAGCCAGGGGGCAGGACGCTGAGTTGGCCATATTGGATACGGCTCCACATGCAGATGCGATTGCATCAGAGGCGGCAAGCCATGCGGATCTCATCCTTATTCCATGCCGGCCTTCCGCTTTTGATCTCGATGCTATCGGGGCGTCTATCCGTCTCGCTCGATCTGCTGATAAGCCTGCTGCTGTAGTTATCAATGCGGCCCCTGTTCAAGGTGTTGAGACTGCAGAGGCGATAGAAGCCATTAAAAACGCCGGGGTTGATGTTTGCCCCGTCGTGCTACACCAGCGCAAACCCTACGCGAGTCGTATTCACGAAGGGCGAACCGCGACCGAGATAGAGCCAAAGGGCAAGGCGGCAGCTGAAATCCAAGCATTGCTTTTGTGGGTTTGTGAGAAAGTGTTATTGTTACCAAAATAGCTTTCTATAAAGATATCAAAATACCATAGGAGCATTTCATGACAGCAAAAGCTAGGCGGCCCATGACCTTTGATGTTGATCGTAGCCCACCGACCCCGGTTGAAGCCACGGCTAAGAAATCCGTCGAATTGTCCTCAACCACTGAGCGGCAACAGATTGGTGCGCGCATCCCGGTTCAGACATATCGCCGATTAAAAGCCCGAGCGGCCCTTGATGGAGTGAAGGTCCAGGACCTGGTTGAACAGGCTATTGATCGTCTCTTGAGCACAAAAAATTAAGAGGGGAGAGCACCTCTCGGATGTTCCTTGTCGGAAAAATGAAAGAACTATCGACAAAATCCATAAACGCGCTGGTCGAGGAAGCTCTTGCGATTGAGTCTGAGCAAGCCCAGCAGGCAGGTGCGCTCGGCTTTATGTGTCGAGCACTGACTCAGGCCACGATGCCGCATAGCAAAAAAGAGGGCTCTGAATTCACCAGAAGGAATGGGAACTTGGTTTTATCGATCAATTCCCCATCCATGCTGGGGTTGCCTTATGGGTCTATCCCCAGATTACTTGTGTCGTGGCTGACAACAGAAGCGGTTAGAACAAATCAACGTGAAATCGTCCTTGGTCATTCCATGTCGACATTCATGGATCAGCTAGGTCTTCATCGAACTGGTGGGAAGAGGGGAGATATCACTCGATTCAGAGACCAAAGTTTGCGGCTATTTGCTTCGACAGTCGTGTGTATCTACACGGACGAAAGCAAAGGTGCGATCAAGCGTCTTGGAGTAGCCGAGGACGCCATGATTTGGTGGGATCCAACGCAACCCAATCAATCGGGCTTATGGGAGAGCACGGTCGTTCTGACGAACGAGTTCTTCAACGAGGTTACTTCTAGTCCTGTTCCTATCGATATGAGGGCTCTCAAGGCTCTGAAGTCTTCATCCATGGCTTTGGATATCTATGTCTGGTTAACGCACCGTATGAGTTATCTCAGGCAGCCTACGTTAATCCCATGGGAAGCTTTGAAGCTACAGTTCGGTGCAGATTACAAATTAACGCGCCAGTTCAAGTCCGCTTTTATCAATCACCTCCGATCCGTCTGCTGCATTTACACCGAGGCTAAGGTAGAGCCCCAAGAGGCTGGGCTCTACTTACAGCCATCTCCTCCTCACATTGCACCAAAGTCGAATTCTTTATTGGAATAGTGCGCTGAAATGGTGACGCATGATGATCTGCGCACTGTGGATAAGCCTGTGATTGACAGAAGTTATCCGCGCTGAAATGGTGACGCTAACCACCCTCTTTTGCGCTGAAATGGTGACGCTTTTGCGCTGAAATGGTGACGCTTTTGCGCTGAAATGGTGACGCACATAGGCCTCTAGCCCACGGCTGGTAAGGGCTACAGCGATCCTCCTGTATTAACCTGTATTAACCTGTATTAAAGACCTGTATTAGCCACCCCATTTTTGTGGACAACCTTACGGTTGCCCCCATCATGGGGATGGCCTGCAACAAGTCTTTTTTCCTTTGCGCTGAAATGGTGACGCACCCCTTCAAGAGGGGTGGACTTCGTTGGCTTTCCTCTGTTGAGCCCTGTTCCGATAAAACTCAATCTTCTCTAACGGAGTCAAACGGCTGACGAATTCCTTCTCAGCCTCGCTCAGTGAACTCCTGTGTGGTACTGGATCAGCCACAGTGGAAGATGGCTTCTCATTGAATCCTTGAGCCTTCCGTTTCCTTCGGTATCGATAAAGCGCCGATCGCAATGACGTGGGAGCAAGATCTAGTCCGAGTTCAGCCAGGGCTTCCTCAACCGCTTTGGTTTTCACTCCCGCAGCGATGACCTCATCAATTGCCTCAATGTGACTTTTGAGAACCGCCCATCCATGCCGTTCGGTGATGGATTCAGAGAGTTCGTGAAGTCTTTGGATGATCTCTTGCTTCATCTTGAGCCTGATCCTGTCAGTGAGTGTATGGGAGTGATTCTGGGTGTATTTGGGTGTACCTGACTAATCGTGTTTTTAGGATTCTCGTATTCGAAAAGCAGATAGATAGAGGCCTTCAGAGGCTTTGACGCAGAGACATGAACCTCTCCCAGAGTGTATTTCGGTGTCTTTGAGTGTTTCCGGGTGTATCGCGGTGTCAATGGGTGTAATCGAGTGTATGGGCGTGACGGAGCGTGTCTTTTTGTGATGATTTGTGACATTCCGTATCTTCGTTCCATTGGATGTCGTTCCTCGCTAAGCCAGATGCATCAAGGGGTACAAGGGTTTTTCCCTTTTGGAGACCGCGTGACTTTGCGTGATTTTCTGTGACGAGGTGTGTATCCGCGTGACTTTTTGTGTAAGTCCGTGCGTCGGCGTGTATTTGGGTGTAACGGAGTGTAAGAGGGCGGTCGATTCTGCTTCTTGGGGGCTGTATTGGGGGATTTTTGATCTAGGGCAGGATAGGCCTGCCGCCGGCTTTATGTGCTACATTGAAATCCCGTTTCCCCCGGTATTGCCCCCATGAAAGATCACGTCATCCGAGCCCGAGTGAGTGCGGCCAACAAAGCGCTGCTGAAAAGCGCGTCGGTTCAGGAAGGTGTGCCCGAATCGGAATTGATCCGCCGATTTGTTGAACAGGGCCTGGCCGGTGTGGAACGGGGAGGGGAAGCCTCGCCTTTGACGGTTCCAGGGCCGAACCTTGAGCGGCAGAAGGTCACGCTTCGGCTTCCGGGGTTTGTGTTGGATGCGGTGAAGCTTCGTGCTTCAGAGAAAGAGATGAGTGTTTCCGGCTGGATGGGGTGCCTGATCCAGAGTCATGTGTTTCAGCCGCCGGTACTGACGACGTCTGAATTAGCTGTGCTGAGTGAGAACAACCGTCAGATCCGAGCGATTGGGGTTCATCTCAATCAGATCGCGCGGGCGTTTAACCGGATGGATATCGATATTCGAAGGCTCAAGGGTCTCGATGTGTTTGAGCGGGTGGTCCAAGAGAATCTGACGGTGATCGACCGACTGATTCGGGCGGCGAATCAATCCTGGGGGGTCGGACGTGGGTCTCATTGAAGAGGGGTGGTCTTCGCTTTTGATTGAGGAGGTTCCGAAGGGGCGGAAGAACCCGACCCGTCCGCTTCGGCTTGGGCGGCTGGCCGAAAGTGTCTCTCAGAGGCGCTCTCGTGGCTCTCCTGAGGTTTTAGTGAAGATCTCGGGGTTCACCCATGGGTCTGATCATCTCAAGGCTCACATGAGCTATATCAGCCGGAATGGCAAGGTGGATCTCGAAGATCAGTATGGGTCGGTCTTCCGTGGCCCTGAGGATGTGGGGTCTCTTTGGGAGAGTTGGGATCAGGAGATCAGCCAGGGCAATCGGGAGAAGGCCAACCGTCGGGATACGGTGAAGATCATCTTATCGATGCCGCCGGGGACGGATCCTGAGGCGTTGCGGGAAGCCGTTCGAGCGTTTGCATCCTCCGAGTTTGAGAATCACGCGTATCTCTTTGCCATGCACACGGATGAACAGCACCCGCATGTTCATTTGACGGTACAGATGCGGGGTTTTAGTGGGGAGCGGTTAAATCCGCGTAAGGCGGATTTGCAGCGGTGGCGTGAAACCTTTGC
>Ga0007859_1000546_pt1 | contig 10370 bp, 19 predicted proteins | sample CryBogCBH27Jul07_FD_71222 | JGI IMG/M metagenome (GOLD analysis project Ga0007859, IMG submission 71222) | Freshwater microbial communities from Crystal Bog, Wisconsin, USA - CBH27Jul07 | ecosystem: Environmental > Aquatic > Freshwater > Lake | place: Crystal Bog, Wisconsin, USA | collected...
CGCTACATTGATGCGGGCTTTGCTGATGTCTTGAGCAACCAAATCCGAGATGACTTCGGCTTCGGAACGGCCACGCTCTGCCACTTCCCACCCTCGGGCGATACGGCTGAGAGCGACCGCTACGACGAACACCGACCCCAGATGCCACCACACGGCCTTCTTTTGCACGGCCACACGCACGGTGCATGGCGTAAGCGTGGGCGTTGTATCGACGTGGGCGTGGATGCGAATGGAGGCTACCCATTGAGTGCTGATGACATTGCCGACCTCGCCGCAATGGGCGACCATGTGCCAGCGAGGATCTTCTGATGCTGAACGGCTTCTTGCTCGGCTTCGTAGCCACCATCCTTATCTCATCGCTGTTTGTCCGCCCCGGACGATGACCCATTCCCAACTGACAGGAGAAGAACCGTGATACTCACGAACAAGTATGAAGTGGGCGATACTGTCCGTCACCTCGTCGGTGAGGACTGTGAGGTGATGGAAGTGGTAGTTGCCTACCGGCTTCGCCCCTTGACCAAACCACTGCCGTATTCACTTGCCACGCCCCAAGATGAACTGAAGTTGGTGGAAAGGAAGTGCCGCCACATCAGGCAGAGCGACCCTGATTATGACGGCAAGGCATTCCCCTACACCTACTGCCCACTGTGCGGGGAGAAACTGCGATGAAGAACCCAATACGCCTGCTGGTAAGCCGTGAGCAAGCCGAGCGTATCTTGAGTTGGTACGACGACTTGCCAGCAGCGACCAACACCAACGAGGACGCAGCACTCGCCGCCAGCATTGAGCGAGCCATTGAGAGCCACGACGAGGAGATGGAGCGCCGAGAGGCCTACGCCGAGCGTCAGAAGGGTAACAAAACCGACCCTGCATTGACTACGGCTGCTCGTCATACTCGAATGCTGTTCGGAGGCAAGTTATGAACCAGCAAGAGCGAGACGACCTGAGAGTGCATTGGGAAAGTTTCCGGCAACACCGGACTCACTTCCTTGATTGCTACAAGTGGCACCCAGAGTGCGCTGTCATCTGTGTGCTAGATGCTTGGGAGGCTGAAGTTCACCACGGCAGCGAAGTATCCACCACTCGTGAAGTATGCGACCACGTAGAAGGTGGCGAAATCCCTCACACCACCGAAGGCATCAACGTCTGGCTGCACTTCACCTACTGCCCTAAGTGTGGAGAGAAACTATGAGGGCATCAGGGGTCTATAACCCAATGGTGGGCGATGTTGTGACGTTCACTCACTTCGCTGGAGAACAAACTGGTCGGGTGATTGCAACTCAGTCCCAGTGGTCGTGGGTATTGCCAGATGGCAGCGACCACTTTGAGCCATTGACCATCCTCAACAAGTATTTGGAATGGACAGGAGAGAAACTATGAACCAGCAAGAGCGAGATGCCCTGCGATACAAGCATCGGTGCCTTGAGAGCAAGGTTGGCCCGTGGTGTCGTTCCTGTATGCACGGTTGGCCCTGCGACACGATCCACGCACTCAACCTCTACGACGACCTCGTGGACAACGCTCGGTTCATGCTCAAAGAGGTCACGCCTAGCGAATACGGTTCCGCCTACGCACACGGCTACCGAGTGGCACTCCAAGACATGATCGGCGAGGACGACCTGTATGGGGAGCGTTTAGCCGAAGCAGTTTCCACCACCGAGCCAACCGAGGATGTTATGCCGCCACATACTATTGCCAGCCATACATTCCAGCCGCCGAAGTTCAAGGTGGGCGACAAGGTTCGGCTCATCGGGAACCCTGAGTTGGGCGACCTCACCGTGACCCAAGTGGACACCGTGTACACGGTTGTGGACAGCAAAGGCCGTGATGACGCTTGGGTGGAAGCAGAGTTAGTCGCTACGCCGCCCCCGTGCAAGCACATCGTCGGTAGTGAAATCTTGCCGAGCGCAGCCAATCCCGACTTCCAATGGATCGACTACACCTACTGCCCACTGTGCGGGGAGAAACTTACCCCTACAGGAACAACTTTGTCCAAGGAAGGTGGAAAATGAGCCGAGAAATCATCGCCAACATCAACCGGCAGGAGAAGTTGCTCCTAGACCTTATCTACGAGCGTGTCCTCGCCAACAAGCCCGAACCACCCGACACTATCGGGGAACCGGCGAGCGACCACTATAAGGGCTACTGCGAAGGCTGGTGGGACTGTTTGGAAGCCCTCGGCAACGCTATGGCGCAACAACAAGAGAGCAACGATGCTGAAATGGAACGATGGAAACGGTGAGCGATCCATGCGGCTACTGCGGACACGCTAAGGAAGCACACCCTTTCGGCGGTTGCGACTACTGCGCCCTCGATAAGACCATTACCACCCCCTGCGATGACTACGAGGCTCCAAATGTCTAGCCGTAAGCCGTTCAGCCAAACCCTCTACGACAACGACGACAGCGCAAAAGACCAACTGATCGCCTACCTCGCCAACCACCGATTTCACAACCCCCGTGTGAACCCCGACCAATACGGGATCGACGTTCTCGCCGAGCGTGATGGGCAGCCGTATGCCTTTGAGGTGGAGGTGAAACACAACTGGAAAGGCACCCATTTCCCGTATAGCACTGTTCACTTTGCCGGGCGCAAGGCGAAGTTCACGGATGAGGCCGCCGCACCTATCCAAAACACCCATTTCGTCATGCTGAACCACGACCGCACCATCGCCCTCGCCATTAGTGGTGAAATCATCGTCCAAGCCCAGAAAGTCGTCAAAGAGACGATCTACACACAGGGCGAGGAGTTCATCAGCGTTCCAAAGGCGCAAGCCAAGTTCTTCCGCATCGAAACTTGACCGCACAACCCCACTTTGGCTAAGGTATCCACCATGCCCTCCCACCAACCAAACAAGGCAAAGCCGTGGGTCGCCAGAGTGAAGCGTGGCGGACAGAGCACCTACCTCGGACATTTCAGCACTTACGACGAAGCGTGGGACGAAGAACAGGCGTATGCCGCCATCTACCCCGCCGCCATCAACAACAACCGGCAAAAGGCTGATCCGACCACTCCAAAAGTCCGCAAGCCGTTCGTAGCCCGCCGCTACAGAGGCGGATACATCACTTTGGGCTACTACGCCACCGCAGAGGAAGCACGAGCCGTAGAAGCCGCCTTCGACGCTGCAAACCCCCGCAAGAAGCCCGGTCCCAACCCCAACCCTGTCCGACCAGCACGAATGAGGAACAATGCCCACTAACCGCTCCAAGCAACACCCCGGACTTATCCAACCGTGGCACGCCAGAGTGACCATGTACGGTGTTCGCTACCACCTCGGCTATTTCAGCACCTATGAGGAAGCCCTCGCCGCAGAGAACGAGTTCCGTGAGATCAACACCCACGCACTCACCACAGCCTAAACGCCGAAACGGGGGTAAAGTAGTGAACATGACTGACGAGAAGTGCCATTTCTGCGGAGCCACCATTGAGCACGCCCCTACAGGGGAATGGCGGCACAAACAGAGCATCGCCAAGGCGTGCGACCTTGACGACCCCACCTCCACGACCGCAGAGCCAAAGCGATGAAGAAGAAGCAACTCCGTCGTGAAATCGCACACCTGAACACCCGTTTCGATGCCCTCCTCGCACTGGTAGAGCACAACGACAAGACCCAATACGACCGTGTGACCAACCTCGTCAAGTCTCTTGAAACCACCGATCAGGTGCTCGACGAAGTGGTGCACACTCTCCGCACCCGCAACCGTGCCTGAGACGACCTACCCACTACCGAAGAAGAAGCCACTAGGCGTGTCCGAGAAGCGAGCAAAGGCCAGAGCAGAGGCACCGCAGCCCCGTGTAGGGCGCAAGACCCTACTGACCCCTGAGATGACCGCCACCATCACCGACCTCCTACGGAGAGGGAACTACCTGAGCACGGTCGCTAAGGCCGTAGGGCTGAACCCCAGCACGCTCCAAGTGTGGCTAAAGCGAGGGAACGACCTCATCGCAGAGGATCGTGAATACGACGATTACGAACAGCAGTTTGTGGACTACGCCCTAGAAGTAGAAAAGGCGAGGGCACGGGCAGAGATCAACGCCGTTGAGGTCATCAGGTCAGCATCCACGACACAGTGGCAGGCGGCAGCGTGGTATCTAGAGCGCACCAACAACCCACAGTGGGGCAGGACAGTCCGCACCGAAGTCACCGGAGCAGAGGGCGGTCCGATCCAAGTAGATGCCGATAGCGTCATGCGGAAGTTGGAAGCCCTACAGCAACGCTATGTAGAGGCAGATGTAGTCCAAGACGCAGAGTTGGAAGCCTAGCCCTTACAGCAAGAAGCCCCCGGTGGACAGGACCGGGGGCAACTCGCTATCCACAGTCGCCGTCAGCGGTCGGTGCACTGCATACACACAGGCCGGGGAACAAGGAAACCCTGCCAATGCGATACCTGCCATGATAGCCCCTCCACAGGGACGCTGCAAGTCAGGTGGTCGAGATACCCCCCCCTGTATGGCACACGCACACACGCATACCCCCCCCATAGGATTTCACTCCACATAGACAAGTGCTATAAGACAGGGAACGCTATCTACGAAACGCTATAGCGAAGCCATGCACAAGTCATGCACAAGTTCTGCACAAGTTCTGCAACAACTTTGGATCGCATCACGCAGGCGTGGGTTGTCTCCCTAGGAGGTGGGAGGTGATTTCACAGCGCACCATCCACAGGATATTTCAAGCGACTTTTTGGATTTTGCCGCAGGGTGACCCCCTCACTACACAACGGCTCAGTTTCGGAGACTAAACTACGGTTGAGTGTGGTGTAATCCCAACCCCACAAAACTTTGGCAGCCTATTTCGGGGACTATAGGGGGGTTGTTTCACACGGGGAGCGTGAAACATTGGTAATCTTCCCTCATGGGACTTCCAAACTGGTTCGATCATGTTCGAGGAACCTTTGTTGAGCAACTGTCGCCCCTGTTTGGGGCAAAGGATTTCACGGCACTGCAAGTTGGGGCGTATGTCGGTCATGCGTCGGAGTGGTTGCTTGCTTTCCTGCTTACTGACGAGGGATCACGGCTCGACGATGTAGATACTTGGCTTGGAAGCGATGAAGCGGAGCATCAAGCCCTTGATTTCACTGAGGTAGAGCGGGAATACCGAGAGCGATTGAAGCATTGGCTTGCCCTCGGGCAGGTGTCGGCGTTCAAGATGACCTCCGACGACTTCTTCCGTATGGCCTGCCCCGTTGAGGAATACGACTTCATCTACATTGACGGCGACCATCGCTCGCATCAGGTTCTCCGAGATGCGATCAACGCTGACGCTGGACTGAAGCACGGTGGAATACTTGCCTTCGACGACTACTCGTGGTCGGCGGGAACCGGAGTAGATGCCGACCAACCCAAACTTGCTATTGACGCTTTTCTGGCGACTTTTGGAAGATACTACGAGGTCCTCCACGAGGGGCAGCAAGTCTGGCTGCGGAAGCACTGATCCATTTCCTATAGGAAGGTAGAATAATGCCATGATCGCAGCATTCCTCCTTGACCAATGGAAGCAGTATGCGGCGGCTTTTGGCGGCGGCGTGTTGTTCGTCTTACTGGTGTCCTTCTTCCGTAAGCCATGAACCCCGTCGTCCAACGCCTTCTCGGTGCCAACAAAGATCAACGTCGTGAAATCCTGACCGGGCTGAAGCCCGAGGAACTCGCCATCGTGTTCCGAGAGTTGGAGGAGATCGAGCGCACCCCGCCCCGCCGGTGGTTCTGCGCCCGTGAAACCTGCAACGGCAACCCCCATGTGGGATTTCACTGGTGCGAGCACCCCATTGACGGACAGCACACGCCGTTCTGCAAGCACGCTCGAACCCCGCAGCGACCACCCGCCGACGAGTCCAATACAAGCCCGTGGCTCACATGGTTTTTCAGCGGCGGTCGTGGGACGGGCAAGACACGAGCCGGAGCGGAGTGGGTTTTGGACTTGGTGTGGAACCAAGGCTACAAGCGCATCGCCCTCGTAGGCCGAACCCCTGCCGATGTTCGAGATGTGATGATCTACGGGGACAGCGGCATTATGAACTGCTCCCCGCCCAATGTGCGCCCACAGCACGAGCCGACGAAGCGGCGGCTGATCTGGCCGAACGGCGCACAGGCGTTCACCTACTCCGCTGCCGCCCCCTCGCAGTTGCGTGGTCCGCAGCACGACGCAGCGTGGTGTGTTTTGGAAGGCGAACTCGTGACGACCGCTCGGGGTGAAATCCCCATCGAACAAGTCGTTGTCGGCGATCTCGTCGCCACCCGTGATGGCTGGAAGCAAGTCCTCGCCGCCACAATGACGAACCCTGACGCAGAGGTGCTGGAAATCCACACCGAGTCGGGCAATGTCCTGCGGTGCACCCCGAACCACCGTGTCTGGGTCAATGGGGACTGGGTGCTCGCCGAGAGCATCGTTCCAAGCGATAGAGTGCTGGCATGGATTTCACATACGGACCCGCAGCGTGGATCGAGTGGGACGGAAGCCGCTGGCACCGTTCCAAAAGCGGCTACTACAAAGACCGGACAGGGAGCCTGCTTCATGTCGTCGTGTGGGAGCACTGCAACGGAAGGCGGCTCACGCCTGACGAGATCGTGCACCACATCGACCACAACCCCTCCAACAACACACCCGACAACCTGCGGGTCATGCTGCGAGCCGACCACATCAGGCTCCATATGGAGGAGCGTGGCTTCACGGCTCAGCCGGGTCTTGCCAAGATGGGTGCCGAAGCACTTTGGAAGAACCGCAAGCCACAGCCCGTCGTCTGCGATCAGTGTGGAACTCACTACGAAAGCGTCGGTATGCGAGCGAGGTTCTGCTCCAAAGCCTGTAGCAACGAGCACCTCCGTCTCCGCCGTATTTCAGAACGGGCAGAGAGGCGCAGTTTACGATCTCACGGTTGAGGGAGCACACGAGTTCTTCGCTGGCGGCATCCTCGTCCACAACTGCGACGAGTTGGCAGCGTGGACCGATGCTCCAAAGGGCGACACCTTGGACACGAGTTGGAACAACCTCATGCTTGGACTTCGCCTCGGACAGATGCCTCGATGCCTCGTGACCACGACCCCGAAGCGGGTCAAGTTGGTTCGGCAAGTCATGGAGCGGCGCACCACGGTCGTCACGAACGGCTCGACCTACGAGAACCTCGACAACCTCGCTCCGGCGTTCCGTGAGCAGGTGCTCGCTTCGTATGAGGGCACACGGATCGGCGAGCAGGAACTCAAAGGTGTCCTGCTGACCGATGTGGAAGGTGCGCTGTGGACGATGGAGATGATCGACAACGCCCGTGGTGAGTTTTGGAAGCCAGCCATGTTGGAACCGGCATGATTGAAATACACCCCGAGCAGTTCACCAAAATCGTCATCGGTGTTGACCCTGCCATCACCTCGGGCGAGGACGCAGACGAAACGGGCATCATCGTTGTCGCCTCCGGTCCCCACCAGCCCTCGACTTGTGTGATACCATCCTGCACCGCTCACGGCTACGTCCTGCAAGATGCCACGCCGCCCAAGTCCAACAAGAACTCCATTGACCGGTGGGTGAAGGTTGTCGTGGACCTCTACGACGAATGGAACGCCAACATCATCGTCGTTGAGAACAACGCCGGACGGGAACTTTTGGAAATGGCCTTGCGGACAGTGCGCTCCGACTTGCCGATCCACCGCCCCAACGCCATCGAGAACAAGAAGGCACGAGCGGAACCTATCGTGGCTCTCTACGAGCAGGGGCGCATCCACCATGTAGGCGACCCGTTGCAGTTCGCCGAGTTGGAGGAACAGATGACGACATGGGTTCCAAAAGAGGGGAGCGGGCGAGGCTCGAAATCGCCTGACCGTGTGGACGCTCTCGTGTGGGCGTTGGCTGAACTCAACCTACAGGGCAAGAAGCCGAAGCAGGGAGTATCTGCCATCGCTCCCATCGGGCTGATGCAGAACAACGTCTGGTCGATTTGAACGGCAAGCGACGGAGGCCGAGTGGCATCTCGAACCTCCGTCGCTTTCGGTTCCCGTAGTCAGGAGGGACTATGGGACGATCAGGACTTCCTGAGTTGCAGGAGCCGTGTAGTGCTCGATGGCACGCTTGGCGTAGCGGTAAGCCGTAGGCTCACTGATGCCAAACGCCTTCGCCAACGGAGCGATGCGCTGCCCAGCGACAACACTTTGGTTGAAGGCATCGAGCCGTGCGCCGGTCAAAGCCCGGTAGGGACGACGCTTGCGGCTCACCTTGCGGGCACGGGGAACAACCGCCTTCGGCACAACCGCTGCCGTGGGTTTCGTGTTTGCGCTCGGAGCGGTGAGTCCTTGCAGGACGGTGGCAACCAACTTCGTTGCCTGCGCCTTGTCGCCGTTCAGCAGGACGATGATGGCTTCGCTCATTTGCGATGCGAGAGTTTCGGTAGTCATAGAAATCACCTCCTCATGACTGGTCGCTTGTAGATAGGTCATTCGACACCGTTCCATGCGGCGGAGAAATCCCACGCTTCTTGGAGCACGTCGTTCGGCTTTTGTCCGGTGACGGAGAGTTCGATGATGCCGTATTCCGCCAACTTGGCGAGGAACACCTCGTCCTCCATGTCGTCGTTGAGCAGAACCCGATACTGCATGAACAGCCGATAAGCGATGCCACGCTTCGGGTGCTTGTGATCCATTGGGTTGTGTGACCGCTCGCCGATGGTGGCGAGAATGTCGAAGGCGGAGGGAGCGGTAAAGGTTTCGCCGCCCCACACCACCGTCCAAAGAGCCTTGGGTGGATACATGACGGGGACATTCATGATGCGATCTCCTTCTTGCTCTGACCGATCTCGAAGCAGTCGGCGATATCGCCGTTGCGGATACGGAGGTAGGTCATCGGCTCGACTTCTTCGACCCACGACAGTTCCACGCCCGACCGCTGCGTGCCCTGCACGAGCAGAGGCATGGTGGAGGCGAACACGATGGAACCCTTCGCCGTTGCGCCGAGCACGAGCGGGCTGCCGTCCACACGAGCGAGGTGCAGGTCACGCTTGTCTCGTGCGTCCAGCCACGCCAGCGCAGCACGACCTTGGAGCGAGCGCAGCACATCGGCAGGGTGGTAAACGGTTTGGTCGATCAGGGCGAAGGCTGCTTCGCTGTCCACCTCAGCACGACGCTGCGCTCCGAGGTGCGAGAACACCGCATCGTCGTTGCTCAGAACGCCGTTGTGCACGCCCACGATCTTGCCGCTGACGATGGGGTGGTTGTTGCCGTTGTTCTGCGGCGAACCCTGCGTAGCCCAACGGGTGTGCAGGACAGCACGCCGAGTGGACTTCGGCATGGACTTCAGATACGGCTCGAACAGCCGAGAGGGAACGGGAGCCTTGCTCACATGGATACCCGCTACCTTTGTCTCTTTGTCGATCTGCACCCACGCTGCTCCGGTGGCATCACGGCCACGAGAAGCGATCTCATTGAGAAGGGACATGGACAACTTCCGTGCGTCCAACTTCTCATCTTGGTTCAAACAAAATCCTGCGATGCCACACATGGATTTTTCCTTTCGGTTTGGGGTCGGTTGCTATAGGATACTACAGTTCCCACCCCCTCGCAAGTTGAGAGGGTGGGAACCTTACTGCTAGTTCGCTGCTGCGAACCGTGCTGCTCGCTGCGAGAGGAACTGACGGCTCTCACTGTCGAGGTCAAGCCCACCGAGCAACTCGTCAATGTTGGCGTAAGCCGTCTGGTTGCCGGCGATGCCAGCCTCGACGATGGCGAGCACGAAGCAAATCCACTGAACAGCCTTCTTGCCGTTGAGCGTGCCTTGGTGCTGACGGAACTCAATGGTTCCGTATCGGGCGTAAGCGTTGAGGTTGATCGTGCGGTACTTCTCACGGTGCTGCGTCGCCCGACGGATAGCGTGACGAGTGACCGCCTGACGGATTTCCTCGAACGCTCCACCGGCGATGCGCTGGTTCGTGGTCGGGACGATCTCCCGAGCGTAGAAGGCGTTGCGACGGCTCGGCGGAACCAACCCGTTGATGATGGCTTGGTTCATGGCGTAGAGGTCGAAGATGCTCATGATCTGAGCACCGGTCAAACCGTCCATGCCAACGTGCAAGTGGAAGCCACACTGCATATCCACATGACCACCTGCGCCCATGATGGCGGTGAGTGCGGTCATGACCGCCTGCAAGCCATCCTGACCACGGAGGATCGGGCTGACCAACTCGCAGCCGGAAGCCACCGAAGCATCGGGCACGATCTTCCACATGGTCGAAACATCGTGGCGGTAGTGGGTCGCTGACTCCACATCCACCCCTGCGTCACGAAGCGTGCGGATAGCACTCTGCATGGACAAGCCCTTGAACTCGAACTCACAACCGAAGGTGCGGTTAGAGGGGATCGAGGGAACGCCGCTGACCGTGGCAACCGGAGCGACC
>Ga0007859_1000553_pt1 | contig 10290 bp, 8 predicted proteins | sample CryBogCBH27Jul07_FD_71222 | JGI IMG/M metagenome (GOLD analysis project Ga0007859, IMG submission 71222) | Freshwater microbial communities from Crystal Bog, Wisconsin, USA - CBH27Jul07 | ecosystem: Environmental > Aquatic > Freshwater > Lake | place: Crystal Bog, Wisconsin, USA | collected...
TATGGACATCAAAGCACAATCTTAATGATGGGAGAATCGTCAAAACATGCGGCATTCCGCCCTGGGAACGAAAATATGTGCCTTCTTTGCAACAGCATAAATGAATGTTCCATCAAGGCCTGCGCCTATCACATTTGGCCGCTTTTCAGCCGCAAATGGAAAGCTAATCTCCACTTGTCACGTGATTGCAAAAAATCTGCAGTCGGCGACGAGAGGTCGAAAGAAAATCATGTTCAGGTCATCGCAATCTTATATTGACGTCCCACCGCACGCCGCACGCCGACGCTTGCTGCCGGCAATCTTGCTGATGACAAGCTTCCTGATGATCATAACCGCTGTCGTCAATCCTGGCCCAGAAATAAGCAAAGAACCAAGCGACGCCAATGCGCACACAGTCTCACTGGAATCCTTTAAAGACTCCTATAATCCAAAAAATATAACGAATATTCCTCGCTCTCAGATTCTCACGCACGCGCATCACACACGCGTCGCCGTCGATCGGATCTCACCCCTACAACCATGAAAACTCTGCAAATATTGGCGTATGATCAGAGGGTTTTTCCTCGGCGCGAAGAGATTTGACGATTTCCACCCTCTTTAGATAATCTGTTGCGCGCGGGGACAATAATAAATGATCAATGCGTAGGCCGTGATTTTTCTGCCAAGCGCCCGCTTGATAATCCCAAAACGTATAGTGGCCAGCAGCGTCAGTGACGCAACGCAAAGCATCGGCATAGCCAAGATTAATAATCTTCTGAAGCATGGCGCGCGATTGGAGTAAAAATAATGCATCGTCCGTCCATGCTATCGGATCATAAACGTCTCTTTCGTCGGGAATAACATTATAGTCTCCAGCCAAAATGGTAACTTCCTCCAATTTGAGCAATTTTCGCGCATGGCGCGTTAAGGCTTCCATAAAAGCCACTTTATAAGGATATTTCTGCGAGGCGACGGGGTTGCCATTTGGCGCATAAATCGAGGCGACACGCACAACGCCGCCGACTTCGTCTGAAATAACCGCCTCAAGATAACGTGCCTGACCCTCAGCATTAAAATCAGGCAGACCAACTAGACTATCTTCAAACGGCCTACGGGATAAAATTGCTACGCCATTAAATGTTTTTTGCCCATGAACAAGCGCGTTATAACCAGCATCTTCAATTTCAGCGCGAGGGAAAGCCCCATCTTCGCACTTCAATTCCTGTAAGCAAACAACATCTGGGGTATTCATTCGAAGGAAAGCCAAGAGCAGCTGCAAGCGCTGTCTTACTGAGTTCACGTTCCAAGTTGCAATTCGCAAATTAATGCCTTTGACGTTTAGTATGTCGCCCTGTTGTTAACGCATCGCCGTCCGATTGACGAAAGTGATCAGAATGCATGAGAGAGAAAGACAATGAACAAAAGGCATATTATTATACGCCATGCTAGTAATTTTTAAACTGCGCAACGACGCGGCGCACGCCCGCCGTTGCGCTTTTTTAATTAGCTCGCCCGGCCAAGCGACGTTGCTTTTGGCACATCAATGAGCTTTCCAGTTTTAACGTCATAAATATAGCCATAGATGGGCACATTTTTGGGTGTTAATGGGTGTGAGCGAATGCGTGCAACGTCCTGAGCTACGCTCTCTTCTTGAGATTTTATTGTATGCCATTTTATAAAATGGCCAGCTGAACAGCCGCCGCCATGTTGAGGATTTGACCAGTTCTTTCCATCAAAGGAAGCGGTTGCAAGGCTATCTTCCAGTAAGTCGCCCATCACCTCGTCGCAGAATAATTCCATTCCGCAGTTTGTATGATGGATCACAAACCATTCTTTCGTGCCGAGCAATTTATGAGAGATCACCAATGAACGAATCGCGTCATCCGAGGCGCGACCGCCAGCATTGCGGATGACATGCGCGTCGCCCTCCGAAAGGCCTGCATATTTTGCTGGATCAAGACGCGCGTCCATACAGGTCAAAATGGCAAAGCCTCTGGCTGGCGGTAAGGCTAGATCTCCCTTAGATCCAAAACTCGCGACATAGACGCCATTCGCCGCCAAAACCTCGTCTAAAATTTTACTCGCCATTGTCTTCCTGCTCCCGCTTAGGTGATAAAATTTTGATTGCCGCAAAAAAAATTAAATGACGCCTCAACTGGAAATATCAAGTTTTAATTACGCTGTCGTCTTAGTCCTAACCTTGTTCAAATATTCACGAGCAGCCCCCAATTACCGACGTGATTGAAAGAAATCACGCAACAATATCGCTGACTCGCTGGCCCGCAACCCACCATAGACCTCGGGCGCATGATGACAGGTTGGTTGCGAAAAAAAACGCGGTCCATGCTCAACACCCCCGCCTTTTGGATCGTCCGCGGCAAAATATAATCGTCGGATTCGCGCAAAAGAAATCACCCCTGCGCACATGACACAGGGCTCCAAAGTGACATAGAGGTCACAGTCGATCAAACGTTGCGATCCAAGTCTCTCACAAGCCTGACGAACAGCCAAAACCTCGGCATGAGCGCTCGGATCTCGATCGCGCAGTGTTTGATTGCCGGCGGCGGCAATCAACGCGCCAGCGCGGATGATGGCCGCGCCAATTGGAACTTCTCCAGCCATCCCAGCCTCTCTCGCAGCAGCAAAGGCGGCGGCAAAAGGATCTATCGCTGTCATAACCATGGCCTTCTCAGTTTCCTGCTTCAAAGCACGCCTCGCGCCTGCTATCAGAACCTATGACTGACAAAAAACAAAATCGAGGCGACGCCTCCCTAGGCGACGAACGCTCGCTTCGCCCGCGCGGACACAGCGCTCCTATGAAACCAAAAACTGCCCTGGTTAAGAAGCCAAATGAAAAATTCCAGCGGCCTGACGCGCGAGGTAAAAAACGATCTGAAACCAGCGACAGGCCAATGCGCGGTGCGGCGCAGACACAAAAGCTTGGGCGGTCTGATCAACCGCAATCCGTCAAAGACAAGGCTTTTGTCAGCGAACGTATCGCCAAAGTCATGGCGCGAGCGGGCGTCTGCTCTCGCCGTGATGCTGAGGCATGGATTGAAACGGGACGCGTTAGCTTAAATGGCCGCGTCTTGAAAAGCCCAGCCATTAATGTCGGACCAGATGACCAAATCGACATTGACGGCGCGCCGCTTCCGCAGCGTGAACGTACGCGGCTATTTTTATTTCATAAACCATCAGGATTGGTCACAAGCGCCCATGATCCTGAAGGACGGCCAACGGTATTCGCATTTTTAAACTCCAATTATGGTGATTTGCCTCGTGTGGTGAGTGTTGGCCGTCTCGATATAAACACTGAGGGTCTTTTGCTTGTGACCAATGATGGCGGATTGGCGCGTGCGTTGGAGCTGCCGGCTACTGGCTGGACGCGGCGCTATCGTGTTAGAGCGCATGGTCACATCACTCAAGCGCAACTTGACGTTCTTCGCCAAGGGGTGACCATCGACAGCGTTATATACGCGCCAATTGAGGCATTACTTGAACGCGTACAGGGCGCAAACGCCTGGATCGCTATGACGCTCACAGAAGGAAAAAATCGTGAGGTCAAACGCGTCATGGAACATCTTGGACTTGATGTTACGCGTCTTATCCGTGTTTCCTATGGGCCCTTTCAGCTCAATGACCTGACGCCCGGCGCTATCGAGGAGGTTAAGCTTAAAGTTCTGCGTGATCAGTTAGGCAAAAATCTCGCCGAACTTGCAGGCGTTGATTTTTCATCTCCCTTACGCACGCTTTCTGCAAGCGAACTACAACAACAACGTGAGCGTCTTGATGCGCGCGCCCGCAAGCATGTCTCTGTTTTACGTAAAGAGCGGGAAGAAAAAGGCGCCAAAGGACCACGTGTGCGCATCGAACGCAGCGCCACTGCTGATCGCAGGGGCCGCGCTATTCCTGTTGAGCGTATCTCCTCACCCTCTCGCAAGGAGGACGATTCTGCGCTATCGCGCAATGCGCGTCGGTTTCAGTCGTTAAAGAGAAATGACGGTAAGGTCTCTGACCAGCCTTCTGGCGTCTCACGCAAGCAAAATTATCGCGAAGATAATGCTGAGCCTCAAAGCCAACGTTCAGTTCGAAGTCCTCGGACTGATAATCGGCGAGGCTCACAAGAAACAAAAAATTGGCAGGATAAGCCCAAAAGTTTCTCACATGGCCTCACGGCCTCACGGTCTGGGAGTGGCGAGCGCGCGATAAGAAATAAATTTTCTCATGAAGAACAAAGATCACAACAAAGGTTGAGTCCGCGCGTTCAAGAAGATAGCCGACAAAAAAGTCGGCGGGATGATCACGCAACCAATGATCGCACTCATCCAAAACAAGAAAACTTTTCAGCTAGACAAAAGAACGCCACACCGTCGTCTCATGAACGACCGAGAAACTATAGGAACGCAAAAGAAGACTCCGCCCCGCGTCATAATCGGCCTTCTCAAGGTGATCAGAGAAGTGAGCGCAGTAGGGACAATAAATCTAGCGCCTCAAAGCCCGATCGCTCTGCTAAAAAACGACCCGGCGCGCGCAATGACCAAGGCAGAGGGCCTCGTAACAAACCACCTCGACCGCGCGGATCCTAACACATGCGTATCGTTGGCGGCGTTTGGCGCGGACGGGCGCTTGCTACTCCTCAATCTGCTGCTATACGGCCAACATCTGATCGGGTTCGGGAGTCGATTTTTGATATTCTCGCACACGCCTTTGACGACCCAATAACAGACGCCGCCATAATTGATCTGTTCGCGGGGACAGGCGCGCTTGGTCTTGAAGCTTTGTCGCGAGGAGCCAGTCGATGTCTTTTTGTCGATGACGGCGCACCGGCCCGCGCACTGCTGCGCGCTAATATTGAATTATTGGGACTGGGCGGACGCACCCGTATTTTTAGACGTGATGCGACAAAACTTGGGGCCGCGCCAAAAGATGAATTATTTTCATTGGCTTTCCTTGACCCGCCTTATGGAAAAAATCTTATTGTTCCGACATTAACCGCCCTCGCCACAGGAGGATGGCTGACCAAACAGGCGCTTGTCGTTATTGAAGAAACGGTAAACGCAGACATTGTATTGCCGCATAATTTTATTCCCGAAGACGCGCGTCGCTACGGCGACAGTCAAGTTATTTTTGCGCGTTTTTCGCATCCAATTAGCGTATAGATTTTAATTCATACAAAATCTCAAGAGCCTCCCGCGGACTGAGTTGATCTGGATCAATCCTGGACAATGTTTCCCGTAAGGCATCTTTGATGATCGGCGTTGCGATAACAGCTTTAAAAAGCGGCAAATCATCAATCAGCGCATCAATTGCCGCGCCCCTATCCGTTGCCTCTAGCTTAGCAAGAATATCATGTGCGCGCATAATCACGTTTGGCGGTAATCCAGCAAGCTGCGCGACATGCACGCCATAAGATCGATCTGCAGCGCCTGTGACAACTTCATGAAGAAAAACAATTTCTTCATTATAATCCGTGACTTTCATCGTAAGATTAATCAAGCGCGGTAGGTGTTTGCTGAGCTGCGTGAGTTCATGAAAATGCGTAGCAAAGATGGAACGCGATCGATTAACCTCATGCAAATGCTCAATTGTCGCCCAAGCGATTGACAGGCCGTCAAATGTCGCTGTGCCACGACCAATTTCATCAAGAATGACAAGAGACCGTGGCGTTGCACAATTCAAAATTGTAGCCGTCTCAACCATCTCAACCATAAAGGTCGATCGTCCACGCGCAAGATCGTCCGACGCTCCGACACGAGAAAATAACCGGTCAATAACGCCAAGACGCGCCTGTTGCGCAGGAACATAAGAGCCAGCCTGCGCCATCAAAGAAATTAGAGCGTTCTGACGCAGAAATGTGGATTTACCAGCCATATTTGGTCCTGTGACAACCGCAATACGACCAGCGTCTGTCCCTGATAAATCGCATCCATTAGGCGCAAAAGCCATGCCTTGGCTTTGTAACGACGCCTCAACAACAGGATGACGACCGCCGACAATGCTAAAGTCTAGAGAGCCATCGACCTGCGGACGCGTCCACCCGCGCTTTTCTGCGACTTCTGCAAGGGCTGCCGCAACATCTATACGCGAGAAAGCTTGTGCGAGCTGATGACAAATATCCGCACGATTCAAAATTTCCAAACTCAAGGACTCAAATAACGCAAACTCTTGAGCAAGCGCATGATCTGCTGCAGAGGCGATCTTACTTTGCAGCTCAACGAGCTCACGTGTTGAAAATCGCATTGCATCCGCCATCGTCTGACGATGCGTGAATATTTCTGAAAATGGCGGATGAAGAAACTTTTCTCCTTGAGCTGCCGACGTCTCAAGAAAAAATCCAAGAAAATTATTATGTTTAATTTTCAGTTTTACGCCAGTTTCCTCTGAATATCGCGCCTGCAAACTTGCAATCACGCTACGACTTTCATCTCTTAGTCGACGTGCTTCATCTAAATTTGCATCAATCCCTTCGCGAATGAAATCACCCGTACGCCGATCAAGCGGTGGCGTCTCTTTAAACGTCATTAAAATTCGCTCTGCAAAAGCGTGATCCGACTGTCTTAATATATTTACATCTTGAAAAACTTCTTGTGGAAGTTTTAAGTCGTCAAATAAGTTAGCAAGCTCACAAGCTGTTTGTAATGCAAGTCCAACGCTTACAACATCACGCGGCCCGCCGCGTAGAAGCGAGAGGCGAGACACCGCCCGGGCAAGGTCTGGCGCGCGCATCAGTTTTAAACGACAATTTGATCGACAAGAGGGCTGATCAAGGAAAAAATTTACCGCGTCTAATCGGGCGTTAATTAAAAAATTATCCGTTAAGGGCGCTGCAAGTCTTTCGGCCATCAATCGCGCGCCGCCCGACGTTACAGTTAAATCCATGACGGATAATAAGGAGCCTTCCCGCGCGCCTGACAAGGTTCGTGTGAGTTCAAGATTTGCTCTTGTTGCGGCGTCAATATCTAATGATGCGCCCGAGCCGCCTTGTTTTGGCGACTGCAAAGCGGGCTTATTAATTTTTTGAGTGCGTTCGACATATAGGATTGCTGTTGCTGCGGCCCGCGTCATGGCCTCGCTCATGACGCCAAAACCATCAAGCGTTGAAACCCCATAATATTGTTGCAAGCGCTGCGCTGCGTCTTGTCCGATGTCGCGACCAATTGGTGTGACAGGTGCGCCTGTTGCTGAAAACAGCGTCGCCACTTTTTGTTCCCGACACAATGACTCGCTTGCGATAATTTCTTTTGGCTCTAGGCGCACCAATTGGGAGATGAGCTCAATCTCGCTGCAATCGCCCACGGTAAAAGCGCCTGTTGAAATATCAACACAGGCAAATCCATAACATGCATCTGCCTGCGTATGATGCACACGCGCAACCGCCACAAAAGCGTTTGCACGCGTTGGATCAAGCAGAGATTCTTCCGTAATTGTGCCAGGCGTCACCAGTCGCACGACATCCCGACGCACAACCGATTTTGCGCCGCGTTTCTTGGCTTCGGCCGGATCTTCAATTTGTTCGCAGACAGCAACACGATGACCAAGCGCTATGAGCTTTTGTAAATAATCAGTTGCACGCTCGACTGGCACGCCGCACATCGGGATGTCCTCTCCCATATGTTTGCCGCGTTTGGTGAGCATGATCCCCAAAGCGCGCGCGGCAATATGGGCATCATCAAAAAATAATTCGTAAAAATCGCCCATTCGATAAAAAAGTAGGCAATCCTTATGCCCAGCTTTTAATTCCGCATATTGCGCCATCATGGGGGTGACCCGCATCAGCGCGGAATCGACGGCGGCGTCAAAAGGAATTTTAGGCGTCATGAGGCTATCTTAGCGGCACGGCCTATCTGTTGGACGCGTTGAAAGCCGGGACACACAGGATTTTCTTATCCCAGAGCTCCCAAGGGCCTGCCGAAGGGCGAACTTGTGGTTTGTCATCAAGGGCCGCTATTGTGCAGCGCAAAACCAATCAAATAAACAAGGATGCGTGTAAATGTCGAAAGATCCAAGATCAACCGGCGCGCCGGAGACGATTTCTGACAAAGACGCCCTGTTGTTTCACTCCAGAGGCCGCCCTGGCAAATTAGCCATTGTCGCGACCAAGCCAATGGCGACGCAACGCGATCTCTCGCTTGCCTATTCGCCAGGAGTCGCCGCTCCTGTGCTTGCAATCGCTAAGGATCCCTCCCTCGCCTATGATTACACAACGCGCGGCAATATGGTTGCTGTGATCACCAATGGCACGGCTATTTTGGGACTTGGCGACCTTGGCGCCCTTGCGGCTAAACCGGTGATGGAAGGCAAGGCTGCTCTTTTTAAGCGTTTTGCGGATATTGATTCTATAGATCTCGAAATTGATACAAGCGACGTCGACGCCTTCATTAACGCCGTGCGCTATCTCGGCCCTTCCTTTGGCGGGATCAATCTAGAAGACATAAAAGCGCCAGAGTGTTTTGTTATTGAACAACGTCTGCGCGAATTGATGGACATACCAGTCTTTCATGATGATCAGCACGGCACTGCCATTATTTCCGCCGCAGGGTTGATTAATGCGCTGACGCTTACGAACCGCGACATTAAAACAGCAAAGCTTGTTTGTAACGGCGCCGGCGCAGCAGGCATCGCTTGTCTCGAAGTTGCTCGAGCGCTTGGTTTTGATCAACGTAATATTATTCTTTGCGACACCAAAGGGGTTATTTATCGTGGTCGAGAAGAAGGAATGAATCAATGGAAAAGCGCCCATGCCAGCGAAACAAAATTAAGAACGCTGGCGCAGGCGCTTGACGGAGCCGATATCTTTTATGGTCTTTCTGTAAAAGGGGCGCTGTCTCCAGATATGCTGCGCACAATGGCGCCTGATCCAATTATTTTTGCTATGGCGAATCCAGATCCAGAAATTACGCCGGAAGAAGCGCGCGCTGTGCGGCCCGACGCCATTGTTGCAACAGGTCGATCGGATTATCCAAACCAGATCAACAATGTCCTAGGATTTCCCTATATTTTTCGTGGCGCACTCGACGTTCGCGCTCGAACAATTAACATGGAAATGAAAATCGCCGCTGCAAAAGCTCTTGCAGATCTTGCGCGTGAAGATGTGCCTGATGAGGTCGCCAACGCCTATCGCGGTGCGCGTCCAAAATTTGGTCGTGACTATATTATACCTGCGCCCTTTGATCCGCGTCTCATCTCTATTGTGCCGCCTGCAGTTGCCGGCGCAGCGATGGATACAGGTGTTGCGCGCCGACCCATCGTTGATATGAAATCCTATCGTGCGCAGTTGGCGGCGCGACGCGATCCCGTTGCTGGCTTAATGCAAAATATCTTTGAACGCGTCAGGCGAGAACCTAAACGCGTTGTGTTTGCTGAAGGCGAGGAAGAACAAGTCATTCGCGCCGCGCATAGTTTTGTTAATCAAGGATTAGGCGCGGCTATTCTTGTTGGCCGTGAAGATCGAGTTCGTGACGTTGCGTTAAAAGCAGGCGTTGAACTTTCCGCTGGCGTTGAAATCCATAATGCAAAACTCTCAGATCGCAACACTGTTTATGCGCAATTTCTTTTTGAAAGACTACAGCGTAAAGGTTTTTTATTTCGCGACTGTCAGCGTTTAATCAATCATGATCGCAATCATTTTGCTGCGGCCATGGTGGTGCGCGGAGATGCGGACGCAATGGTGACAGGGGTAACGCGCAATTTCTCGAATGCGCTTGAAGAAATACGTCGCGTTATTGATCAAAAACCAGGTCATCGCGTTATCGGCGTATCATTGATATTAGCCAAAGGCCGGGTTGTTGTTGTCGCAGACACCGCCATCACTGAATTGCCTGACGCAGAAGAACTCGCCGAGATCGCCATTGAAGCTGCTGGCGTCGCCCGCAGGCTAGGGCTCACGCCCCGCGTCGCGATGCTAGCTTTCTCAACATTTGGTTATCCGCCGGGCGAACGCACTGCGCGCGTGCATGAAGCCGTTCGGGTGCTCGATCAAAAACGGGTTGATTTTGCTTATGAGGGCGAAATGGGGGCTGATATTGCGCTCAATCGCGAGCTCATGGGCGCTTATCCCTTCTCCCGGCTCAAGGACACCGCCAATGTTTTGATTATGCCAGCCTTTCACTCAGCAGCAATTGCGACAAAAATGCTACAAGAACTTGGAGACGCAACTGTCATCGGTCCTCTCATCGTTGGACTGGACAAACCGGTCCAAATCGTTCAACTCGGCGCGACCGACACTGAAATCGTCAATATGGCGGCAGTTGCCGCTTATGGTGTTGGCGCGTGACGTGACGATAATCAAGTTCTGGCGCATCTTCTTTTTTG
>Ga0007859_1000554_pt1 | contig 10280 bp, 8 predicted proteins | sample CryBogCBH27Jul07_FD_71222 | JGI IMG/M metagenome (GOLD analysis project Ga0007859, IMG submission 71222) | Freshwater microbial communities from Crystal Bog, Wisconsin, USA - CBH27Jul07 | ecosystem: Environmental > Aquatic > Freshwater > Lake | place: Crystal Bog, Wisconsin, USA | collected...
GAACTGCTCGTCATCGACCGCCACCAGGCAGGGCCGGACCCCCTGGTGCTCGCGAATCCACTCTTCTTGTTGCTCGAGGGTGCGTGGTTCGAGGTCGAAAGTGACCGTGGTCTCGAGCACCTCGGGGTTATAGATCGCCCGCAGGGCCTCAGCGTCGGCAATGTCGACCACGCGAACGTACATAAATACGAGGCTAGTTCTCGCCGGTTGGCGCGCCGAGCCTCCTCTCCACTAACATCGCCTCTCGCGTCGGCAACGACGTACGCCCTCTTAGCTCAGTGGTAGAGCACTTCCATGGTAAGGAAGGGGTCGTCGGTTCAATCCCGACAGAGGGCTCGCCCGGCGGCGTAGCTCAGGTGGTTAGAGCACACGGCTCATAATCGTGTTGTCGAGGGTTCGAGTCCCTCCGCCGCTACGACGGAAGAAGTTAGTTCCGAGGAATTACCGAGTATTACAGGAGATCAGCATGGCCAAGAACGACAAGCGCATCCAGGTAACCCTCGCGTGTGAGGACTGCAAGCGTCGCAACTACATCACGATGAAGAACAAGATGAACGACCGTGAGCGCATCGAGATGAAGAAGTACTGCCGCTTCGACCGCAAGCACACCACCCACAAGGAGACCCGATAGGGACCCCTGCTCGCGGGTGGTAAGATTCTCCACCCTGACGGAACCGCGTCGACAGACGAGGTTTTGTTTTTAGGGCAGTGGCTCAATTGGTAGAGCACCGGTCTCCAAAACCGGTGGTTGGGGGTTCGAGTCCCTCCTGCCCTGCGCGGCACTTTCCGCCGTCGCGGAATGACCGTAACGAAGGAAGAAAAGAAGAATGAACCGGGAACAAAAGCGACTCCTGCAGCGACAGGGTCAGTTAGACGCCAACGGGAACCCCACCCGTCGCGACTCGCGTGACCCCAGCCGCCGTCGTGAGCGCGTCACGGTTCGTCAGTTCTTCACGCAGGTTCGTGACGAGATGCGTCAGGTCAGCTGGCCGTCGCGTATTGAAGTTCGTCGCTACACCTCGATTGTGATGTTTGTACTTGTTTTTATGACCGCATTGATCTTCGGCCTCGGTTTCGGGGTGGGCAAGATCGTGAACTTCCTCTACGGATAGACGGACTGAGATGACTGAATTTGTAACTGACGAGGCTGAAGAAGTCGTGAGCAGCGAGCCCGCTGCCGAGAACGACGACGCCTCGAACGACGAGTCCTTCGCCGAGCCGATTATCGAATCCGCCTACGACCGTCCTGGTCGCTGGTTCATCGTGCACACCATCAACGGTCACGAGGCCAAGGTGCGTGAAGCGCTCACCAACGTGGTTAAGGCCCGTGGACTTGAGAACGAGATCATGGAGATCTACATCCCCGAAGAGGATGTCACCGAGTTCAAGAACGGTGAGAAGCGCATCGTGCAGCGCAAGATGTTCCCCTCCTACGTGCTCGTGCGCTGCCACCCCAGCGACGACACCTTCCACACCATCAGCCAGGTCCCCTCGGTGACCGGTTTCGTGGGTGCACTCAAGAACAACCCGCCGGCGCTGCGTCGTCGCGAAGTGGATGCCATCATTCGCCCGAAGATCGAGGGCGTCGAAGTGCCGACCAAGCGTCGCGCCCCGCAGCACGAGTTCGAGATCAACGACACCGTGCAGATCAAGACGGGTCCGTTCGCGACCTTCTCGGGTCACATTTCGGAAATCAACGAGGACCAGCTCAAGGTCAAGGTGCTCGTGGACATTTTCGGTCGAGAGACTCCGGTCGAACTCGACTTCAACCAAGTTACGAAGATTTAAGGAGAGGGAACCATGGCAAAGAAGGTCACCGCCATCGTCAAGATTCAGCTGCCCGCGGGTGGCGCCACGCCGGCCCCGCCGGTGGGTACCGCACTCGGACCCCACGGCATTCAGACGATGGAATTTTGTAAGCAGTACAACGCCGCGACGGAGGCCATGAAGGGCACCGTCGTTCCGTGTGAAATCTCCATCTACGACGACCGTACGTTCTCCTTCGTCCTGAAGACCCCGCCGACCCCGGTGCTGCTGCGTGAAGCGGCCGGACTCGCCAAGGGTGCCCAGCTCGCCGGTCGTGAGACCGTCGCCACCATCAGCTGGGACCAGGTCGCCGAGATCGCGAAGACCAAGCTGCAAGACCTCAACACCGACGACATCGAGCAGGCCAAGCTGCAAGTGGCGGGCACCGCTCGTTCCATGGGCATCTCGGTCCGCTAGGAGATACGACAATGAAGCACGGTAAGAAGTACATCAACGCCCTCGGCCAGGTGAACCGCGAGGAACTCCTCAACGTCCCCGAGGCGGTCAGCAAGGTCAAGGCTCTCGCCACGGCCAAGTTCGACGAGACCATTGAAATCGCCTGCCGCTTGGGTGTGGACCCGCGTAAGGCCGACCAGATCGTGCGTGGCACCATTGCGTTGCCCGCCGGTACCGGTAAGACGATGCGCATCGCCGTGTTCGCCGCCGGTGAAGCTGCGACCGCCGCGCGTGAGGCCGGAGCCGACCACGTCGGTGCCGACGACCTCGTCGCCAAGGTGGCCGGTGGCTTCCTCGACTTCGACATCGCCATTGCGACCCCGGACCAGATGGGCCAGGTCGGTGGCCTCGGCCGCGTGCTCGGACCTCGTGGTCTCATGCCGAACCCCAAGACCGGCACCGTCACCATGGACGTCGCCAAGGCCGTGGGTGAATTCAAGGGTGGCCGCGTGGAGTACCGCACCGACAAGGTCGGCAACATCCACCTGCGCGTGGGCAAGGCTTCGTTCGTCGAGGGTGACCTCGTGCGCAACATCGTGGCCGTTGTCGACGAGCTGCTGCGCGTGAAGCCGGCGAGCGCCAAGGGTCGTTACCTGCAGGCGATCACCATCAGCTCCACCATGGGACCCGGCGTCAAGATTGACCCGGCCCGCTTGCACGAGCACGAGAACGAACTCGTTACCGCCTAGTCGTTTTGACGCCACCTCGGTGGCGTCACTACACTGAGCACCCTGCACGGAAACGTGCAACCAGTTGAATAACTGCCGAAGACATCCGGTGCGGGAAACCGCGTAAAGAACCGACAGGTTCGCCTGACGAGGTGCGACTTCCCGTGAAGTCTCTTCTCGATGTCTAAGGCCCGTACCGGGCGGCATCCGGTGAAGGAGAGACGATGAGCAAGATCAACGCGGACAAGACGGCAGTTATTGACGAAGTCGCCGAGAAGGTATCGGAGACGACGGCCGCCGTCGTTACCGAGTACCGCGGACTGACCGTGGCCGAAATCTCCAGCCTGCGCCGCACCCTGCGCGCGGCCGGAGCCGACTACAAGGTTTTCAAGAACACCCTGGTCAAGCGCGCCATTTCCGGCACGCCGGCCGAGCCCCTGGGCGAGTTCCTCGCCGGCCCCACCGCTATTGCGTGGATCAAGGGCGACATCTCCGGTGTGGCCAAGGCCCTGCGCGACTTCGCGAAGGCCACCCCCACCCTCGTTATCAAGGGTGGCGTCCTTGACGGCCGCGCCCTGTCCGCTAAGGACCTCGGCGCCCTGGCCGACCTGCCGAGCCGCGACGTCCTGCTCTCGCAGCTCGCCGGCCTCATCGCCGCTCCGATGCGCAACCTCGCGGCCCTGTTCCAGGCCGTTCCCCAGAACTTCGCCTATGGCCTGTCGGCTTTGATCGACGCCAAGGGCGGACCTCAGGCCAGCGCGGCTCCCGCCGCTGCGGCCGAGGAAGTGACCGAGTCCGCCGAGGCCCCTGAGGCCAGCGCGGACGCGGATGCCGAGGCTCCGGCCGAGGCGACCGCTGCGGAGGCCGACGTGGCCCCCGCCGCCGAGGTGGCAGAAGTTGCCGCCGAGGCCGGGGACGAGTCCGCGGCCGAGTAACCCGTAGTACCTGATCAGATCAAGAAAGTAGGAATCATGGCTGGAAGCCTGTCTAAGGACCAGATCCTCGACGGAATCGCCGAGTTGTCGGTGATCGAGTTGAGCGAGCTCCTCAAGGAGTTCGAAGAGAAGTTCGGTGTGACCGCTGCTGCTCCGGCTGCTGCTGTCGTCGTTGCTGCCGCTGGTGGCGCTGACGCTGGTGCCGCTGCCGAAGAGAAGAGCGACTTCGACGTCATCCTCGTGGACGGTGGTGACAAGAAGATCCAGGTCATCAAGGAAGTTCGCGCTCTGACCAACCTTGGCCTCAAGGAAGCCAAGGACTTGGTGGACGGCGCTCCGAAGCCCGTCCTCGAGAAGGCCTCCAAGGCCGACGCGGACAAGGCGAAGGCTGCCCTCGAGGCCGCCGGCGCTACCGTCGAACTCAAGTAGTTCTTGCGAATCGGCCCCCCGAGCCCGCGCGGCTCGGGGGGCCGGCTCGTCGGAATCCTTGACGAGCGGTATAAATCCGCTTACTGTCATCGCCGACGACCGTCAGCGCCGGGGGAGAGCCCTCGGCGCCATTTGACCGTCGCCGGCTACTGCCGCTAGGCTAGATAGACCGTGTCCTCGTCGTTGGTTTCGTCCTGCCCATTTCGTTACCGCGCCGAATCACGTCTTTGCTGTACTCCTGTAGTAACCGCCCACCATCACGGAGGATTGGATCTTGTCGCTGCGATCCGTTAGCCCCGACCGTTTTACTTTCTCGGCCCTTAAAGAGTCTCACGAGCTGCCTGACTTGCTCGCGATTCAGACCGAGTCGTTTGACTGGTTCCTCAACACCGGACTGAAGAAGGCTTTCGAGTCGATTTCACCGGTCTATGACTTCACGGGCAACCTTGCCCTGTACCTCGAGTTCGACCCGGATGACCCGGACCTCGTCTCGCCCCCCAAGTTCTCCGAGGAAGAGTGTCGCCAGCGCGCCACCACCTACTCGCGTCCCGTGTTCGTGCGTGCTCGTTTCGAGAACCAGACCACTGGCGAAATTAAGGAACAGACCGTCTTCATGGGTGACTTCCCCATCATGACGGCCCAAGGCACCTTCATCATCAACGGCACCGAGCGTGTCGTGGTGAGCCAGTTGGTGACCAGCCCCGGCGTGATCTTCCAGCCCGGTAAGGACGAGAAGGTCGCGTTCGAATGCACCATCCACCCCAGCCGTGGTGAGTGGTTGCAGTTCGACCTCGAAGAGCGCAAGGGCAAGCCGGCGACCGCCGGTGCGCGCATTGCGCGCAAGCGTCGCGTCAGCCTCTTCGCGCTGCTGCGCGCCCTCGACCAGAACCTCGACGACCAGTTCTTCGAGAAGTTCGTCGAGCACTTTGACTTCCTCGAAGAGCAGTACCGCGACGACGCTCGCAAGCTCGAGCGCGAGAAGGTCCTCTTCCTCGGCCGTCCCGAGAAGAACAAGGAATTCACCGAGTGGCAGATCAAGCAGGGCTTCGATCCGGCTGACCAGGCTCAGGCGGATCGTCTCCTCTCCATGGTGCTCTCGTGGCTCGAGATCTACCGCCGCGCCCGTCCGGGTGAAGTGCAGGGTATTGAAGCCGCTCGTACCTACTTCGAAGGTGCCTTCTTCTCCGAGAAGCGTTACGACTTGTCGGCGGTGGGCCGTTACAAGCTCGGCCGCAAGCTCGGCGACGAAGTTGCCAAGAACGTCGAACTCTTCGGCGACCTTTTGGAACTGCCGACCGACGACCTCCACGTGCTCTCGCGCGCCGAAGTCCTCGCGACCGCGACCTACTTGCTCAACCTGGCGCGTGACCGCACCGCCAAGGTGACCACGTACCGCATCGACGACCGCGACCACTTCGCGAACCGTCGTATTCGTTCGGTGGGTGAGCTCATCCAGACGGCGCTGCGCACGGGTCTGACCCGTATGGAGCGCGTCGTGCGTGAGCGCATGAACTCGCAAGACGTTGAGGCCATCGCGCCGCAGACCTTGATCAACATCCGTCCCGTGATGTCGGCCATCAAGGAGTTCTTCGCGCAGAGCCAGCTCTCGCAGTTCATGGACCAGAACAACCCGCTGTCGGGCCTGACCCACAAGCGTCGTTTGTCCGCCCTCGGACCTGGTGGTCTGTCGCGTGAGCGTGCCGGCCTCGAAGTTCGAGACGTCCACTCCTCGCACTACGGCCGCATGTGCCCGATCGAAACTCCGGAAGGCCCGAACGTGGGTCTGATTGGTTACCTCGCCACCTACGCGCGCATCAACGCGTTCGGTTTCATTGAGACGCCCTACGCGGTGATCAAGGACGGCAAGGCCACCGGCGAGATCGTGTACTACACCGCGGACGAAGAAGAAGAGTTCGTTATCGCCCAGGCGAACACCGAGCTCGACAAGGACGGCCGCATCGCGACCGAGCGCGTGCTCGTTCGTCGTGGACCGACCGGTACCGGCCTTCGCGTCGGTGCGTCCAACAAGTCGGGTTCGACCACCTCGGAAATCGACTACGTGCCGGCTAAGGAAGTCGAGCTCATGGACGTGTCGCCGAAGCAGATCATTTCGGTCGCGACCTCGCTCATTCCCTTCGTCGAGCACGACGACGCCCAGCGCGCCCTCATGGGTTCGAACATGCAAAAGCAGGCCGTGCCGCTCATCTTGCCGGAGGCGCCGTTCGTCGGCACCGGCATGGAAGGCCGCGCCGCGAAGGACTCCGGTGACGTGCTGCTCGCCGAGGGCAACGGTGTGATCACCGAAGTTCACGGTGACCGCATTGTGGTTCGCTACGAGGCCGGCGAGACCGACCGCTACGGCGTGAAGCTCGGGGTCAAGACCTACAACCTCAACAAGTTCCGTCGTTCTAACCAGGACACCTCGATCAACCAGAAGCCCTTGGTCTTCGGTGGCGAGACGGTGACGAAGGGCGATCTGCTCGCCGACGGCACCTCGACCTGGAACGGTGAACTGGCGCTCGGAAAGAACCTGCTCGCGGCCTACATGCCGTGGGAGGGTTACAACTACGAAGACGCCATCATCTTGAACGAGCGTTTGGTGCGCGATGACGTGCTGACCTCGGTGCACGTGAAGATGTACGAGATTGACGCTCGCGACACCAAGCTCGGTGCCGAAGAAATCACTCGCGACATCCCGAACGTGCCGGACGACATCTTGGCCGACCTCGACGAGCGCGGCATTGTCCGCATCGGTGCCGAAGTCAGCCCCGGTGACATCCTCGTCGGTAAGGTCACGCCCAAGGGTGAGACCGAGCAGACCGCGGAAGAGCGCCTCCTGCGCGCGATCTTCGGTGAGAAGGCGCGCGAAGTGCGCGACACCTCGCTCAAGGTCCCGCACGGTGAGTCGGGCAAGGTCATCGACGTCAAGGTGTATCGCCGCGACGACGACCACGAAATGCAGCCCGGCGTGAACGAACTCGTCAAGGTGTTCGTCGCTCAGAAGCGCAAGATCTCCGAGGGTGACAAGCTCGCCGGACGCCACGGTAACAAGGGCGTTATCTCGAAGATCCTGCCGGAAGAGGACATGCCCTTCTTGCCGGACGGTACCCCGGTCGACATCATCTTGTCGCCGCTCGGTGTGCCGAGCCGTATGAACGTCGGTCAGGTGCTCGAAAGTCACCTCGGCTACGCCGCGCGTCACGGATGGAAGGGCGTTCAGGCCAGCAGCCTGGCCGGTACTTCCGGACACGGTGACACCACGCGTAAGACCCGTCCTCGTACCGAGCCGGCCGTCTACGTGGCGACCCCGGCTTTTGACGGTGCGCACTGGGACGAGTCGACGGCCCCCAAGGGTCAGCCCTCGATCAAGAAGCTCTTCGAGGACCTCAACGTCGACGGTAAGAACGGTCAGCGTCTCATGCCCGACAACGACGGCAAGATCACGCTGTACAACGGTCGCACCGGTGAGGCGTACGACAACCCGATCTCGGTGGGTTACGCCTACATCTTGAAGCTCGCCCACATGGTCGACGACAAGATTCACGCCCGCTCGACCGGACCGTACTCCATGATCACCGCGCAGCCGCTCGGTGGTAAGGCCCAGTTCGGTGGACAGCGATTTGGTGAGATGGAAGTGTGGGCCCTCGAGGCCTACGGAGCGGCCTACGCCCTCCAGGAACTTCTCACCGTCAAGTCCGACGACATGAAGGGTCGCGAGCGCGCCTACGAAGCGATCGTCAAGGGTCAGAACCTGCCGAACCCGGGTATTCCCGAGTCCTTCAAGGTGCTGATCAAGGAAATGCAGTCGCTGTGTCTCAACGTCGAAGTCTTGACGGAGACCGGCTCGGCCGTGGAACTGGCCGACACCGAAGAAGACTTCTTCTCGGTGACCCGCGAACTCGGTATCGACATCAGTCGACCCGAGCGTGGAAGTGACGAAGAAGATGCCCGCCGTGCTGCCCAGAGGAGCCTGTCATGAGCCCCATTGACGTAAACCAGTTCAAGGAGATCAAGATCGGTCTCGCGACCGCGTCGGACATCCGTTCCTGGTCCTCGGGTGAAGTAAAGAAGCCCGAGACCATCAACTACCGCACGCTGCGCCCCGAGAAGGACGGACTCTTCTGCGAGAAGATCTTCGGACCTCAAAAGGCCTGGGAATGTGCCTGTGGCAAGTACAAGCGCGTGCGCTTTAAGGGCATCGTCTGTGAGCGCTGTGGCGTCGAAGTCACCAGCGACAAGGTGCGCCGCGACCGCATGGGTCACATCCAGTTGTCGGCTCCGGTCGTTCACATCTGGTACCTGCGCGGTACTCGCTCCTGGTTGGCCTACCTCCTCATGGGCACCAGCCCCAAGGAAGAGCTGAAGGCCAAGCAGCTCGAGAAGGTCATCTACTTCGCGGCCAACATGGTCACGTTCGTGGACGTCGAAGCTCGTCACGCCGCCCTGCCGGAACTGCGCGAGATGTTGCAGGAAGAACTGCGCGACATCGACGCCGCCGTCAAGCGTGGCGAAGAAGAGCAGCTCAAGGTGCTTGAGAAGAAGCTCGCTGACCTCGAAGCCGAAGGTGCCAAGGAAGCCGAGATTCGTGCCGTCCACAAGGCGCACGATCGCGACATCCAGTCGATGAAGGAGCGCCTCTTTGAGGACCGCGAGCTCGCCGAGAACACCTTCAAGACCTTTGAAGGCCTCCACAGCCGCCAGATCATCGAGGACGAAGTTCTCTACCGCGAAATGACGTACCGCTACGGCGACTACTTCGAAGGCGGCATGGGAGCCGAGGCCATCTTGCGTCTGATTGACCGCATGGACCTCGACACCGAAGAGATCACCATGCGCGAAATGATCGACGCGAAGGACGGCCGCAAGAAGCTGTCCGCGCAGCGTCACGCCAAGATGCTGAAGCGTCTCGCCATCGTGCAGTCCTTCAACCGTCGTGACGAGAAGGGCGAGCGCATCAACGACCCGCGCGCCATGATCTTGGAAGCCGTGCCGGTGATCCCGCCAGACCTGCGCCCCATGGTGCAGCTCGACGGTGGCCGCTTTGCGACCTCGGACCTCAACGACCTCTACCGCCGCGTGATCAACCGCAACAACCGTTTGAAGCGACTGCTGGACCTCCAGGCTCCGGACATCATCGTCAACAACGAAAAGCGCATGCTGCAAGAAGCTGTCGACGCCCTCTTTGACAACGGCCGTCGTGGCCGTCCGGTCACCGGCCAGTCCGGTCGTCCGCTGAAGAGTTTGTCGGACATGCTGAAGGGTAAGCAGGGACGTTTCCGTCAGAACTTGCTCGGAAAGCGCGTCGACTACTCGGGCCGTTCGGTCATCGTGGTCGGACCGACCCTGAAGCTGCACCAGTGTGGACTGCCGAAGATGATGGCGCTCGAGCTCTTCAAGCCCTTCGTCATGAAGGCCCTCATCTCGGACGGCACCGCGCCCAACATCAAGAGCGCCAAGCGCATGGTGGAACGTCGCAAGGCCGTCGTGTGGGACAAGCTCGAAGAAGTCATTCGCGAGCACCCGGTGCTGTTGAACCGTGCCCCGACGCTTCACCGCCTCGGTATCCAGGCCTTCGAGCCCATCTTGGTAGACGGTAAGGCGATCCAGGTTCACCCGCTCGTGTGTAAGGCGTTCAACGCCGACTTCGACGGTGACCAGATGGCCGTGCACGTCCCGCTGTCCGTTGAGGCGCAGGCCGAAGCGCGCATCTTGATGTTGTCCACCAACAACATCTTCACGCCCGCCACCGGTCGTCCCATCACCGAGCCGGCTCAGGACATGGTCTACGGCGCGTACTACTTGACGGCTGACGCCACGGTGTCGCCGGACAAGCCCCGCGCCTTCCGTCACGTCTACGAAGTCGAAGCGGCACTTGCCAACAAGGCCATTGCGCTACACGAGGCCATCGAAATCCGTCCCCTCGCGGGCTCGGACCTCGACGCGCGTCTCGCCGCGGCGGGCGTGGAACTCACCGGTGCGTCTCGTC
>Ga0007859_1000558_pt1 | contig 10267 bp, 15 predicted proteins | sample CryBogCBH27Jul07_FD_71222 | JGI IMG/M metagenome (GOLD analysis project Ga0007859, IMG submission 71222) | Freshwater microbial communities from Crystal Bog, Wisconsin, USA - CBH27Jul07 | ecosystem: Environmental > Aquatic > Freshwater > Lake | place: Crystal Bog, Wisconsin, USA | collected...
GTCCTACCTCATTGTCTCTGACAACGCCCGCGCCCACTCCAACACCCACGCCGCCCGCGCTCGTCAATGGCTGTCGAATCAAGGCGCATGCCGTTTGTCCGAATATGAACTTCACTGGCGTTGATTTGACGGGCGTTAACCTGTCTTCTTCATTTCTTATTAACTCAACCTTTCGTGGGGTCAATCTCACCAATGCCAACCTCAGTGGGGCGCGATTGACTGGCTCCGTGTTTGATGGCGCAACCATGACAGGTGTTAACCTTCAAGGTGCGGACCTCGTAGGATCTTCATTACAGTCAGCCAAACTCTCCTCCGCCAATTTAAGTAAGGCCAGTTTGGCAAAGTCTAATTTCTCATCGGCCTCAATGAATGGATCCAATCTGACGCGAGCGACTGCGATCAGGACTAATTTCTCTAGCGCTGACCTCACCAACGCTAATCTGACCAAGGCGGTGATGGTCGATGCCATCTTGACTAGCGCGAACCTCAGCAGTGCAAACCTTTTTCAGGTTAATGCTGCAGGAGCAGATCTCAGTAGTGCTACCTTGAATATGACCAATCTCAATAACGCATATTTAGCGTATGCAGTCTTGTCAGGGGCAACCGTAACCAATGTACTTTTCAATGGCAAAACGATTTTGACCGGAGCCAAACTCGATACCAATGGCCCCATCACCGTTCAATAATCCTGCCTGACGGCGAGGTTTTGTTGTCACGAGCAAGGGCACTCCCACCCAAAGGTGGGCGTGCATTCAACCATCATAGCGAGGAGATTATTGAGACGGCTGATCCCTGTGGGGATGCTTGCCGAACGTCTCGAACTCGGTGTCGAATGTCTTTTGCTGGGCGCTTGTGAGGGTGCCATAGAACAGCTTGGTCTCAACGATCTCCTCTTGGAGGAATTTTTGTTTTTGTTGAAGGTGGGCCAATTTGCGTTCTAGTCTTTCAACGGCCTTGATCGCAGGTTCCTGTCCCTCGGCGTGATCCTCCTTCCATTGATCCTTGGCTTTCAAGAGGTGGCTAGACCAGTTCTGCCATGATTTCTCCTGAGCGGGGCTCAGTTTAAGAGCCTCATGGAGTGTGTTGAGCTTTTCTTCGAAGTGTTTCTTTCTGTCGCCGTGTTTCCATGGGCATGAATCAGGGCCAGATGCTTTATCTGTGGGACTTGAGGGCGGAGGGGCATTTTCAGCTTGGGCTCCGCCAATGAAGACCAGTGTGGTTGCGATAAGAAAAGCGGGAAGTTTCAGCTTTTGTTGGGTCATGACTACAGTCCTAAAGTGTATGAGGGGATTGCCAAGGTGATCCTAGTCTTTCTATGTGTCTGAAGCTTGTCTGAAAATTCCAGTGAAGTAACGATACAAATTGATACAGACCGATACGTTTATTGACGGGTTTAGAGAGCCGTGAGAGCGTATAAATCCCACTATGCAGGACTTAAAACACATTCTCTTTGTCGATGATGATCTTGAGATCAGAAATCTGGTCGGTGAGTATCTGGAACGAAATGGGTATAGGGTGTCTCTGGCTGCAGATGGTGCTCAAATGCAGTCCATTCTTGCCAAAAGACCCATCCAGCTGGTGATTCTGGATTTGATGCTCCCCGGAGTTGATGGTCTCACCTTATGCCGGAATCTCCGCACTGTTTCTGACCTTCCCATCATGATTCTGACCGCTAAGGGCGACCCGATCGATCGAATTTTGGGGCTTGAGATTGGCGCTGATGATTATCTGACCAAGCCATTTGAGCCGAGGGAACTCCTCGCCAGAATACGTAACCTTTTTAAACGTTCCACTTCGCAGAAGACCCCATCCGAGTCCGATTTGATTTATCGGTTCGCCGGATGGAAGCTCGAAACGCAGCTTCATCAACTGACTTCACCTGAAGGTGTCGATGTAGCGCTCTCAACGTCTGAATATCGGTTGTTGCTGGTTTTTCTCACCCACGCGAATCGGGTGCTTTCGCGGGATAAGCTCATGGACCTTTTAAAGGGAAGGGAGCCAGAAGCCTTTGATCGATCAGTGGATCTTCGGGTCAGTCGACTTCGGCAAAAGCTGAACGACGATGCGCGATCTCCAAGAATTATCCGGACACTGCGAAGTGAAGGCTATATGTTCATCGCACCGATTGAATCCCACGAATTGAGATGATTAAAGGTGACAGGATTCCCCTGGCCTTCAGGATTTTTCTGATCGTGATGGGGGGTATGGTTCTTGCCTTGATGCTAAGCCATTTTCTTCATGAGCGTGATCACGCCGAGCACTTTGAAGCTCGAGCAACTCGTCGTGCCGATCAACATATCGGTGATGTTGTCGTTCTCTTAGCCGCAGCCAGCCCATCTGATAGGGTCAGGATGCTGGATGTCCTGCCTCAAACAAATTGGCGCTTCGAGAGTCACCAGAATCTGGCACCTCCAGCAGGATTTCCCAATCCTCGATTATTTTCTGACTTGAGTTTAATGCTCAAGGACCGGGTTGATGTTTTGAGTGCATGGACAGAGCCGGATTTTGAATGTCCTGAGCGGAAGTTCTGTCGTATTGGTTTTGGTGTTGAGGTCCGATTTAAGGATGGTCAAAGGCTTAGCCTGATTTTTACCTCTTTACCCGACAAGCTTCATTCGAGAGCGGTTTGGCCTTTAATTAGAGATCGATATTTACCCTTCATTCTGATTATGGCGGCTGTATCTTGGTATGTCGTTCGCCTAGTCCTTCGTCCCATCCATCGGATGAAAGTCGGTATAGAAAACTTTGGTCAAGACATAAGTCAACCAGCGCTTGAGATTGTTGGGCCAGTCGAATTGCGACAAATGATTGAGACATTCAACCTGATGCAAGAGCAAATTCGAGCATTCATGGCTGATCGGACTCAAATGCTGGCCGCAATAACGCATGATCTCAAGACCCCTTTGACACGAATAAGACTTAGGCTTGAGAGTCTCTCTGAATCGAGGGTGCGCGAGAAGCTTTTGGATGATCTGGGTGTTATGCAATCCCTTATCGATGAGGGATTGGATCTGGCAAAGAGTTTGAATTCAACAGAGGCTCGACGGGAAGTGGAGCTCACTTTCCTGATTCAAAGTATCTGTGATGATCTTGCTGATGCAGGGCATGATGTAAAAATCGACCATTCAAGCCTGACGGCAGGCGTTATTGTCCACGGCCAAGCTTTCGCTCTAAGACGCATCTTTGAAAATCTGATCGGCAATGCGGTCAAATATGGCGGTACAGCAAGGGTCAATATTTTGGAGGATAAAGGTGATGTTCAGGTATTGATCTGTGATCAAGGGCCTGGAATTCCTGAAGAGTTAATAGAAAGTGTGCTGCAGCCCTACGTACGATTGGATACTTCGCGGTCACGAGAAACGGGAGGGACCGGGTTAGGCTTAGCCATTGCATCGAATCTTCTCAGATCGCAAAAAGGCAGACTTCTTCTGAGGAATCTACCACACGTTGGGCTCGAGGTAGTTGTCATTCTTCCACGATCAAATCGAAAAGTTTGACTCGGGATATTCTGCAACACCGGTGTGAATCTGTCCGTCTTCCCGGTTGTCCATGCCAGTCTTGGCTGTCCCCGGTTTTTAGTGGACTCTTAAGACATAAAACCCTCAAGACCGCGCATGTAGAGAGCTTTTGGAACTTGCCCGAACTCGGTAAATTCTAGTTTGGTGCCCGAGCCGGGGTCGAAAAAGCCTTTGCAGGGCTTATTCCGTCTGGGAATCGGCTTATACAAGATGGCTTAATACCGTCGTTTGTACCGTCAGCAAAAAATATTTTTTTGCGCATCGGTTCGAGACCGAAAGCCATCAAAACTACAATCCAAAAGAGCTTGAAGCAGAAGCCCTTTTTAGTCTCGGAATATCGAAAGTCTAGTCTACCTGTGACAGGGGAAGGAAAAGAGTTCCTGAACTGTTCGGGGACTGATGAAATCCGTGCGCCTCGTAGAATTCCGCTGCAGACTTGGAAAGGGCATGGACAAGTAGGGCTTTGACGCCGGCAATCTCTGACACCTGGACGGTCCGCAAGATGGCGTCACGTAAAAGTGCTTTGCCTATCCCCTTATTCTGCCAACGTGAATCTACCGCTAGCCGGCCCAACACCATGATGGGTATCGGATCCGGACTATTTCTTCTGATGCCAGAAGGAGCTATGGTCTGACTTATTGATCCTGTGGCAATGTAGTAGTAGGCAATGACTTGATTGTCAACGGATACGACGTAGGTTCGTGAGGACCCGCTGCGTTCATTTCGCATGGCCCGTTGCTTCAGCCATCGATCTAGAGTCGATTCACCTGATGAGAACTCGGTTAATAAATGCTCTGTTGAAAGGGGAAGTGGTGGTCCTAGTTTGGAATCCTCAGGCAATTTACTCCTCCCAGGGGGCTAGGGTTGCCATCAGTTTTTGGAGCTTAGGATTTTTGCTCGGCGATGAATTGAGGATCGCCTGGAATTTCTCAAACGCCTCTGAATCGAGCATAAAGACCCGTTTGTCGAGAAGCACGTCTTCAGCTTCGCGGCACGCGGTTTCAAGCATGAAATCAGAGCGCGATTTTCCGAGAGCCTCAGCAGCCTGATCGATGAGGTCACGTTGTGTGCGTTTAGCTCGAATGTTGATATTGATGTCGCGGGGCGAACCGTTTGTATCAGTAGGTTTATTGACTTGCATGTAATGTTCCTCGGGTAGAGGTGAATTCAGCCTATTGAGCGCCAGTGTGCGCACAATGTCAATACGCATGAATGCTGGGCCAACCAACTGGAGCGCTTGAAATGCACAAACAAAATCAACTCTTGGCGTGGGGACTAATACCAAAGTGTCCAATAGCTGTGGACCCAGTAGTCGTAATTTCACGACCATTGGCCCAAGATGCCCAAAGCTGAGGGGTTCCCAATTGCCAAAATGCCCACCCTAGAGCCCGCAATTCCGTGAAGGAATCGAAGATGCCGAAGGTGCCCTTCAGTTGTGAAGGGGGCATCATCTATCAGTCGATTTCCCAGTATGGCTCGCCCCGATTCCTCTGTTCACGGAACTCCCGATATTAAACTTCAAGGCGGAAGTTCAATAGCAGCGTAATGGCGACACAAAGGCGTCCAGCAGTCGCGTCTAGCTCAAATTCCTCAACCAGTGATTGGATTATTCCAAAAGAGGTGCCTTGGGGTTCAAGCGCACTGCGGAGACGGGTGTAGTGGTCTAACTGAAACGGACAGCCTGATAGGTGGAACATACACCATCATCAGGAGAAAGATATGTCACGAACAAGACGGGACTTCAAACCGGAATTCAAGCTTCAGGTCGCCCGGATGGTCCTTGATCAGGGCCTGAGCGTAAGTCAGGTCTGCAAAGACATGGACTTGACCGAATCGTCAGTTCGGCAGTGGGTGAAACAACTTAGGGCAGAGGTGCAAGGCCTGCCTGGAACAGGGAAACCCCTGACACCTGAACAGCAGAGAATTCGGCAGTTAGAGCAAGAGAATCGTCAGCTCAAGCTGGACTGAACTGGTCCCTGAGCTACGGACTGGTCGATGCAACCTTCCAGACCAGTGCTGTACTCGGGAATGCGCTAGGGGCTCAGCAAGTGCATCCGGGCGACAAGATTCCTTCGATTCCTGAGAATACGGTGAAGTTCGGCTCTGAGTATCAGATCTTGGACGGCTGGTTCTTCGGCGGGGATCTTCAGTATGCCTCCAGCCAGTACGCTCGGGGAGACAATGGCAACCAGTCTCCACAGTTGCCCTCTTATACGGTGGTCAATCTCAACAGTCGCTATGTCCTAACCAAGAACATCGAACTGTTTGCCTTTGGTCGGAACATTTTCGATCAGCACTACAAGACGTTTGCTCAGTTGGGGCAGAACTTTTTCCAGAACGGACAGGCGACCCAGTTCTGGGGTCCTGGAGCACCCGCAACTGAGCTTCCCCTTATTTTCTTCCTTAGCTGGAGAACTCCATGCCGGATCATGATGGCCATCGCTATTGATGGTCACCGACGCCGCCATGGAACATCTTCCTGCTATGTGTCATCTCAAATTGTTAGTACAATATGCCCATGATTGTCGAGTACGATGAGGCGAAAAACCTGAACAACATCCGCGAACGCGAGCTGAGCTTCGAGAGGGTGTATGACTTCGATTTTTCTACGGCAATTTATCTGGTTGATGACCGACGGGACTATGGTGAAATCCGACGGATTGCTGTCGGGTATCTTGATGGGCGTCTTCACGTCCTATGCTTTATCGCCAATTCGGAAGCTTTACGTGTCGTTAGCTTTCGAAAAGCGAATTTGAGAGAGGCAAAGAAATATGGCAAGCCGCTTACCCTTGATTGACGAGGATGGTGAAGTTCGGGAATTAACGAAGGCTGACTTTGAACAGGCAGTGCCTTTATCAGCGTTGCCCTTGGATCTTCAGAACTCCTTAAAGGCTCTGCGCCGCAGAGGCTCTCAAAAAGAACCCACCAAAGTGCCAACGACCATCCGATTTGATGCTGATGTGCTTACGGCGCTTAAGGCTTCAGGTCGAGGCTGGCAAACCCGTGTGAATGATGCCATGCGCGAAGTTTTGAAACTTGAAAAGCCCAATGGACAGTCCTGAAAGCGCATCCCTAATTTTTCTTGTCACCGTCTATGCGTATGAGAATTGAGTCAGGGCAAGATCTTGTTCTTCCTCTAATGATCTTTTATCCAGACCTGCCGCAATGGCACTCCCTCCCTCAACCGTGAGCCAGTCCTGATTGTTGTATCGCTATTCAGCGGTTCTTTCGGAAGATCAGACGCATGAGAGGGATATCAGAAACCCTGATGGGTCCTATCGATGAGCGTCGTCCGCTCATCGGGAAGCTCGAGGAGGACTCTCCCGACATCTCCTCGACGTAACTCGGACCCCAAATGTACGAATGATGGCGAAAACGCCAATCATTCCCGCAGGGCCCGATCTTCTGGATGAGCAAACTGAATTCTCGTTTGTTTTGCATCATCCATAGAGGTTGACATGAATACTGAACTTCACCTTGATCCGGCAGACCGGTTTCTTCGCCTGACACAGGTCCGTGAACTGACGGGTCGTTCGCGATTCCGCATCTACGAAGATCCGAGTTTTCCCCGGCCGATAAAATTGGGGGTAAGAGAATGTGCCTGGGTCGAAAGCGAGGTCTGTGCCTGGATGAATCGGCGCTATCAATCAGTGCATATCTTTCTGTCCATCATGATCGCTGCTTAAGGTGCCATTCACGAGCAACCATCTCAAAGGTAAGGAGTTCAGGGAGTTCTTTAGGCTTTGAGTGAACAGACGGATCGAATCCGGAAGAAACTAGGCTCTTTATGCGGTCGCGTTCGACTCTCGCCTGCTTTAACGAAAGATCAGGGTAGACCCCGATGGCAGCCGTTTTCCTTTTTCCAGCGAATCGATAGTCATAGCGAAAGTATTTGGAGCCGTTTGGGTGGGCCAGAAGGTTCATCCCTCCGCTGTCCGAGATTTTGAACGGCTTTGGTTCTGCTTTCGCAATGCGTATGGCGGTTTCTGTGAGAGGCATGGGTGACGGTATAAAGGTTGTGATGACAGATTTATACCGTCAAAATGAGCAGGCTGCAGTGGGATGGAGGGGCATCCCGGGACGTCAGAAATCTCCCTAGGCCTTGTGGAGAGAGGCTTTCAGGATTTTATGGGATGTCTTGAAACAAAGAAATGGTGCCCCGAGCCGGGGTCGAACCGGCACAACCGTAAGGTCGAGAGATTTTAAGTCTCTTGCGTCTACCAATTTCGCCATCGGGGCAGGCTGGAGTTCCTGAATGAGTCACTCGCGCGAGTGAATGATTCTACCAGAGCCGGGACCGACCGCCCCTGATCGCGGTGCATAAAAAAGGGAGGCCCTGGGCCTCCCTTATCACTTTTGGTTAAGCTTGAAATCAGACCCCTGGCCATCTCCAGGCATTGATTTCCGGGCTGTCGATCCCGTTTTCATAGGCATAATTCCGACAGGCGATCTGACGGTTGCGATAACGTTCTTTGGCATGTCCGCCAGCTAATTGCAGTTCGGGCACACGGTCAATCACATCGATTGCGAGGCTGAATCGATCGATCTGGTTCTGGATTGCCAGTTCCAACGGCGTATTGATGTTGCCCTTTTCTTTATAACCGCGGACGTGGAAATTCGCGTGGTTGTTTCGACGGTAGGCCAGACGATGAATCAGGAAGGGATAGCCGTGGAAGTTGAAGATGACGGGCTTATCCTTCGTAAACAAGCTATCGAAATCACGATCACTCAAGCCATGGGGGTGCTCATGCTCCGGTTGCAGCTTAAAGAGATCGACCACATTGACGTAACGAATCTTCAGTTCCGGGAAGTCCTCGCGGAGCATTGAGATTGCGGCCAAAGTCTCCTTGGTCGGGATGTCGCCGGCGGAGGCCATGACCACATCCGGTGTTTTCCCCTGATCATTACTTGCCCATTCCCAGATACCGATTCCCTTGGTGCAATGCGCGATCGCACTGTCCATATCAAGATACTGAAGATGGTTTTGCTTGTCGGCGACGATGACGTTGACGTAGTTCTCGCTCCGAAGGCAATGATCGGCAACCGAGAGGAGGCAGTTCACATCGGGCGGCAGATAGATCCGGGTGACGTCCGCACTCTTGTTGGCAACCACATCCAGGAAGCCGGGATCCTGATGGGTAAACCCATTGTGATCCTGGCGCCAGACCGTGGAGGTAATCAAGAGATTGAGCGATGCCACCGGGGGACGCCAGGACAGGCGATTGGCAATCGAGAGCCATTTCGCATGCTGGTTGAACATGGAGTCGATGACATGAACAAAAGACTCATAGGTCGAAAAGAAGCCATGTCGGCCAGAGAGAATGTAGCCCTCCAGCATGCCCTCGAGAGTATGCTCGCTCAGCATTTCAACGACACGGCCGTCCATTGAAAGCTCGCCGCCGTCGCTGTCCTCCGGGAAGTAGGATTCGAGCCAGAGCTTCTGAGAGACCTCATAGACGGCATTGAGCTTGTTCGAGGTGTTTTCATCGGGGCCAAAGACGCGGAAGTTCGTCATATTGGCTTTCATGATGTCCCGAAGCAGCTGCCCAAGGGGCCGGGTGTTTTCTGCTTCGATTTGCCCAGGGCGCTCTACTGTCAGTGCATAGTCGTTATAACTGGGCATTCTCAGGGCGCGCTTGAGCTTTCCACCATTGGCCTTGGGGTTGCTTCCCATGCGGCGGTCGCCTTGCGGAACAAAGTTACGGATGATGGCTGCTGGAGAACCATCCGCCGTAAAGAGTTCCTCAGGCCGATAAGAGCGCATCCAGGTTTCAAGAATCTGGAGATGTTCGGGTGATTTTTTGACATCGGCAATCGGGACCTGATGTGCACGCCAGAACCCTTCGAGACGATGACCGTCGATCTCCTGAGGTGCGGTCCATCCCTTGGGGGCCCGGAGTACGATCATCGGCCAACGCGGTCGGCTGAAACTGGGTTCATTCCGTGCTTTTTCCCGGATCTTATGAATCTCAGCAACGCAGTGGTCCAGGGTGCTCGCCATGGCAGCATGCATGCTTTCAGGTTCAGACCCTTCAACGAAGTAGGGCTTCCAGCCATAACCTTCAAAGAGCTTCTCGAGCTCTTCGTGGGGGATGCGCGCCAGAATGGTGGGGTTATTGATCTTGTAACCATTGAGGTTGAGGATCGGAAGAACCGCACCATCCACCTTGGGGTTCAGGAACTTGTTGATATGCCAGGACGTGGCCAGCGGGCCGGTTTCCGATTCTCCATCACCCACCACAGCAGCGACGATCAGATCCGGATTGTCGAAGGCGGCACCGCAGGCATGCGAGAGGACATAACCCAATTCGCCACCCTCATGAATGGAGCCCGGGGTCTCAGGGGTGCAGTGGCTACCAATGCCTCCAGGAAAAGAGAACTGGTGGAAAAAGGCGTTAAGGCCTTCTTCATCCTGTCCCTTGTCCGGATAGATCTCTGAGTAGCTGCCTTCAAGATAGACCGGACCCAGCACGCCGGGAGCGCCATGGCCAGGGCCTGCCAGAAAGATCATGTCGAGATCCTTCTCGCGAATCACTCGGTTCAAATGGGTATAGGCAAAGGCCAGCCCGGGGCTTGCTCCCCAGTGTCCCAGAAGACGGTTCTTGATGTGTTCGGGCTTCAGAGGCTCCTTGAGGAGCGGATTATCCTGAAGATAGATCATCCCCAGCGCGAGGTAGTTACAGGCCCGCCAGAAGGCGTGAAGTTGCTCAAGTTCTTCGGGTGGCAGCGCCTGTGCCTTAACTGTCGAG
>Ga0007859_1000562_pt1 | contig 10206 bp, 3 predicted proteins | sample CryBogCBH27Jul07_FD_71222 | JGI IMG/M metagenome (GOLD analysis project Ga0007859, IMG submission 71222) | Freshwater microbial communities from Crystal Bog, Wisconsin, USA - CBH27Jul07 | ecosystem: Environmental > Aquatic > Freshwater > Lake | place: Crystal Bog, Wisconsin, USA | collected...
CGTTCAGAGAGTTCTTCCTTGAAGATGCCAAGAGCAATAGTGCGCCGGTGACGACCTATGCGTTGCTTGACGGTGAAGCGGTCACTGGTGTCTTCCGTTTTATTTCATCTCTATCAAAAGGAGTCACCCAAGAGGTTGATGCTGATCTTTTCTTCAAACAATCTGTCAAGGGGTTAGGTCTTGTCCCTCTGAAAACCATGTATTGGTTCAGTGAGAACGATAAGTCGCGATTGGAGGACTGGAGGCCTGAGGTTCATGATTCCGATGGCCTGGCTATCCTCACAGGTTCAGGGGAGAAGATCTGGCGACCTTTATTGAATCCACCCACCACAAGCACCTCACTGGTTGATGAACCCACCCTCAAGGGATTTGGTTTGATTCAGCGGGATCGGCTTAGCGATCATTATCTGGATGAGGAACATCACTTTGAAAAACGACCGAATGTTTGGGTTGAATTGGTCGATGGGTGGAACGCGGGGCAGCTGGAGCTTATAGAACACTCCACGGCCAACGAAATTAATGACAATGTCACCGTTTACTGGAAGCCAAAATCCACTATCCAGCCAGGTGCCCACCTCCATCTTCGCTATCGGTTGCATTGGACAAATGATGAGCCTTTCCCAGGAAATTTAGCGCGATGCGTCTCTACTCGACTGGGTCAGATCACCGATGAACGCGATTCAACCGTAAAGAACTACCAAATAAGCGTGGAGTTTGATGGACCCAAACCCTCGGATAAAGCTCAACCCCGATTTCGGGTTGAGAAGGGCCGTGTCATTCAATCGATTATTGAAAACGTTCCCGGCACGGAACGTTGGCGCGTTCTTTTTGAGGTCAAGCCCGAGAGCCAGGAGCCTGTCGATCTCACATTACAAGTCAGGCTTCATTCAAACGCAGTCTCTGAAATCTGGACGTATCGGCTCTATCCGAGTCAGAAGCACTGAGTGCCCTCAGACATGAACACATCGAACCCAGTTACGTCTTGGGCCTTAGATAAAAATATGGGGCGGTCCTTGAAATGCTCAAGACTGTGTGTTGTTGGTTGCTGTCTCCGTTTTCCTTCGCCATGCCGGTTGAAGGGGAGGGCGTAACGAGATGTACACCCAGTTTTATCAGCTTGATACCCTCCCTTTTTCGATTGCTCCCAATCCGAAATTTCTCTACCTCACGAAAGGGCATCAGGCCGTTTTAAGTGAACTTGAGGATGCCATTTTCGAACAGGTTGCACTTTCTGTCCTTTTTGGTGAAGTTGGCACGGGCAAGACGACATTGTCACGAGCTCTTCTCGAAGATTTGCCCCCTGAAATCAGAACCGCTCTCATTCTCAATCCAAGGCTGACGCCAGCAGAATTTCTTCAATCCATTTTTGATGAACTTCAGGTTGACTATCAAGAAATCAAACGGAGTATTCGGGGCTTAAGAAATGTCTTGAGGCACTATGTCGAAGAACAGGAATCAATCGGCCATCGGCTCCTAGTCATCGTGGATGAGGCTCAGCAACTTCAGCCAGGAGTCCTTGAACTGATTGAGTCGCTTATCTTGGAGTTCGGGGCACTGGAAACACCCTTGAGTTTCATACTGGTCGGACAACCGGAGCTCGATGCCGTCTTGAATCGACCGCGTCACCAAGAGCTTTATGAGCTCACCGCTCATCGTTGTCGGCTCTATCCAATGACCTTTAGTGAGTGTCAAGGCTACATCGCCTATCGTCTTGAGGTTGCCGGTCTTCAAAAACCGCTCTTTACGCCCCGCGCGCTAGGGGAAATTCATCAGTTGTCTTCTGGAATTCCACGCCTGATCAATTTGATCTGTGATCGCACTCTCTTGCTGGGGTACGCCAGCAATATGGCTCTGATCAATTCCGCTATGGTTAAAAGAGCCTCTGCGGAATTAAAACTAATCCCTGCGGTCAGAGGTTTGCCCTCTTTAAGATGGATAAACCGGCAGGTGATTCAGCGCATTCTAGGCGCCACACTCATTATCATTTTGATGGCATCCGTTTACTTGCCCATCCAAACCCTTGTTGGAAACTTTCCATCAAAAATGGATAGCCCGCCTTTCCAGATCAACCTCCACAAGATCAATGTTGACAGCATTGAAGTGGGTGCCTTGATGGAAAGCGCTGGTCATCGGATGCGCCTGATCCTTGGGCAAATATCTGAAGTTCTCGAAACGCCTTTTGCCGTGGTTGCCCATAAAAATGATGCCAATGTATCCCCCCCAAACATTTCTGAAAGCAACCCTGAGCCTATAAAGCTGCCCCCCCCGGAAAAGGTAGATACGCCATTAAAAACTGAAAATGACAAACAAGCATCCATTGATAACCTTGGAATAAATAACCCGACCAACGAGTCTCCACCCATCATTGCAACAGAGATTCCATCAGTGGCTGAGGAACCCAGTGTAATAGAACAAAAACCCGTCACATCAGGAAATACCCCAGGTGCCTTATTGGGCTCCGAGGGATCCGTGGAATCCAAAAATCAGCAAGAGATTCCTGAGTTCCTCCTCTGGGTCAAGCAAGGGGTTGAGCCTCTGGCTGATCGTGTCAAATTCAGTGAGTGGATTTCTGACTTTTCAATGTCTCACCGGGAAGGCCAATTCGCTCTTTTCAAAGCATGGATTCCTTCGCTTCCTGATACAAGTCTCATCTCCTGTGTTGATGCTCGTGAATTAGACATGGTCTGCGGACACTTCTGGGGACAGTGGTCCTTACTCAAGGAAATCAACCTTCCCGCAATACTGGAAATTCGGTTGTCTGATGGGGTAAAAGCGCAGGTGCTGGTGAGGCGGGAAGAGGATGAGTTAATGACCTTGGTTTATGGGAATAATGAAGCGGTCTTTCCAACCTCGGAGGTTCTTTCTCAGTGGACAGGGCGGGCAACGATCTTGGGACGCAGATCATGGGCCCCCAGTGCGCCTGCAGGATCCCTCGCCACAAGCAACGTTGGAGCTGAGGAGGGGGCCGTCAATGAAGAGGATCTCCAGCAAATTGTCGATGCTTTTTCAAACTCGGCAGGGCTTTCCCATCAGAATGCTGCTCACGTATTGGGTCTTCTGGGGGGGCAGGGAAGGACCAAGAACCCGTCCCTTCCGCACTTGGATGATATTGCCTTAAGATTGCCCGCCTTGTGTCATGAACTTTCAAGGCGCTGACGAGATGTTTATTAGTCCTGTTCTTTGAAAGGCATTGTCTAACTCAGCGAGGAGATCGCAATGCATGGCCGGGTTCCATGACCGCTCAATGGGGACTGAAGAATGGGTAAATTGAACCTATCTCACTGAAAAGGATCGGATTATTTTAGCCACTCTGATAATTGAAATGCGGGTAGGCTCACGGGCTGAGGGATCATCTAAAGGCCGTCCCTACATAGCCTTGAAAGGCCAACTCTATTCGTGTGTGCCCTCAGTTGATGTTATATGCATCATGAATACAAGTTATACGTCTACATTTATTGATTCAATCCAATCCTCCTCGTAGGATTGGAAGCCTGTTAATGGTGTATGAATTTATACGTTGCTCATCGAGTTTTGATTGATGCAGTTTAGTTTGGTAAAAAAATGAAAGCATTCCGACTGAGTTTGTTTTTCTGCCTTGCTGTAGGGTCATGGACTGTACACGCTGACTTCTCGGGTTTTTGGGCCGGCCCGCCCGGCGCGACCGGCGGGTGGTTTGCAAATGGCGATTCCAATATTTCTGGTCAGAGCGATGCTCTAGGATGTAAAGATAGCGCTGGTAGATCAGAGGTGGAGCCCGACCATCTCACTTTATACGGCTGCACTTCTTCCAGTAGTTCCAGTACCGCCTATCAAGCTGTATCTAACATCTATGATGGTGGTGCAACTTGGATTCAGCATTCCTTACCGTTCAAAGCTTCATCAGCAAACCCTGTCAACTTCAGGTTCGATGTGCAATTTAGCGTGACTGCTACCAATAATCTGACCGCGGATAAACCTATTGAGGCGCTATTTACGATCTTCGACACAAACGGTAGGCAAGATACCGTGATTGCCAGCTGCACCCAAAGTCCATGTACGATCAACATTCCCAACTATTCCATCTCGGCAAATTCGGCAACTAAAACTCAAACCGGTATGCAGTTCTGGATTCGAACTCGAAATGTTGATCGACAAAGCATAACGAGCCAACTGACGATCACCAATTTTGGCGCATCCCCGGCACCCGACAATGTAACCTCATCATGGAGTATCAATGACGCTTTGGTTGGGCAATTTGTTGTCGGCTGGACAGCACAAAGTGGAGTGACCTATATCGCTCAGGCTACCCCATCGAGTGGTTCAGGGACGACACTAACGTGCACCCCGCCCCAGAATGCCATTCAGGACAACTGTACATTCCCTACTGACCCAGGAACAAGCAATTCGGGACTCAACTACAAAGTAACAGTCAGCGGTACGCGTGGCACAGGTGCTAATCAAATTACTGCTACTTCCCAGTCAGTGTTGATTCCTTCCGCGCCCGCGGACTTGCTGGGTAGTGTAGGTCCTAGTTACTGGTCCTTAAGTCGAAGTTCAAGCGGGACAGGTTGTGATTCCTCAGTGGGTTCAAGCGACGTTACAACGGACAAACTAACTATTGCAAGTTGTGATAGTGCTTACCCGGGTGTTTCAGTTGCTCAAGTCACTTCGCCACTGACGGGTACAGTGAACGTCAATTGGTTTTTCGATAGCTACTGGGCGTTTACCAATCCTACCAAAAACGTGACCGAGTTCTGGTATCAAGTTGGTCAAACTGATCCGGTTAGATTGACCTATTGCGCGGGTGACTGTTGGGGAACGCCTACAACGCTTACCGGCGGCAATAATCCCGGCGAACAATCTGCAAGCACATCCATAAAGGTCACCAAAGGAGATGTCCTTCGATTTTATATTAAGACGCCAAATGGAGTAACGCAGGGTCAATCATCCACCCCGGGAACTCAAGAGCCCCTGGCTGTGGCAAACGTGTACCCGATGTTTACTTTCACTGTTCCGGACAGTCCGACGATGGTGACCGCAACAGCATCTTCTCAACAGGCCACGGTTAGTTGGAATGCCCCTCTATACAATGGTGGAAGGTTTATCGAAAACTATACCGTTACTGCGCTGACAGCAGATGGGCAATCCTTGGGGGGAGCGGTTCCATTCATTTGCAGCGCGACCGCACCTACGACGACGTGCACTGTGGGTGGCCTGACCAACAATACGGCCTATAAATTTCAAGTTGTGGCGACCAATGCTGTGGGTGACTCCATCCCTGCAGTTACAGGCGTATCGGTAACCCCGACGAACACAATTCCTCCTAATCCACCAACAATTACCCAAACCACTCTGGATGATCAAAAGGTCAGCCTTACATGGATATCCCCTAATCCTGTTTATCCGTCAGAGGCAGTGGGCACGGTCACTCCAAGCACATACACTTGTGCTTTGAGTCCTGAGAGTGGAGCAACATTGATGAATCCACCCATCCCATACAATGGCAGTGGTCCCTATTCGTGTTCCTTCTCTGATCTCACCAATGGGCGGCCTTATGTTGCAACCATCACAATCAATGCCGGCAACCTCTCAAACTATACCGTCAGCAGCATTCTGATCCCGCGCACGGTACCTGGAGCACCGCGAAATGTGAGTGCAATAGGCGGCGATAGATCTGCGACTGTCACTTGGAGCCCCCCGTATAACAATGGCGGGAGTGAGATTCTGGGTTATTTGGTTACGGCCAAATCCAGCACAAACTCCACCGATAAAACCTGTCTGGCATCAGGTTCGAGTGCTACGAGTTGTACCTTTATGGGTGGTACAGATTCCCAAAATTCAAACGCCTTAATGAACGGTGTGGCGTATGATTTTGAAGTCATTGCCCAGAACATGGCGGGGAGTAGCATACCGGCGATCACACAATACCCAGTCACACCGATGCCCACGAATAGTCCCGGTATTTTGACAGGCATCATGGCTAAACCTGGAGATGCCAAGGCTACGATAAGATGGACGCCGGACACAAACGATAACGATCAACCTATTCAACAGTACATTGTCAATGCCTTAGGAACTGATCGCTACTGTTATTCGGAGGCTAGCGCCAATAGTTGCACCGTCATCGGCTTGACGAATGGTCAAAGTTACTCATTCGTTGTGAAGGCTCGTAATTCTTTTGGTATAGGGCTGGCCAACACGCCGGATTCTATGTCCACTGCCATTCCATTTACGGTCCCTGACAGCCCACAATCTCCCGAGTTAACCACAGGATTAAGCCAGCAACTGATTGCTATCTGGAAAAATCCCACTTTCGATGGCGGAAGCCCCATCATGAGTTATCAAGCGCTTGCTTATGAATTGGGGAGTACGACATCCACTAACAACATGTGCACGATCGATGAGAGTGGCACGACGTGTTCCATCCGCCAGTTGGATCCCAATAAGCTTTACACCGTAAAAGTGATTGCGATCAACGCTGCCGGACCCAGTGCGCCTTCTGTCAGTAGCAACGCGATTTCACCTACCTACAACCCCTATCCGGATATTCCGTTGACCATTCCGGCTATTCCGGCCGTGGGGCCTGCCATACCGGATATTATTCCACCGATTCCGACGTCAATCCCTTGTATTCCAAGTATCTTGCCAGGCACACCTGAAACGAGTGCTGTTCTTTTAAACGTTGGACTTGGTCTGATGAAGTCACCGTGTGCGAGGGGAACAGGGGACAATATAGATCCTATGACTCCCAGCGTCTCTACCGTGACTGCAAATGGTTCGGTGACAATCGTTATGCCACCCAGAGATGCTGTTGCTCTTCCTGGAAATGGATCTGTCACGGTGTCTTGGACCCCACCGAGCATGGGGCTTAACGGAATTTCTCAGTACCGGGTCACCCTTTCCAATGGGAGTACCTGCACCGCAATGCCCCCGCAAACGAGTTGCACCATCTCCGGACTCAATAACGGTCAAAGCTATACCGCCATCGTGGAGGCCATCACAACCTCCGGAACAATCCTGATGGGTGTTCCGACGAACTCGGTAACTCCATTCAGCCCAAGTGAAACGCCTAATACGGTCACTGGTGTCAAGGCGACACCGACCAATGGAGGTGTTTCCGTCACTTGGCTCCAACCCTTCAATTTTGGCCCTCCCATTCTGAGCTATAAGGCTATTGCGATTCCAACCAACGCGATCGTCTCAAATGCTTCGGACCTTAATGCCTATCCGTCCTGCAGCGTTAGTGCGCCGACAACGACGTGTGTCATAGAGGGCCTGAATACGGACCTTACTTATGACATTGTTGTGATTGCGATCAATAGTGTCGGCAATAGCCCGATCGTCGGGACATCGAGTGGCGGACGGAACTTGAACGGGGCGGTCACCATCAGCATCATGCCGTCAGGGGTGCCTGGGATACCAACTATTACCCAGGCTGTTGCTGGTAATGCAAGCGCCACGATTAGTTGGACAGGACCCTCAAGTCCCGGAAATAGTCCTATCCAGACCTATGTAGTTCGCGCATCTACTGGCGAGATGTGTACTGCATCGGCTCAAGCCTCGTCATGTACCGTATTCGGGCTTCGAAATGGCACCCCTTACACCTTCACCGTAGCGGCGATCAATGCGCAGGGGGCTGGCATGTTTTCGCCCCCGTCTGAGGTCGTTATTCCATCACCCACGGCTTCCCAGAGTTCGACCTCCTTGAGGATCACCCTAACCTCAGGAGCGATCCCGACAATACGATACTCATCGAGTAGCGCCAAGGTCAGTTGGATTGCACCGAAGGGTCCCATAGAACCGCACCATTACGTGGTGAAGGCCTTGCCGGGAAAAGCCAGCTGCACGACGAGGGCAACACGATGCACGATCAATGGCCTAAAGCCCAATAAAACCTACGTCTTCAATCTTTACACGATTTATCGGGACAAAAGACAACAGGCCGTGATTCGATCATCTAGTGAGACGGCAACGACGCCTGTGGCAAATACCCCTGCAATTGAATACCCGCTTCAAATGACCGCAAGTAACTCTGTTGGGGCGAGTGCGAGTGCGGGTACGGGCACCCTTCGTGCCGCTGTTGCCGCGGGCGATAATCGCGATTTGAAACAAGCGCAAGCGCCCCTGACGATCGATGCAAAAGTACTCAAAGCCACTATCGGTCATCTACCAACCATGGCAAGGCTTTCTGTAACGGGAGGCTCTGGGACTGGAGAAGTGTCGGTTACGGCAACGCCGATAACACCCGATACGACTTGCAAGCTGGTGATGTCAAAGATCCTGTGGATCAGTTCCAATGCATCGACCTTGGGTTCTTGTTCGGTCGCTGCGATCAAAGAGGGTGATGCGAACTATGCGCCTTCATCCAGTCAATTGATGACGATTTCTCAGCCTCATCAATAAGGCTAGGTACCCGTTAGGGTTTAGCATCCCTAGATCAGAGCAAGGAGACCCGATACTGGCTCCCCTTGCTCTGGTTGACGATGAAACGGCGTGGTGTGATCCCTTCTCATTCTGACCAACTTCACTAGATCGGGGATCGACATTAAGAACAAAAGATCACATGACGGGTTGCCATTTTGGGGCGGCGTGATCTTTTGTGGATGCGTTTCGATCATGCCTTGTGCCGTGATGGCAACCCCCTCGGAAGCACAACCATTCTCATATGAGTATTTGGTGTCACGAGCGGCCTCTGAGGTCATGACGCGAGCTGATATACCCGGATTCTCGAAAGCATCCATTGATCAGAATATCGACATTTCTCCGAGCGAATGGTCGAAGCTTCGATTCAAAATCGAAAAAGCACCCTGGACTTCAGCAAAGTTCAACTCACCCCTAATCCTTGATTATCCAGCGCGATTTTTTCCCAGTACGTCAAAGGTGTATTGGGTGGATAAGGGTAAAGCCCAAGAGATCATATTTAGCGACGATCTTTTCGACGAGGGGCAAGACGCTCCGATGCGCAAACGATCCCACCTGGATGGTTTTTCCGGGCTTCGTTTTCTTCGCAGCCAGAACAACAATCAATCACTCAATGATAGCTGGCTCCTCTTTCTAGGAGATAAGAGTTTTCGTGCCCGACCTTTGAATGGAACTTATGGCACTTTGGCACATGCCTTAGGGATCCAAACAAAAAACCTCGACTCACAGATGGATTTCCCCGGTTTTTCAGAGTTTTACATTGAACGCCTCGAGGATAAGGGGGTAGAAGAGCGTATTGACGCTTATCTGGATTTCCCTGATATCACAGCGGCCTACCGATTTAAAAATCAGATTTCAGAGACTGAGATCATCCAAAACATTGAAGCCACGGTTTTCGTCCGCCGTGAACTAAAATCTATTGCTCTCATGCCACTTGCGACTTCATTCTCTTTTTCAGAGACCGATAAATCGCGAGGCTCTGACATTCATCCAGAGTGGCATGATGCGGATGGGCTTTTGATACAAGAGGACCAGCATCATTGGACATGGAGGCCATTGATTCGATCTCGTGAGAAATTAAGCTCGGGTTTCAAAATGGGAGGATTAAAAGGTTTTGGATTACTGCAGCGTGATCGGGATCCGGAGCATTATCTTGATGACTCGAAACCTGAAACGCGGACCAATGTTTGGATAGAACCACTTGAATCCCCTGGCAACGGTGAACTCGTATTGGAAGAGGAGAGTTCCCTTGGAGCCATAGAAAATGTCAACGTGGCTTGGCGGCCTTTTGTTTCAATGCGATATGGCGATGTTGTTCACCTCAGTTATCGAATTCACTGGGGTCTAGCTAACGTTCACGCACCTGATTTGGCCTATTGCCTTTCTACGAGAATCGGACGAATCCCCCTCCCCAAACGAGGCAGAGGATCGAATGGCTATCGTGCGAGAATTGAATATGAAGGACCCGATCGGTTACTAACAACACTGAATCATGTGGTCATGAACATATCCGCATCTAACGGCATGATTCTTGGACGCCGAATCATTCCAACAAGACAAGCAGGTCATTTTTTCGTTGAATTCGACTTTCGTCCAGAATCCAGTGGCTTAACTGATCTTGATATCCAACTTCTTGTTGATGGAGAACCGATTTCAGAAGCTTGGCGCTACTCTTTCATTCCAAGACAATGAATAGGTCACCGGGGTTCGACGTGCGCCGTGCAAAGGCGGCGCTTTTCCTGTGGGTGCGAAACCCACCCGGTCACTTTCACTCCGACCGGAAGCAACTGGAGCAGTCAGAGAGGT
>Ga0007859_1000567_pt1 | contig 10121 bp, 6 predicted proteins | sample CryBogCBH27Jul07_FD_71222 | JGI IMG/M metagenome (GOLD analysis project Ga0007859, IMG submission 71222) | Freshwater microbial communities from Crystal Bog, Wisconsin, USA - CBH27Jul07 | ecosystem: Environmental > Aquatic > Freshwater > Lake | place: Crystal Bog, Wisconsin, USA | collected...
CGAAAACGCGACGGCCGCCAGGGCGGAAGCCTGCGCCTACGCCCAATTCGGAAAGGTCACACTGAAGATCGGCGTGATCAGATCCGTAGCGCCGAACGCACTCTCACGCTTTCTGGCGAAATTTCACGAGGACCATCCCGACGTGAAATTCGTTGTGAAGGTCTTTGAAGCGGACGCGTTGCTTGAGGAATTGAAGGCCGGAAAGATCGATCTCGCCTTGCTTGGCGAACCCTACAAGTCGCACTCGAAATTTCACGTCCTGAAGCTCTATGCGGAGCGCTACAACATCGTCATGAGCGAGACGCATCCGCTGGCCAAATGCGACTTGGTGACCGACGAGGAGCTGATGAAATACAATTTCGTCAGTCGCGAGCATTGCTACTACTCGAGGCTCTTTGAGTCAGAGAAGTTCCCGTCGCCAACCCAGACGCACTCGGTGCTGCGCACGGATCGGGACGATTGGGCGCTTGAGGCGATTTCAGCGGGTCTCGGTTTCGGCGTGATGACGCAGGCGCAGGCGCGCCGCGCCCATCTCACCATGAAGCCCATGGAAGATGCTCGATTTGTGAGTTCCGTGGACGCCATCACCGTTCGGGGACGCCAGCATTCGCCCGCATTCGGCGCCTTCGTCAGAGACGCCAGAAAATTCAACTGGTCCTGAAGGTATAACCCGACGAAATGTCCTTAGGTTACTCGGCTGGCCTTGGATGACGATTTGAATCAATGACGGCTAGGTCCCGATGCGCCATCGTTCGCCTTCGCGAATGAAGGAGCACTTCGAGATGGCGGAGCGTCAGACGCCGTTGCAGCCCCAAAAGGCGGGCGACCTTCATGAGTTGTCAGCGGTGGCGGTCCTCAGCCCGAACGACGCCTGCGGACTTCTGAAGGTGACGCAGGACGGCCTCACCGGCGCAGACGTCGAGGACCGCGCCAGGACCTTCGGTCGAAACGAGATCGCCCGGGAAAAGCCGCCGTCCGTGCTGATGGAGCTCTGGCTGAAGGTCAAGACGCCGCTCAACGGCATGCTGCTGGTCCTTGCCCTTGTCTCCTGGCTTCTGGCGAATGACGTCCGCTCCGCCGTGGTGATCGCCGCCATGGTGGTGCTGAGCGTGGGCTTGAGTTTCCTGCAGGAGCACCGCTCCAACCGCGCGGCGGCGGCTCTGGCGGACATGGTGCGCATTCACGCAACGGCGCGGCGCCCAGATGACAAGGCCGCGGGCCCGGACGGCTTTGCCGAGGTCCCGCTCGATGCGCTCGTGCCGGGGGATATTGTGCGCCTGTCCGCCGGCGACATGATCCCCGCCGATGTTCGCCTGCTCGCCGCCAAGGATATCTTCGTCAACCAGTCCGCCTTGACGGGAGAGTCCCTGCCTCAGGAAAAATCGAGCGAGCCCGACTCTGCGGCAACCAGAGAGGCCTTCGCGCACAGCAACATCTGTTTCATGGGCTCGAACGTCACCAGCGGCTTCGCCACCGCCCTTGTCGTGCGCACAGGCGGCGGCACGGCGTTTGGTCAGCTGGCTGGCGGAATGACGGGGCGCCGGGAGGACACGAGTTTCGACAAGGGGGTCGCCGGGTTCGCAGGCCTGATGATCCGCTTCATTCTGGTGATGGCCCCGCTGGTGTTCCTGATCAACGGCCTGACCAAGCACAACTGGCTCGAGGCCTTGCTGTTCGCGGTCGCCGTCGCTGTCGGGCTGACCCCGGAAATGCTGCCGATGATCGTCACGGTGAACCTCGCCCGCGGCGCGATCGTGATGGCGAAGAAGCGGGTGATCGTGAAGCGGCTCAACGCGATCCAGAATTTCGGCGCGATGGACGTCCTGTGCACGGACAAGACCGGCACGCTGACCCAGGACCGCATCATCATGAAGCTGCATCTGGACGTCGCCGGACGCCAGAACGACGAGGTCCTGAAACTTGCGTATTTGAACAGTCATCACCAGAGCGGGCTGAAGAACCTGCTCGATCAGGCTGTCCTGTCGCATGTCGAGCTGGAAGCTCACGTGGCTGTCGATGACGGGTACGCCAAGGTCGATGAAATCCCGTTCGATTTCTCCCGTCGCCGTCTGTCCGTGGTGGTTCGCAGATCCGGCGAGGCGCCGCTTCTGATCTGCAAGGGGGCTGTCGAGGAGGTGTTGGCCGTCTGCACGAAGGTTCACACGCCTGAGGGTGCGGCGGAGATTACGGACGCTCATGCGCCCGAAATCCTGGCCATAACGGATCGGCTGAACGGGGAGGGGTTTCGGGTCGTTGCGGTCGCGACCCGCACCTGCGATCCGGCCCAGAGCCGCTACGTCGCGGCCGACGAGGCCGGGCTCACCCTGCAAGGCTTCATCGCCTTTCTCGACCCGCCCAAGGAGACCGCCGCCGGGGCCATCGCGCTCCTCAAGGCTTCGGGCGTCGCTGTAAAGATCCTCACCGGCGACAACGATCTTGTCACTCGCAAGGTCTGCAAGGATGTGGGTCTTGAAATTACCGGCCTCCTGCTCGGTCGCGATGTGGAGGCGATGAGCGACGCAGAGCTGAGCCAAGCGGCCGAAACCGCCAATGTCTTCGCCAAGGTCTCGCCGTCGCAGAAGGCGCGGGTCATCAAGGCGCTGCGGGCCTCTGGCCACGTGGTCGGCTTCCTTGGAGACGGGATCAATGACGGCCCCGCCCTGAAGGAGGCCGATGTCGGTGTCTCCGTCGACACGGCGGTCGATATCGCCCGCGAAACCGCCGACATCATCCTCCTCGAAAAGAACCTCGCCGTTCTCAATGACGGGGTCCTCGCCAGTCGTGAGGTGTTCGGCAACATCATCAAATACATCAAGATGGGAGCGAGCTCGAATTTCGGGAACATGTTCAGCGTGATCGGCCCGTCGATCTTCCTGCCCTTCCTGCCGATGCTGCCTATCCAGGTGCTGACCAACAATCTCCTCTATGATTTTTCCCAGACGGCCATTCCGACGGATCGGGTCGATCCGGAATACCTGCTCAAGCCGCGCAAGTGGGAGTTAGGGCAGATCACGCGCTTCATGATGTTCATTGGCCCGATCAGTTCGATCTTCGATTACGCGACCTTCGCCGTCATGCTCTACGTGTTCCACGCCTGGAACAATCCGGCGCTCTTTCAGACCGGCTGGTTCGTGGAATCGATCCTGACCCAGACCCTGATCATCCACATCATCCGGACAGCCAGAATACCGTTCATCCAGAGCCTCGCCTCGCCCCCGCTGATCGCTGCGACCGTCATCATCTGCGCCATCGCCATCGCGCTGCCCTACACGCCGATCGGCGCGACGCTGGGGTTTGTGCCCCTGCCCGGCGCATACTGGCCCATCGTGATATCGTTCCTCGCCTCCTACGCGGTGCTGACGACGCTGGTGAAGACGTGGTTCATCCGTCGCTGGGGCTATTGAGGCGGACGCCGCCTTTCAGCTATTGAGGGGACGGCGGCTTTCCATTAGGTTCCGCCACCTTGGTCGGCCTAGCGCCGGTCTTACGCACCCGTAGCTCAGCTGGATAGAGCGTTGCCCTCCGAAGGCAAAGGTCACACGTTCGAATCGTGTCGGGTGCGCCATTTCCGAACAAAACCACGAACATTCACCGCGTCTGCGGCCCGGCCGGCGATGACATCGGCGAGGGCCGCCTTGTCTCCGGTGATGCGGATCCGGTCGTCGTCGACCTCGATGTTGGAGATCACCGACTGCAGGTAGCCGCGGCGGGCCTGAACGTCGCCGTGGTCGAGCTTCTGGCGCATGAGGTCGGCGAAGGCCTCGATCCGGTCGGGCGTGACATTGCTGCCGGCGGCCGCCTGCTGGTCGATCCGCTCCAGGGTGGCCAGGGCGATGTCCCGTTCGTCCTTCAAGGCCGTGATCCTGGCTTTCAGGTCGTCATCGAGCTCGATCACCCCCTCCTCGATGGCGCGGTACAGGCGGGCGAGCTTGTCCTTGGCCTGAGCGACCTGTGCCTCCAGCGACCGGCGGCGTTCGGCCACGGCTGCGTCCTTGGCTGCGCTGCGCTCCAGCAGGGCCTCCAGGATGAAGGCCAGCCGTTCCGGCGTGAGGAGCTTGTCCTTCACGTTGTCGAGGACCAGCTGGTCCAGTTTGGCCGTGGGGATGTGCCGCCCCTTGCAGACGGACTTGCCCTTCTGATGGCAACCGGCGCAGCTGTAGTAGGTGTAGGACCTGCTGCCGCGGGCCGTGCCGGTACGTACCAGGCCAGAGCCGCAGCTGGCGCAGGTGGCCATGCCGGCCAGCAGGTTGGGGCCGTTGACGGTGCGTGGGGGCGTGACCTTGGGATTGTTGCGGGCCAACCTCGCCTGGACGCGCTCAAACAGGTCCATCGGGACGATCGTCGGCACGTCGATCTCGACGACCGTGGAGGGGTCGTTCAGCTGTCCCGTCCGGGCGTTCCGGACGCCGTAGGGCCACTTGCCGGTGGCATAGCACCGGTTAGTCAGGATCCCGTGGACCGGTCCAATGCCGAAGGTCGCGCCCTTGCGGGTCCGGTAGCCGTGTTCGTTGAGCCACTTGGCCACGTCCTTGACTCCCAGCGGACCCCGCGTGCCGTCGCCCTCGGTATAGAGCCGGAACATCAGCCGCACGGTTTCTGCGTCCACTGGGTCGACGGCCAGCTTCTTCTTGACCTTCGAGCCCCGGATCTCGGCCTCGACGATCCTGTAGCCCAGCGGCGGGGTGGCTCCGTTCCAGAATCCCTGCTTCGCGGACTCACGCATCGACCGGCTGACGTTCTTGCCGTTCTCCCGGGAGGTATACTCATCGAAGATGCCGATGATCTGGCGCATCAACTGCTGGGTCGGGTCGTCGCCGGTGGGTTGGGTCACCGACACGACCTCGACGCCGCACTTGCGCAAACGGCGGATGGTCATCTCCATCTCGGCGCCGTTGCGATAGAAGCGGGAGAAGGCGTGGACGCAGATCACATCGAACCGCCGGTCCGGGCTTCTGGCGTCCTCGAGCATGCGTTGGAACACCGGCCGACGATCGTCGGTCGCCGACGCGCCGGGTTCCACATACTCCTCGACAACGGTCCATCCTTGAGTCTCGCAGAACCGGGTCGTCAGGTCGCGCTGCGACTGCAGGGATACGTCGTTCTCCGCCTGCCGACCGGTGCTGACGCGAAGATAGACTGCAGCCCTCCTTGCAGCGGTCGCTGGGGCAATCTGGGGATGGGTGGAAGCCATGGGGCACCTTCGAGACAGGCGACAATCGTAGACCGCCGGCATGGGCGGTAAAGGTCAGTTCCGGTCCGATCCGCGGAGGAGGCGCGCCAGATCATCGCCCAGCAGGCGCTCGATCGCGGTCAGTTCGGCATCGGTCACCGGCAGATCGTCTCCCAGGTCGCTGTCTACCACGAGCGCACTTGTTCCAGCCTGCCGCCGGCTTCCAGCGGGCAAGTCAAGTTCACGAGCATGGCGGTCGGCGCGAGGCATCCCGCGAGCTTCGTCTGCTGGCGCAGTACACGCGTCCGCAGAACCCCGCGAGATATCGGGTTGGTTCTGCTCCGCGTCAGGTCATTGCACCTTCACCGGACGCTTCGCGCTGCGTGGAGATGAGGTTAAGTCTCCCGACGGCAGCTTCCCGGAAGGCACTGCATGGCAACTTCCGACCCTAAGCGGACCTTGGTCGCAAGGACCGAGTGGCTCATGAGGCGATGTCGGCGGACGCTTGCACGGACGCGGCCACCGGCACGTCGATCCGCCCAACCGTGAGGTCACACGAACGAAGTCGCCACGGCTCCCAGACCTTGGTCGAAGCGGCAAAGGATCTCGTCGCCGGCCTTCACCGGGAAGGCGCGGACGAACGAGCCCGTCAGGATCACGTCCCCGGGCTGGAAGGTGATGCCGAACTCGCCCAGCTTGTTGGCGAGCCAGGCCACTGCCGTCACCGGGTTTCCGAGGACGGCCGACGCCTCGCCGGCGTGCTCGACCTTGCCGTTGCGCAGGATCTCGCCCTTCACCCGGCGGATGTCGATCGCATCGAGGCGGCGGGGATTGGCACCCAGCACGGCGGCACCGCAGGCGGCGAGGTCGGCCACCGTGTCGATGATGTTCATGCCAGGCGCGCGGGAGATCCGGAAGTCAACGATCTCGATGGCGGGGACGACAAAGTCCGTGGCCCGGATCACGTCCATGGGCAGGATGCCGGGGCCGGAGAGTGCATCCTTCATGACGAAGGCGATCTCCATCTCCACCATCGGATCAAAGAAGCGCGACATGGGGATCGGCGTCGATTCCGGCAGGAACAGATCGTCGGTCATGGCGCTGAAGTCCGGCTCCGTCGCACCGGACATCTCCTGCATGGCCTTCGAGGTCAGTCCGACCTTGTAGCCCTTGATCCGCGCGCCGGCGGCGACGCGTCGGGCCACGAAGGCCTCCTGGATGCGGTAGGCGTCCTCGATCTCGACGCCGGGATAAGCCCTGGACAGGAGCGGCAGGCCCTTGCGGGTTTCATAGGCGCCGAACAGGTCGTCGACGATCTTCGCGCGGGTGGCGGCGTCAAGCATGGGAGGCTCCGGGGGTTGTGGCGCGGCGGACGATGTCCAGCTCGGCCCGGGCGGCGGCACCGAGGAGATTGATGTCGGTCATGACGCAGACCATCTGGAACCCCTGCTGGATCCGCAGCGGCGCCACCCTGGAATTGGAGAGGACCGCTGTGGCCACGCCGGCGGTCTTGGCCGCGGCGGCGATACGGGCAATGGCGGCATCGAACACGGGATTGCCGTCATTGTCGCCGGGCGGGAGCCCGAGTGCGATGGACAGGTCGAAGGGCCCGACGAACAAGGCGTCGACGCCCGGGGTCGCGGCGATCTCCTCGACCTCGGCGAGGGCCTGGGCGGTCTCGATCATGGGGATGACCGCCACCCGGTCGTTGGCCTTGGCGAAATAGCCGGGACCGTCCCGCAGGCTCACGCGAACGGGGCCGAAGCTGCGCGATCCGGCAGGCGGGTAGAGGCAGGCGTCCACGGCGCGGCGGGCGTCGGCAGCCGACTGGATCATCGGGATCACCACGCCGAGCGCGCCGGCGTCCAGGGCGCGGCCGATGATGCCGGGATCATTCCAGGGGACCCGCACGATCGGCTCCGCGGCGCCGAGGTCCACCGCCCGGATCATCGACAGGGCCATGTCGTAGTCCATGCAGCCGTGCTGCATGTCGATCAGCACCCAGTCAAAACCCGCGCCGGAGAGTGCTTCCGCCGTCAGGGCGCCGGGGATCATGCACCATGCGCCAAGCGTTGTTTCTCCAGCCTTCCAGCGGGCCTTGAGGGTCATGACGAGGCGTCCTTGCGTTCCAGCGCCCGTGCTTTGCGATCCGGGCTTGGCCACAGGAGTGTCATCAAAAATGAGTGCAGTCAATAATAGGTGAGATCTATCCCGCGACGCCGTCGAGGGTGATCGCGATGAGGCGTCTCAGCCGGTCGAGAAACTGTTTCCGGGTTATCCGGCCGCCGATCCGGGCCAGCAGGCCGAGGTAGTAGTTGGCGAAGAGGTTCTCGGCGACCAGGAGCGCCGCCGCTCTGGCGTCCACCAGATCCGACGGCCGGGCGGTAGCGACGAGGTCCGCCAAGCCCGAAAAGATGACGTCGAGCAGCTCGGAAATGTCCGTCGGCGTGCCGGCCGCATTCGGGATCGCCACCTCCCGCAGCAGGATGCGGGCGATGGCCGGATCCTCCTCGTGGTAGTCCAGCATGGTGGTGAACACCTGCACCAGCTGGTCGAGCAGAGGTGCCGTCCGGTCGACGGTGGCGAACGCCGTCCGAGCTGTCTCCAGCATCTCGTCGCGAAACACGAGAACCAGCAGGTCCTCCTTCGAGCGGGCGTAGAGGAACAGCGTCCCGGTGCCGATGTCGGCGGCTTCGGCGATCTGCTGGGTGGTCGTCTCGGCGAAGCCGCGCTCGCGGAACAGCGAGCGCGCGGCGGCGACGATCCTGGCCAGCTTTTCCTGCTTGTTGCGCTCGCGCCGACCGGGCGCGGGGCCCGCGGATCCGGACGTCACGGTGTCGCCAGCGACCTGCGCCTTCCGCTGTCCAGCCACGACTCGGATCCTTTCGGCAACTCTGCCCGACCCACCCATTCGAGCTCTCCGCATCAATGTCAATACGACGGCCGTGGCGGTTGCCACCGGTTCGCGCGACCGGGCTTGACGGACGGGCAGCTCTCTATAAAATGATTGCAGTCATAAATGAAGATGGTCAGAGCGGCCGCAGAGCCGCACCGGTCGGGAGGAGACGAGATGGCGAACCACACGACCACGGTCGCGGGCGTCGAGGTGTCGACGGATCACTGGATCGACGGGCGACGCGTCGCGTCTGCGGAGCGGTTCGAGGACCTGTCCCCGGTGGACGGCTCGCATCTCGCCAACGTCGCCGCCGGCGGCAAGGCGGAAGCGGATCAGGCGGTGGACGCGGCGCGCCGGGCGTTTCCCGCCTGGGCCGCGCTGGGACCAGAAGGTCGACTGCCCTATCTGAAGCGCTTCGCCGAGGGCATCCGGGCGCGGGCCAAGGATCTGGCGGCGGTGGAGACCCTGGACAACGGCTCGCTCCTGGCCGGCAACCTGCACCGGGTCATTCCGCGCGCGGCCCAGAACATCGAGTTCTTCGCGGACTGGGCGCTCACCCTGCAGGGGCACACCATCGACTCCCCCGAAGTGGTCAATCACGTCAGCTATGACCCGTCGGGGGTCTCGGCCCTGATCACGCCTTGGAACGCGCCGCTGATGCTGACCACCTGGAAGGTCGGACCGGCATTGGCGGCGGGGAACACAGTGGTGGTCAAGCCGCCGGAATGGGCACCGCTGACCTGCTCGCTGATGGCCGACATCGCCCATGCCGCGGGCATTCCTGCGGGCGTCCTGAACGTGCTGCAGGGCATCGGCGAGGATGCCGGCGACGCCCTGGTGAACAACCCGGACCTGGACCGGATCAGCTTCACCGGCTCCACTGGCACCGCCAGGCTGATCGGTCAGGCGGCGGCCCGCTCGATCACGGCGATGAGTTCCGAGCTGGGCGGCAAGTCGCCGTTCATCGTCTGCGCCGACGCCGATCTCGACGCCGCTGCCCAGACGGTGGCGGGACAGTACCTGAACGCCGGACAGGTCTGCCTCGCCGGTACCCGGGTGCTGGTGGAAGCCTCCATCGAGCAGGTGTTCCTGGCCAAGGTGCGGGACGCCGTCGGCCACATGGTGGTCGGCGATCCCCGCGACGCCGCCACCCGGGTCGGCCCGCTGATCCATCCCGAGCACTTCCGGAGGGTGGCGGGCTTCGTGGAGCGCGCCAAGGCCGACGGCGCCCAGGCCCTGTGGGGCGGCGCTCCGGCGGATCGCGGCGGCCTCTATTTCCAGCCCACCCTGTTCAGTCACGTGGAGCCCCATTCCGAGATCGCCCAGCAGGAGGTCTTCGGTCCCGTCCTGAACTGGTCGACCTTCACCTCCGACGAGGAGGCCATCGCGGTCGCGAACGGCACCGAGTACGGGCTGGCAGGGGTGCTGTTCACGACCAACGAGGCCCGCGCCATGCGCATCGCCTCCCAGGTCGTCGCCGGCACCCTGTGGGTCAACTGCTTCTTCGTCCGCGACCTCGCGGCGCCATTCGGCGGCAGCCGCAGCTCGGGCATCGGCCGCGAGGGCGGCTCGTGGAGCTTCGACTTCTACTGCGACATCAAGAACATCTCCGTCCGCAAGGGCTCCTTCACAGCAAAGGTGGCGTGACATGGCCTCGGTAACCGAACTTGGATACCTGACGCTCGGCGTCAGCGATCTCGCCGCCTGGAAGGGCTTCGCCGGCCAGGTGCTGGGGCTGGAGGTGGTCGACGGCCAGACGCCGGACCGCTGCTACCTGCGGATGGACTACTGGCACCACCGGATCACGTTGGTCGAGGACGGCTCCGACGACCTGAAGGTCACCGGCCTGCGCGTCGCCGGACAGGACGAGTTCCGGGAGATGGCCGCCCAGCTCCGTGACGCCGGGATCGCCGTGACGATCGGTTCCGAGGCCGAGGCCGAGGCGCGCTGTGTGCTCGAGGTCATGTTCGTGACCGATCCCAACGGCTATGCGGTGGAGATCTTCCACGGCCCGCTGGTCCAGTTCGACAAGCCGTTCCATCCGGGACGTCGCCG
>Ga0007859_1000568_pt1 | contig 10119 bp, 9 predicted proteins | sample CryBogCBH27Jul07_FD_71222 | JGI IMG/M metagenome (GOLD analysis project Ga0007859, IMG submission 71222) | Freshwater microbial communities from Crystal Bog, Wisconsin, USA - CBH27Jul07 | ecosystem: Environmental > Aquatic > Freshwater > Lake | place: Crystal Bog, Wisconsin, USA | collected...
GCTTTGATGTCAAGATCCTGCGCAAGGTCATCCGCATGCGCAAGATGGACAAGGCCAAGCGCGACGAGGAAGAGGCGCTGATCGACCTCTATCTCTCGGCCATTGGCGGGCTCTAAACCCTGAAATCGAAACGGGGCGCCCCGCCGGACCCTCGCGCCATCGCGGCGCGAGCGGCCCTGCGCGCCCTGAAGAAGGCCGAACGCGCCGCCGCCAAGGCGGGCGTGGATCTCACCACCTGGGAAGGCGAGTTCCTGACCGAGGTGGGCGAGCGGGTGAAGACCTATGGCCGGGCGTTTGCGGACCCTGAGAAAGGATCGCCCGGACAGGCCCTGTCGGTGCGTCAGGCGATGAAGCTGCGCCAGATCACGGCCAAGGCCAAGGGCGAGGACAAGCTTCAGCCGCGCTGGAAAACGAGAGCGCGCAAGCCGACGGCGGAGCCGGATGAGTCTGAAGAATAACGGTCAGCCTGGCGTGCAGGCGAGGTCGCGGCCCTTGAGCCGGCAACGCAGGGCGACCTTGTCGTCGAGATCGTGCGCCTCGACCGTCCAGCCGGATTCACTCCGCTCCATCAGCACATAGCCGTACCGCGCGAAGTTGACCTTGGTCGCGTCCATGCCGTCGATCCTGAGCGGCGTGCGGTCCAGCGACGGTCGGTCTGCGTCGGCGAGGTTGGCGCCCCCTTCTCCCGCCACAAGCTGCGCCGGGCGCGACGGCCCGAAGGTATAGGCGGCGAAGTGGTGCACATGCCCCGAGATCACCAGACTGACCTGATCCGGCGTGCGCCCCCTCGCTGCGGCCTGCTCGGTGGCGTTGAGGCCCACGAAGATCGGCGGCAGCGGGCCGACGCGGGCCACCGGCACCGCCGCCCAGATGGGACGATGGGTCAGAAGGAAGCTCTCTCCCGGCCCGATCTCCGCCCGCACCTTGTCAAGCTGCGCCGCCATCACCTCCACGCCGCGGGGCTTTGGGTCCCGGTCATCGGCGACGCTGGAGTCCAGCACGCCCAGCGACAGATCTCCCAGTCGCGCGACAAAGCTTGAGCCGCTTTCCTGGCAGGCGCCGGCCCAGGGCCGGGTCTCGAGGAGGCGCGCCCACCCGTCGCCGCCACGCTTGCAGCTTTCGTGATTGCCGCGGACGAAGACCACCGGCGCCGCCGCCAGCAGGGGCGCGGCCGGGTCGAACAGCTCCGCCCGCCAGGTGTCGAAGCGGTCGCCATAGGGCGAGTTGCGGCACGACTCCCGTTCGAAGGGACATGGGCTCTCGCGGTAGTAATAGTCGCCGACGTGGATCACGAGGTCCGGCGCCTTCGCCGCCGCAAGCTGCGCGACCCTGGCGAAGGGCCATCCCGCAGCGGACCGGCAGTCCTGAGCCGAGAGGTCCCGGACGCGGCAGCCCGTGTCGCCGATCACGACGATCCGCTTCGGCGCGGCCTCGCTCAGCGTCCAGGCATGGCCAAGGGCGGACACCGCGGTCGATCCCCTGGGCGCAGCGAGGGCGCAGATCGCGGGGAAGGTCTCGCTTTGCGCTGCGCGCACGGCCATCTCCGCCGGGCGGCCGTCAATCTGCGCCGCTGGGCAGGTCCCTTCAGCGGCGGTGGCCCGCAGCTCGAACCCGGCGGCGGTGAGCTCGACCCAGGCCTGCGGCGCGCCGAACTGTGGCGGCGCCGCGCGGCTGCAGCCCGCCGCGAGCAGAAGGCATGCGGACAGGACGACCAGTAACCCTCGGGTGACGGGCATTGTTGCGACCCGCCTATTCCGCAGCTTCGGTGGCGGAAACTTCAGCGGCCGCAAGCTCCGCGGCCTTCGCCTCGACGAGGCCGACGATGTGCTCGACCATGTCGCCATTATCGAGCTTGTGATCCGGCCGGCCGGCGACATAGACCATGCCGGAGCCCTTGCCCCCGCCGGTGAAGCCGAGGTCGGTCATCAGCGCCTCGCCCGGCCCGTTGACCACACAGCCGATGATCGACAGCGACATCGGGGTGGAGATGTGCGCCAGCCGCGCCTCCAGCGCATTGACCGTGCTGATCACGTCGAAGCCCTGCCGCGCGCAGGAGGGGCAGGCGATGATGTTGACGCCCCGGTGCCGCAGGCCCAGCGACTTCAGGATATCGAAGCCGACCTTGATCTCCTCCACCGGATCGGCGGCGAGACTGACCCGGATGGTGTCGCCGATCCCGGCCCAGAGCAGCGAGCCGATGCCGATGGCCGACTTGACCGTGCCCGTCCGCAGGGCCCCGGCCTCGGTGACGCCGAGGTGCAGCGGGCAGTCGATCGCCTCGGCCAGCTGCTGATAGGCGGCGACGGTGAGGAAGGCGTCGGAGGCCTTCACGCTGATCTTGAATTCGTGGAAATCGAGGTCCTGCAGGATGCGGGCGTGGTTGAGCGCGCTTTCCACCATCGCCTCGGGGCAGGGCTCCCCATACCGCTCGAGCAACTCCCGCTCCAGCGAGCCGGCGTTGACGCCGATGCGGATGGAGCAGCCGTGGTCCCGCGCCGCCTGCACGACGTCCCGCACCCGGTCGTGCGAGCCGATATTGCCGGGATTGATCCGCAGGCAGGCCGCCCCGGCCTTCGCGGCCTCGATGGCGCGGCGGTAGTGGAAATGGATGTCGGCGACGAGGGGCGCCTTGGCCGCCTTGGCGATCTTCGCAAACGCCGCCGTCGAAGCCTCGTCCGGGCAGGAGACGCGGATGATGTCTGCGCCCGCCTCCTCCAGCGCCCGCACCTGGGCGATGGTCGCGTCTGCGTCCGCCGTCAGGGTGTTGGTCATGGACTGGACGGTGATCGGCGCGTCGCCGCCCACCTCCACCGACCCGACGCGGATCTTGCGGCTGCGGCGGCGATCGATCTGGCGCCACGGGCGGATGTGGTTCAGGGAAGGGTCCGAGCTCATGACCGCTAATCTAGGCTCAATCGAAGCGACTCACCAGAGCGCGAGGGGCGTTAAAGTCCGTCGGGACCCGGGGCGGCCGGAGGCTGCGACGCGGCCTGATTGGCCGAAGCCCGGGCGGCGCCCAGCGCGGCTCCGTCGGCGGCGAGCTTCTCGATCGAGGTCTGCGGCGTGCTGAGGGCGCCGATCATGCCGCTGGGGCCGAAGGCGTAGAAGGCGAGCGGCTCGGTGACGTCGAGGACGAGACCCTTGCCCGTGGGGGCCCGCAAGGCTTCACCCGCCTTGAGCTGGTGCGCGAAATAGACCTGATGGTCGGGACGCCGGACCACCAGCAGCGCGGACTTGCGCGCCTGGATGATCACGGACGGCGTCGACGGCGGAACCCCGTAGATCGCGCCTCGCGTCTCGAAGGGCGTGCCGGGGGTCAGCTCGTCCAGCCCGCCGGCTTCCACCTTGGCCGCCTGCGTCATCGGGCCGATCACGGCTTCGAGCCCGGGCGTCACATAGGGCGCAGGGGTGGTCGCCTCCGGCGGCGGCGCGGTCGGCGCGCCAAGGGTGAAGGCGCCGTTGGTCTTGGGCGGCGGCGGGGGCGGCGTGTCGAGCAGGTGGTCGGCGGCGGAGGTAGGCTGCGGCGGTTCGTTCAGGTTCAGCACCCGCTGCACCACATTCCAGATCACCACGGCGGCGATCAGACCGCCCACGGCGAGGGTCACCACCGGCCGCGACTGTTCCTGTTCATGCTTGACGCCGATCGGCGCGCGGAGCGGCTCATGCAGTTCGGGATGTTCCTGCTTGAACCGCGCCAGCGCAAGCTCGCCATCGAGGCCCAGCGCCTTGGCGTAGGCGCGGACATAACCGAGGGCGAAGGGGCGAGACGGCAGGGCCGACATGTCCCCGTTCTCGATGGCGGCGAGGTAATCCTTGCGGATGCGGGTCGCGGAGGCGATTTCCGCCATGCTCCAGCCCCGGTGATTGCGGACGGCGCGGAGGTAAAGGCCCAGCTGATCAAACAGTTCAGGCGACGGTCCGACCCGATCCCCGAGAGGATCGACCAACCTCAAAGCCGGACTGACGTGACCCGTCTCCAACGGCGCCATATCGACGAAAAACCCCACACCACTGTTTCGACCGGACCGCAACTGATCCGCATCGGACATTTACACTCGATCATATCGCGAGATTAGCCAATAAGTTAACAGCTCATTACGGTCGACTCAACTGTCTAAAGTGCGACATTTAGTTTACGCGCAAGGCTCTCAATCTCGTTCCGGACCGATCCCGACGCCCCCTTCAAGAAGCCGGCCATGCCGCGGCGCGCCGCCTCCCGGTCGACGGACAGGATCATCCGCTTGACCGGCCCGACGCCCGCAGGCGGCGTGGACAGTCGGTCGAAGCCCAGTGCGATCAGGGCGAAGGCCTCGAGCGGGCGGCCTGCCAGTTCGCCGCACACCGACACGGGCGTTCCGGTCTCGGCGCAGGCGTCGCAGATCGTCTTGAGCACCCGGAGCGCGGGCGGGGACAAAGGATCGTAGCGCTCCGACACCCGTGAGTTCCCGCGGTCAGCGGCGAACAGGTACTGCAACAGGTCGTTGGTGCCGACCGACACGAAGTCCGTCATCGGCAGCAGGGCGTCGAGGTGCCAGACCAGCGACGGCGCCTCGATCATGGCGCCGACCCGCACCGTCTGCGGCGGCGGACGTCCGCGCCGCGCGGCCCAGGCCAGCTCGTGATCCACATGGGCTCTCGCCTGACGGAACTCGTCCACGGACGCGATCAGGGGGAACATGATGTAGAGGTCGCGACCGTGCGCGGCCCAGATCAGCGCGCGGATCTGCATCCGCAGCAGCGCCGGACGGTCGAGCCCCATCCGCACCGCCCGCCAGCCCAGAGCCGGATTGTCCTCGCGCTGCGCCTCCATGTAGGGCAGCACCTTGTCGCCGCCGAGATCGAGGGTGCGGAAAATCACCGGCTTGCCGTCGGCGGCGTCCATCACCCGCGCGTAGAGCGCGGTCTGGGCGTTCAGCTTGGGCAGCTCCTCGGCGACCATGAACTGGAACTCGGTGCGGAAGAGCCCGATGCCCTCGGCGCCGGTCTCCTCCATGTTGTCGAGATCCACCGCGAGGCCGGCGTTCATCATCAGCGTGATCTTGCGACCGTCGCGGGTGATGGCGGGGGTGTCCTTCAGCTTGGCGAACTCGGCCCGGCGCTGTGCGCGCAGGGCGGCTCTGGCTTCGAAGGCCTCGATGACGTCGGGCCGGGGCCGCAGGAACGCCTCTCCCACCTCGGCGTCGACGATGACCGCGTCGCCCTGGGAGATCCGGTCGCGCAAGCCCGGCAGGCGGCCTACGCAGGGAATGCCCAGCGCCTTGGCCACGATCGAGGCGTGGCTCGCCGCCGAGCCTTCCTCCAGCAGCAGGCCTTTCAGCCGGGTGCGGTCGTATTCGAGGAGATCGGCGGGGCCGAGATTTCGGGCGATCAGAATGGCGTTTTCCGGCAGCGCCCGCGCCTGCTGGCTCTCGCCCGACAGATGGCGCAGGAGCCGGTCCGCGAGATCCTCGAGGTCGTGCAGCCGCTCCTTCAGGTAGGGATCGCGGGCTTCCTTCAGCCGCGCCCGATGCTCCCACCGCGCGCGCTCGACGGCGGCTTCGGCGGTCAGGCCCGAGCGAACGGCTTCCTCGAGACCCCGGTTCCAGCCCCGGTCATGGGCGAACAGGCGGTAGGTCTCCAGCACTTCGTAAGGCACGCCGACCAGTCCGGACTGGCCTTCCAGCATCTCGTCGATCTGCTTGCGCAGGGCTTCCAGCGCCTCGTGCAGCCGGACCTCCTCCTGCGCCGGATCGTCGGCCAGGAGCATTTCGGGCGCCACGGGCGCCTCGTGCAGCACCGCCTGTCCGAAGGCGAGACCTTCGGCGAAACGCACGCCCTTCAGCCGCTCCGGCCGGTGCGGCGCGAGCTCGACGTCCTTCAGCTCCTCCTGGTCGACCAGCTCCCCGGCGGCGACCATTTCGGAGAGGACCATCGCGATGGTCTGCAGGTCCTCGACCTCATCCTCGCCATAGACCCGCGCGGTGCGGTTCTGGACCACGAGCGCACCGACGGTCCGACCGCCGCGCAACAGCGGCACGCCGAGGAAGGCGTGGAAGGGATCTTCCCCCGTCTCCGGTCGGTAGGAGAAGGCCGGATGCAGCGGGGCTTCGGACAGGTTGAGCGGACGGCCCTGCCGGACGATCTCGCCGACCAGACCTTCGCCGGGCTTCATCCGCGTGACGTGCACCGCGTCCCGCGCCAGACCTTCGGTGGCGAACAGCTCCATGTCGCCCGACGCGCGGCGCAGATAGATCGAGCACACTTCTGCGACCATGGAAGCGGCGATGATCCGCACCACCATGTCGAGGCGTCCCTGCGCCAGTCCGCCGCCGGCCATCACCTCTCGGATCTGGCGCAACAGACTGCGTGGACCGCGCGCGGCCAAGACCCGCTCCATCGGCCGACAGCCTCCCCAATATCCCGACAGTCCCGTTTCCGGGAGTCGGCTCTGTCCTATCGACCCGTCTGATACGTCGGATTCCAACAAGAGGTAAGGGGGCGAAGGCCGGCGATTGCAATCCCTCTCGCCGTGGGTCACGCTGACGTGAGATCGAGGCGGCTCGGCGTCATGGGGGAGACAGTCATGGGTTTGAACCGAAGAGGCGTGCTGACGTCCGCCGCGCTGCTGACCGGCGCCGCAGCCGCGACCGGCGCAAATGCTTCGCCCAGCAAGGGTTCGGGCAGCCAGAAGATCGAGATCTCGGGACCGGCCTCCCCGGCCCTGGTCGCCGCGTTTCAAAGGATAGCCGCCTACGCCGCCCTGCATCGCAAGACCTATGGCCTGCCGGGGCTGACCCTCGTCTGCACCGCCCCGAACGGCGTGACCGCCTATATCCGGACGGGCTATGCCGACCGTGAGCTGCGCACCCCGCTGGGGCCGGATCACCTGTTCCAGATCGGCTCGATCTCCAAGTCCTTCGTCGCCATGGCGATCCACCAGCTCGCGCAGGAGGGCAAGCTGAAGCTCTCCGACGACATCCGAACGGTGCTGCCGGGCGTCGCCCTGCCTCCGGAGCCTCCGATCTCGCTGAGCCATCTGATGGAGCACTCATCGGGCCTGCCCGACGATGCGCCGCTGTTCCCGCGCACCCCCGACGGCCTGCTCTGGTCGGCGTTTCCGCCCGGGAGCGCCTGGTCCTACTCGAACACAGGCTATGACCTGCTCGGCAAGGTGGTGGAGCGGATGGACAAAACCAACCTCGCTCAGGCGCTCCGTCGCCGGATCTTCGAACCGCTGGGCATGGCGACAGCGCGGGGCGAGATCATCGCGTCGGAGCGCACCCGCTTCGCTACCGGCTACAGCCCCCTCGACCTGGCCGTCGACGCCATCCCCGGCGGACGGCTGGCGCCCGCGGCCTGGGTGAATGTGACCTTCGGCGCAGGCTGCGTCGCGGCGACCGCGAGGGACATGAGCCGCTGGATCCGCTACCTCGCGCAGGAGCCGGCGGTGGCAGGCAAGCTGCTGCGTCCCGAGGCCGCGGCGACCTATTTCAGCCCCGGCATTTCCGCCCCCGGCTGGGGGAGCGCGGGCGCGCGGTACGGCGCAGGCCTCGCCCACGTGCCGATCGAGGGCCGCACCCTTCTGCATCACACCGGCGGGATGGTGTCCTTCTCGTCCGCCATCCACGTCGATCCCATCGCCAAGGTCGGCGCTTTCGCCAGCACCAACAGCGGCAAACAGGACTATCGCCCAAGGGATGTGACGGCGTTCGCCTGCGCGCTCCTGCGCAGCGTCGTGGCCCCCGAGGTCGGACTAGCACCCAAGCCAAAGCCGGCGGAGCGGCCCCGCCCGACGCCCGCCCCGTCGGTTCTGGACGCGCCCGCTTCCGCGCTGAGCCCGTTTGTGGGACGCTTTGAGAACGATGATCCGTGGCTTGGCGCCTTCATCATCTCCGCGGGCAAGGACGGACTTCTTCTTGACGGAGAGGTGGCGCTTGTCCGCCATCCTGACGGCTACTGGACGATCAAGGCGCCGGTGTCGACGGAGCGGATCTGGTTCGGCCCCGTGCTCGACGGCCGCAGCCAGTGGCTCAGCTTCTCCGGCGTCGACTTCGTCCGACGCGACCTCTGACTCCCCCAACCGACAGCCTGGAGCTTCGCCCTTGATCATCGTCCATCACCTGAACAATTCGAGATCGCAGCGCATCCTGTGGATGCTTGAGGAAATGGGCGTCGCCTACGAGATCGCCCACCACAAGCGCGATTCCGTGACCCGCCTCGCGCCGCCGGAACTGCTGGCCGTGCACCCCTTGGGCAAGTCCCCGGTCATCGTGGACGACGGCCAGGTGGTCGCGGAGTCCGGCGCGATCCTCGAGTACCTGATCGAACGCCACGGCGGCGGCGCCTTCGCCCCCGACCGCGCCTCAAAGGACTGGGTCGCCTACGTCCAGTGGATGCACTACGCCGAAGGCTCGGCGATGCTGCCGCTGCTGCTGGCGCTCTATGCCGGACGCCTGGGCGATGCAGCTGCGCCCCTGTGGCCGCGGATCCAGGGCGAGATCGGCGCCAACCTCGCCTTCATCGAGGCGTCGGTGACCGGGAAGAGCTTCCTCGTCGGCGATCGCCTCACGGCGGCGGATGTGCAGATCGCCTTCGTGCTGGAAGCGGCTGACGCTAACGGCGCCCTGGCCGCCCTGCCGCAGTCGAAGCGCTACCTCTCGGCCCTGCAGGCGCGCCCGGCCTACCAACGCGCCGTCGAAAAGGGCGGGCCCTACGACCTCGGCGGCAACCGGAGCTGAGCCGGACACGCCAGCGGCTTGATATGTCGGGCGGCGCAGGCTCTATTGACGCCCAAACCGGGGTGGAGACGTGAACATGGTCGCTCATAGCCTGATCGCATTGGTGACGCTCGCCGTGCTGGCGCAGTACTTCATCATGAGCCTGAATGTCGGGCGCGCCCGCGGACGGCTGGGCGTGGCGGCGCCGGCCACGTCGGGCCATCCGGAGTTCGAGCGTCTCTATCGCGTGCAGATGAACACGCTGGAATGGCTGGTGATCTTCCTGCCGTGCCTGTGGCTCGCCGCGATCTTCACCGGCGATCTCGGCCTGCGGGCGACGGGGGTCATCGCCGCGATCGGCGTGATCTGGATCGTCGGACGGCACATCTACATGGTGTCCTATGTGAAGGACCCGAAGACGCGGTCGCGCGGGTTCGGCCTGCAGGCCCTGGCCACCCTGCTTCTGTTCCTGATCGCGCTCATCGGCGCGGTGATCAATCTCATTCCGCAATAGGACGGACCGGCGCCGCAGGCCCGGACCGACAGACGTCGTCCATGCTGACCCTTCCCGTCGAGCCGTCGCGGTTTGCCGTGTTCCTGACCGTGATGGCGAGCCTCGCCGCCGCGCCGGGGCCGGCCAACCTGTTCTCCATCGCCACGGGCATGAACAGGGGCCCCCGCGCTGTGGGCCTCGCCGTGATCGGCATGAACAGCGCGACGCTGGTCTGGTTCGTCGCCGCGGCGGTCGGGTTGGGCGCGCTGATCCGGGCCCTGCCCGACGTGTTCGCGTTCCTGACGGTCGCTGGAGCGGTTTATCTCATCTGGCTCGGCCTTCGCGCGCTGGCAGCCGCCGTTCGCGGGGGCGGCGCGATCGGCGCCGGTCCCACTTCAGATGGCTCCCCCCTCGCCCAGGGCTTTGCGGTGCAGATCGCCAACCCCAAGGCGGTGCTGTTCTTTTCAGCCGTCCTGCCGCCGTTCATCGACCTGTCAAGGCCACTGGTCCCGCAGCTCGTGACCTTCGCCGCCGCCACCATCGGCCTCGATATCCTGACCATGTCCGCCTACGGGCTGGGGGGCGTGGCGCTGGCGCAGCAGATGAATGCGCCGGGCTTTCGCCGCCTGTTCAACACCTTCGTCGGACTGGTGTTGATCGCCGCGGCTGTGCTCATACTGACGCGACACGGTTAGCCGTGTTCCCGCGGGCGTTAGTGTTGTAAACTCCGCGACGGCTCCAGCCTGGCTGGAGCGTTCAAGTGGATGAGCCGGGGGGCGCAGGAGTAGAGTCAATGAGACATACGATCAAACGCCTTGCCCTGGCCTTCGCCTCGGCGGCGGCCCTCGTCACCCTCGCGGGATGCGAGACGGCGACGCCCTACCAACCGCTCAACGCCCAGCACGCCTCGGCGGGCGGGTACAGCGACCG
>Ga0007859_1000570_pt1 | contig 10077 bp, 10 predicted proteins | sample CryBogCBH27Jul07_FD_71222 | JGI IMG/M metagenome (GOLD analysis project Ga0007859, IMG submission 71222) | Freshwater microbial communities from Crystal Bog, Wisconsin, USA - CBH27Jul07 | ecosystem: Environmental > Aquatic > Freshwater > Lake | place: Crystal Bog, Wisconsin, USA | collected...
ACACCGATCACAGCCAAGATATCGTCGTTTGATAAAATGTTTGCACCAGTTTCACCTTGAGGACCAACGCGCTTATAAAATCTTTGTAACCAGTTTGCATGTTGCTCGAAAACTTTTGGATGTGCTCTGCGATTAAATTTCATACGACCTACATTAGATAAGTCATATCGATCTTCATTAAAGAATAATCCTTTAAATAAAGCCTCAACTGCGTCTTCAGTTGGTGGTTCACCAGGTCGCATCATTCGATAAATAGCAACTTTAGCGCTGTATTGATCAGGCACTTCATCTGAAGTAAGTGTTTGAGAAATATAATCGCCATGATCTAAATCATTTGAATAGAGCGTATGAATTTGCCCTACGCCTACTTCAATAAATTTATCCAACACTGATTCTGTGATTTCATCGTTTGCATTAGCTATAACTTCGCCTGTATTTTTATCTACAATTGCTTTTGAAATCTTACGGCCTAAAATAAAATCTTTATCTACTGTGATTTTATTTACGCCTGCTTTTTCCATATCGCGAATATGTTTAACAGTAATGCGTTTGTCTTTTTGAACAATTACATTTCCTCTTTTATCAGCGATATCAAATTTAGCAATTTCACCTCTTAAGCGATCAGGGACTAATTCAAACTCAATTGATTTTGCAGTCACATTGAATGCATCGAAGTCGTAATATGTTTCTAGAATTTGTTCTGGTGAATAGCCTAAAGCTTTCAACAAAATTGTGACCGGCATTTTTCTGCGACGATCTACACGGAAATATAAATAATCTTTGGGGTCAAATTCGAAATCTAACCAAGAACCACGATAAGGGATGATTCTTGCAGAAAATAATAATTTGCCAGAGCTATGTGTTTTACCTCGATCATGCTCAAAGAATACACCAGGGCTTCTATGGAGTTGGGATACGATAACTCGCTCAGTACCGTTAATAACAAACGAGCCGTTATCTGTCATAAGCGGAATCTCGCCCATATACACTTCTTGTTCTTTAATTTCTTTAACTGTTGGTTTTGATGCTTCTTTATCCATGAGAGTTAAACGAACTTTGACTCTTAATGGAACACCGTATGTTAATCCGCGCTGTTGACATTCTTTAACATCAAACGCTTCTTCACCTAAATTGTAAGTAACAAAATCGAGTCTTGCATTGCCAGAGTGACTTACGATAGGAAATACTGAATTGAATGTAGACTGTAAACCTTCACTTAGTCTTTGTTCAGGATGCGTATTTTTTTGTAAAAAAGCTGCGTAAGATTCAAGCTGCATGGTGAGCAAATATGGAATATCTTGCACACGCTCTCTTTTAGCAAAACTTTTTCTAATACGTTTTTTTTCAGTAAAGGAATAGCTCATTGCGTCTCCTGGTGTAATTTTCATAAAACAATAAACTTTTAATATTTAAGAATATTGTTTTATAAATTTTTATAAGTTTTAACCTATTAATTATCTAAAACAAAAAATAGCAAAGGCTGACAGCAAGCTGTCAGCCATGCTAATTAGCATTACTTAAGTTCTGCTGTAGCGCCAGCTTCTTTTAATTTAGCTAGTGCTTCATCAGCTGCAGCTTTTGCAACACCTTCTTTAATTGGCTTAGGTGCGCCGTCTACTAAATCTTTAGCTTCTTTTAAGCCAAGACCTGTAATTTCGCGAACAGCTTTAATTACGTTTACTTTGTTGTCACCTGAAGCAGTCAACATCACTGTAAACTCAGTTTTTTCTGCAGCAGCAGCGCCGCCAGCAGCAGGTGCAGCAGCAACAGCAACAGCAGCAGCAGCAGCAGCTGAAACACCAAATTTTTCTTCCATATCTTTAATAAGTTCTGACAAGTCAAGAACTGACATTGCACTTACTGCATCTAAAATTTCAGCTTTAGAGATAGCCATTTAATACTCCTAATAAAAAATTTAAATTAATCGTTTAAAAATTACGCAGGTTTTTGATCGCGAACTGCTGCTAAACCACGTACAAATTTTGTTGGTACCTCATTAAGCGTACGAACAAATTTCGCAATCGGTGCTTGCATTGTTCCCAATAATTTTGCGAGTAATTCTTCACGACTTGGCAATGATGCTAATGCTTCAATATTTGAAGCGCTCATTACCTTATTCGGCATTGCTCCTGATTTAATAACAAACTTATCGTTTGATTTGGCAAATTCATTTAGTACTTTAGCAACAGCAACTGGATCAGTTGAGATGCCATAAACTATTGGACCTACCATTTCATTGGCTAAGTCAGAGAATGCAGTTCCATCTACGGCTCTTCGAACTAATGTGTTCTTTAAGACACGAAGATAAACTCCTGATTTTCTGGCTTGAACTCTTAACGCTGTCATTTCGCTTACACCGATACCTCGGTTTTCTGCTAAAACAACTGCTTGAGCGCCCGCGATTTGCTTGTTAACTTCAGCAACCACTGCCTTTTTTTGTTCAAGATTAAGACTCAAGGTCTTCTCCTTCCGTTAAATTAAGCATTAAGTAAACTTAATACCAACATTACGGCGACCTCTATCAGGATGCTATCCTTCAGGGGTACCGCCATCTGCGTAGGCTCTAGCAAAAGATCACTAGAATTAGACTTGTTAGCACCTACGGTCTTTGAAAGCTTCACTGATATTTTCGTATCAGTGAACCCAAAGTTCTTTTTAAAAAAGCTTTCGCTTTCTTTTAATTCTTTACACTAAACTTGCTGAATCGATTCTTACACCAGCACCCATCGTGCTAGAAACCGATAATTTTTTTACAAAAATACCTTTTGTTGTTGGTGGTTTAGCTTTGTTAATTGCATCAATTAATGCTGCTAAATTACCTTTTAATTGGTCAACAGAGAATGATGCTCGGCCAATAGTGCAATGCACGATACCGCCCTTGTCAGTTCTATATTGAACTTGTCCGCCTTTTGCATTTTTAACTGCTGCAGCTGTGTCTGGTGTTACCGTGCCCACTTTTGGATTTGGCATTAAACCTCTTGGGCCTAATACTTGTCCTAATGCTCCAACAACTTTCATAGCATCTGGCGTTGCAATTACTACGTCAAAATCCATCATGCCGCCTTTAATTTTTTCAGCGAGATCATCAAACCCAACAATATCTGCACCCGCTGCTTTTGCAGCTTCAGCTGCAGCACCTTGAGCAAATACTGCAACACGTGTTGTTTTGCCTGTACCATTTGGAAGCACTAATGCACCACGAATAAGTTGATCAGATTTTTTAGCATCAATCCCTAGATTAATAACTGCATCTACTGATTCATCAAATTTTGCCGTTGCTGTTTCTTTAACAAGTTGAAGACCTTCTTGTGCCGGATAAGATTTATCACGGTCAACTTTAGATCTTAGTGTTGTAATTCTTTTATTTAATGGCATCTTATACACCCTCCACTTCTATACCCATGCTCCGCGCACTGCCTGCGATTGTTCGCACTGCAGCATCCATATCAGCCGCTGTAAGATCTGCCATTTTTGTTTTAGCAATTTCTTCAGCTTGCGCTCTAGTAATTCTTCCAACTTTATCTGTATGCGGTCTTGGTGAACCTTTTTCTAATTTCGCTGCTTTCTTAATTAGAATTGATGCAGGTGGCGTTTTCATAACAAAAGTAAAACTCTTGTCTGCGAAAGCGGTAATCACAACAGGAATAGGTAATCCGGGTTCAAAAGTTTGTGTAGCAGCATTAAATGCTTTACAAAACTCCATAATGTTTAAGCCTCTTTGACCTAACGCAGGTCCCACTGGTGGACTTGGGTTAGCTTTGCCGGCTGGGATTTGTAGCTTTATATAGCCAACGATTTTCTTTGCCATTTCATTCTCCTAAATTAGGTACAAGCGCTTTTTTAAAAAGCTCCCTAGTTAATTTTTACTGCTGTACTACTAAACTTCTTTTTCTACTTGACCAAACTCAAGCTCAACTGGTGTTGCTCTACCAAAAATAACCACTGATACTTTAAGTTTGCTTTTTTCGTAATTGATATCTTCAATCGTTCCTGAGAACTCTTTAAATGGTCCGTCAATAACGCGAATCGATTCACCTTTTTCGAAAGTAAGTTTTTGCGTTGGATTAGTTTTGCTTTCATCCATGCGCTGTAAAATAATTTCTACTTCTTTATCTTTAATTGGTGTTGGTTTTAAGGCGCTTCCACCAATAAATGCTGTTACCTTCGGCGTGCTTTTAACTAAATGCCAACTCTCATCATTCATTTCCATTTGAACGAGAACATAACCTGGGTATAGTTTTCTTTCGCTTAATGTTTTTTGGCCAGCTTTCATTTCAATAACCTCTTCTACAGGTACCAAAATATCGCCAAAAAGATTCTGAAGATTTGATCGCTCAATTCTTTCAGAAAGTCCTTTTTGAACTAACTTTTCATATCCAGAAAAAGCTTGGACAGCATACCAGCGCATCGTCATTACTAACCCCGTCCCAATAACCAATTAATCATGTATGAAAAACTTATATCTACTAATGCCAAGAAAACTGCCATCACAGCAACAAGAATGAACACAGTAATGGTCATCTGTATTGTTTCTTTTCTTGTTGGCCATACAACTCTTTTAGCTTCAACAATGGATTCATTAATAAATCCAAATGTTTTTTGACCAAGAGTCGTTTTCCAAAAAACTATACTTGCTAATCCAAGCCCAACAAGAATGACTAGTATTCTTAATACTAAGGCTTGATCACTTAATAGATAAAACCCAACTATTCCTGCTACAAAAAGTAAGAATGAAAAAACAATTTTTAACTTATCTGTCATTAATACTTCTTTCTTTTAATGGCAGGCCAGGAGGGTCTCGAACCCCCAACCCTCGGTTTTGGAGACCGATACTCTACCAATTGAGCTACTGGCCTAAATATAAAATATATCTCTAAAACTATTCAATCACCTTAGCAACAACACCAGCACCTACTGTGCGGCCACCTTCACGAATCGCAAAGCGTAAACCTTCTTCCATCGCGATTGGTGCAATCAGTGTGACTGTAATTGACACGTTATCACCTGGCATCACCATTTCTGTGCCTGCTGGTAAATCAACAGCGCCTGTTACGTCTGTTGTTCTGAAGTAGAACTGTGGACGGTAACCATTGAAGAATGGTGTATGACGACCACCTTCATCTTTACCAAGCACATAGATCTCTGCAGTGAATTTTGTATGTGGTGTGATTGAACCTGATTTAGCTAATACTTGACCACGTTCAACTTCTTCACGTTTTGTACCACGTAACAACACACCTACGTTGTCACCTGCTTGACCTTGGTCAAGTAACTTACGGAACATTTCAACGCCTGTACATGTTGTTTTAAGTGTAGGTTTGATACCTACGATTTCAATTTCATCACCCACTTTAACAATACCGCGCTCAATACGACCTGTCACAACAGTACCGCGACCTGAGATTGAGAATACGTCTTCAACTGGCATTAAGAATGCACCGTCGATTGCACGTTCTGGTGTTGGGATATAGCTATCAAGTGCTTCAGCTAATTTAAAGATTGATGGTTCACCAATTTCAGATTGGTCACCTTCGAGTGCTAATTTTGCAGAACCCATCACGATCGGAGTTTTGTCGCCTGGGAAGTCATACTTCGTTAAAAGGTCACGTACTTCCATTTCAACGAGTTCTAATAATTCTTTGTCATCCACCATGTCTGCTTTGTTTAAGAAGACCACGATGTAAGGCACACCTACTTGGCGAGCTAAAAGGATATGTTCACGTGTTTGAGGCATTGGGCCGTCAGCTGCTGAACATACAAGGATCGCGCCGTCCATCTGCGCTGCACCTGTAATCATATTTTTAACATAGTCAGCGTGGCCTGGGCAGTCAACGTGCGCATAGTGGCGATTCGCTGTTTCGTATTCTACGTGTGCTGTATTAATTGTAATACCACGTGCTTTTTCTTCTGGCGCCGCATCAATTTGATCGTAAGCTTTAGCTTCTCCACCAAATTTCTTAGCAAGAATCGTTGTGATTGCCGCTGTAAGTGTTGTCTTACCATGGTCAACGTGACCAATTGTGCCAACGTTCACATGGGGTTTGGTACGTTCAAATTTGCCTTTTGCCATAATGTTATCCTTAGATTTTTAACTTATTTTTTATTAACAATTGCTTCTGCTACGTTTCTTGGTGCTTCTGTGTAATGCTTAAATTCCATTGAGTATGTTGCTCTACCTTGAGATAAAGAACGCATCGTTGTTGAATATCCAAACATCTCTGCTAATGGAACTTCGGCGCGAATAACTTTGCCAGTTGCATTATCTTCCATACCTTGAATCATGCCGCGTCTAGATGAAAGGTCACCCATCACATCGCCCATATAATCTTCTGGAGTTTCTACTTCTACTGCCATCATAGGCTCAAGAAGGATAGGGTCCGCTTTACGCATTCCGTCTTTAAATGCCATCGAAGCTGCCATTTTAAATGCATTTTCGTTTGAGTCAACATCATGGTAAGAGCCATCAAACAAAGTCACTTTGACATCTACCACTGGATAACCAGCAACTACACCTGCAGGAAGTGTTTCACGCAATCCTTTTTCAACAGCAGGAATGAATTCGCGTGGTACTGTTCCGCCTTTAATTGCATCAATAAATTCAAAACCTTTACCGGCTTCGTTTGGCTCCATTTTGAGCCATACATGGCCATATTGACCTTTACCGCCAGATTGCTTAACAAATTTACCTTCAATTTCAACTGGTTTCTTGATTGCTTCTCTGTATGCCACTTGTGGTGCGCCTACATTAGCTTCAACGCCAAATTCTCTTTTCATTCGGTCTACAAGAATTTCTAAGTGAAGTTCGCCCATACCTGAAATAATGGTTTGATTTGTTTCTTCGTCTGTCTTAACTCTAAATGAAGGATCTTCTTGAGCAAGTCTATTCAAAGCTATACCCATTTTCTCTTGGTCAGCTTTTGTTTTAGGTTCAACTGCAACGTGAATTACAGGCTCAGGGAAAATCATTCTTTCAAGAACAACTTCATTATTGACATCACATAATGTGTCACCGGTCGTTGCTTCCTTAAGTCCTACAGCTGCTGCAATATCTCCAGCACGAACTTCTTTAAGCTCTTCACGCTGATTTGCATGCATTTGAAGAATACGACCAATACGTTCTTTACGCCCTTTGATTGGATTGTAAATTGTATCGCCTGAATTAATTACGCCAGAATAAACACGGAAGAAAATTAATTGCCCCACAAAAGGGTCAGTCATAATTTTAAATGCTAACGCTGCAAAAGGCTCTTCATCAGAAGCTTTGCGAGTTGTAGGTTGACCTTTAGCATCTTCACAAGGTACTGGAGGTACATCCGTAGGTGCAGGCAAATACTCAATCACCGCATCCAACATGGCTTGTACGCCTTTGTTCTTAAAAGCTGAGCCGCATAACATCGGCACAATTTCAAAACTAATTGTTCTTAGACGTAAGCCTTTTTTAATTTCTTCTTCACTTAGATCACCATTTTCTAAGTACTTATTCATTAATTCTTCATTGGCTTCAGCTGCTGCTTCAACCATTTTTTCGCGCCATTCTTTACATGTATCAACTAAATCAGCTGGAATATCGCGATAATCAAATTTCATGCCTTGAGATGAATCATCCCAATAAATCGCTTTCATCTTAACGAGGTCAACAACCCCTTCAAATTTTTCTTCAGCGCCAATAGGTACTTGAAGTGCGATTGGATTTGCTTTTAAACGTAAACGCATTTGATCGTAAACTTTAAAAAAGTTTGCGCCAGCTCTATCCATTTTATTTACGAATGCAAGACGTGGGACTTTGTATTTATTTGCTTGACGCCAAACAGTTTCTGACTGAGGTTGAACACCACCTACCGCACAGTAAACCATGCATGCACCATCAAGAACGCGCATTGATCGCTCTACTTCGATAGTAAAGTCAACGTGTCCTGGGGTATCAATAATATTAATACGATGTTGATCAAATTGTCCGGCCATACCTTTCCAGAAACAAGTTGTTGCCGCTGAAGTAATAGTAATACCTCGCTCTTGCTCTTGTTCCATCCAGTCCATGGTTGCAGCGCCATCATGCACCTCACCAATTTTATGGTTTACCCCTGTATAAAAAAGAATACGCTCAGTTGTTGTAGTTTTACCTGCATCAATATGTGCGCTAATTCCTATATTTCTGTATCTATTAATGGGGGTTGTACGAGCCACTTTGAATTACCTTTTAATTATTATGTTTAGAAACGGAAATGTGAGAACGCTTTATTAGCTTCTGCCATTCTATGAACTTCTTCACGTTTTTTCATTGCAGCGCCTTTATTTTCTGAAGCTTCTACAATTTCTGCTGCTAAACGTAAATCCATTGATTTTTCACCTCTTTTACGAGCTGCATCTCTTAGCCATCTCATAGCTAAAGCAACACGTCTTGAAGGTCTAACTTCGACAGGCACTTGGTAGTTAGCACCACCTACTCGTCGACTTTTTACTTCAACAACTGGCCTTAAATTAGTTAATGCGAGAGAAAATACTTCAATAGGATCTTTGCCACTTTTCGTTTTAATTTGATCGAATGCACCGTAAATTAATCTTTCGGCAACGGATTTTTTTCCGCTCGTCATTAATACATTCACAAATTTAGAAACCTCTTGGCTTCCGAATTTTGGATCCTGAAGGATGATTCTTTTGGGAACTTCTCTACGTCTTGGCATATTTTATTTACCTTAATTTAGTATTCTAAAAACTTAAGCTTCTTTAGGGCGTTTAGCGCCGTATTTAGATCGAGATTGTTTACGATCTTTAACACCGGCAGTATCCAAACTACCTCGAACCATATGGTATCGAACACCTGGTAAGTCTTTTACACGACCGCCTCTTAATAAAACTACAGAGTGTTCCTGTAAATTATGGCCTTCACCACCGATATAACTAATCACTTCGTAACCGTTCGTCAGACGAACTTTAGCCACTTTACGCAAAGCAGAGTTTGGTTTTTTTGGAGTTGTCGTGTAAACACGCGTACACACACCTCTTTTTTGAGGTGAAGCTTCTAGAGCTGGAACTTTGCTCTTACTTTCAACTTTTTTTCGTGGTTTACGAATTAACTGATTAATTGTTGGCATCGCCTAAATCCTTAAATTTCTAACTTACTATTGATGATGACTCTCTGAAATCTCGCGACGAACGCGAAGATCTCAAAAAGCCGCAAATTGTATTTTGGTTCCTGCATAATGTCAACCTATCATTCAGTCGGCGCTTCAATTTCAGGGCTAATTTGAGCCTCTTCAATTGGAGCTTCAATCTGATCGAGCGGGACTTCAACAGGATCGATATCTTCCCCAGCAGCCGCAGCTTTTCTTGTTTCATGATAAGCCAAGCCTGTACCTGCAGGAATTAATCGACCAACAATCACATTCTCTTTGAGCCCTCTTAGGTCATCACGCTTACCTAAAATTGCAGCTTCAGTGAGAACGCGGGTTGTTTCTTGGAACGAAGCAGCTGAAATGAATGAATCTGTTGATAATGATGCTTTAGTAATACCTAAAAGCACATACTCATATTCTGCTGGTTTTTTGTCTTGTGACAACACCAATTCATTTTCAGTTAATACTTCAGCTCTTTCAACTTGTTCGCCTTGAATAAATGAGGTATCACCTGCATCAGTAATACGAACGCGTCTTAACATTTGTCTTACAATGACTTCGATGTGTTTGTCATTAATCTTAACGCCTTGCAATCTATACACATCTTGAACTTCATCAATGATATATCTTGCTAAAGCTTCTCTGCCTTGAAGGCGAAGAATGTCCTGTGGATCCGCAGGTCCGTCAACAATGACTTCACCTTTTGTTACCACTTGACCGTCATGAGCTGTTACATGTTTGTCTTTAGGAATTAAAAATTCTTTTGAAACACCTTCAAGATCTGTAATCACAAGTCTTTGTTTACCCTTGGTGTCTTTACCAAATGAAACTGTACCTGTGCTTTCAGCTAACATACCTGCATCTTTTGGAGATCTTGCTTCAAATAACTCAGCAACTCTTGGAAGACCGCCGGTAATATCTCTTGTCTTAGAAGATTCTTGTGGAATACGCGCAATCACATCAC